>Ga0247611_10000126_pt1 | contig 154865 bp, 128 predicted proteins | sample 177DNAGHGhighgp2_FD_192422 | JGI IMG/M metagenome (GOLD analysis project Ga0247611, IMG submission 192422) | Sheep rumen microbial communities from Palmerston North, Manawatu-Wanganui, New Zealand - 1770 DNA GHGhigh gp2 | ecosystem: Host-associated > Mammals > Digestive system > Stomach >...
TTCCCCTCGATTTTCTCTCCCGCCAAAACCACAGGTCCTAGGGGTCGAAACCTAAGACTTTGTTCGCTAAACTCTATGACCTTATCGCATCAACCCTAAGCTTTCGACCCCTAGGACCTGTGGTTTTGGCGCCCATTTGTTAAACCATCGAAGTGTAAAATTTGTAACGCGTTGATATTCAGGCAGATACAAAAATGCTTCAAAATTCGCGTATTTGAGGTGGTCTTACTTCGCAATTCCAAATACGCAAATTATAAGACGGTTTGTGTCAATTAAATTCAAATATGTATTATGTTTGTTATGGTTTTAGTTTGTAAAGTACTGAGGTTTGCTAAATAACGATTGAGGGGTGGCATATTATCATGATGAAATGAAATATGTCACCCCTTATTGAGATTTTACCTTTTATGTATTCACGATATGTTTATTTATCTTATAGAATTCCTAATTTACAGAGCGAGATGAGAGTAATATATCCCATAACAAGACAAACTATACCTGTTATAAGACCAGCTTTAAGCATATCATTCTGCTTAATTAAACCAGTACTGTAAGCAATAGCATTAGGTGGTGTACTAATAGGAAGACACATCGCTGTAGAAGCTGCTATAGCTATGCCGATAAGTACAGTAGCAGTTCCACCGATAGGATTTAGACTGTTACCCATACCTTGACATACAACAGTAAGGATAGGGATGAGTAAAGCAGCGGTTGCAGTATTTGAAATAAAATTGCTAAGGGTGTAGCATACCAAACCACTGACTATGAGGATAAGCAGCGGGTTGAGGTTTGCAAATGGAATACTCTTGACTGCATTTTCCGCCAGTCCAGTACCGTTCATTGCTAATCCCAAAGCAAATCCACCGGCTACCATCCAAATTACTCCCCAATCGATATCTCTCAAATCTTCAGAATTAATTACTCCAGTGAAAGCAAATATGGCGATGGGTAACATCGCGACGGTGTTAGCATTGATGCCGAAGAGAGATTTTCCTGCAATCCACAGAAATATGGTAAGTCCAAATGTGAACGCAACTACATAAGTTCGCCAGTTCCACTGAATGTTTCCTTCTATATTGAGTTCTATGTTTTTCTGTGAGAATGGAAATAGTTTTTTAACGATAAACCAAGCAATTATCAGCATGATAAGCACCATAGGTATCATGATCATCATCCATTGGCCGAAACCTATTGTCATGCCAAGACTTTCCAACGTTTTATAGGCAAATGCATTAGGTGGTGTTCCGATGGGGGTTCCCATACCACCAAGATTTGCACCGATAGGAATTGCCATAGTCAGAGCTATGCGTCCTTTGCCATTGGCTGGTAACGAGCGAAAAACAGGGGTGAGAAAAGTAAGCATCATTGCTGCTGTTGCAGTATTACTGATAAACATAGAAAAAATGCCAGTAATAAGGATAAATCCTAAAAGTACATTTTCACTTTTCTTTCCGAATGGCTTGATTAAATTTTTGGCAAGGAGAACGTCGAGCCCAGATTTAGTGGCTGCGATAGCTAAGATAAAACCACCCAAGAAAAGAATAATAGTAGGATCTGCAAAGCATGCCATGATACCTTGATAATCAAGTAATTTTCCTGTTTCTCCTTCGCTTCCTTGCAGAAAATTGAATGCAGAGTCGGATACACAAAATAGTAATACAAAGATAATCGTAACAGAAGTAGCCCATGCTGGAATTGCTTCTGTAAGCCATAGAAGTACAGCCATAGTGAAAATAGCGATAACGCGCTGTTGAACTATTGTCAAGCCTTCAATGCCGAAACTGTCAATAGGAAGATTCCATACGATAACGGTTAATAAGGCCGTAACAAGAAACATAATTCCTTTTCGCTTGTTAAAATCTCCGGTCAATACTTTTTTAATAGGGTTTGCCATAAGCTTTATGTTTTAAATGGTAATTTATTGCATTGTATTGTGTCTATTTTGTCAAAACTCCGGCTAAGATACAATGATTTTATAAATAATCTGACGTCTTAAATATTAAAAAAAATAAAATTAGAAATATCTATCGTATTTATTTCTGATTTTATTATCTTTGCTCCTAAAACTAGGTTTTATGAAAATATATACAAAAACAGGTGATCAGGGGCAAACATCTTTAACTCAAGGCTTACGAGTGGATAAGGATGATGTACGTATAGAGGCAAATGGAGAATTGGATGAACTGAATGCTATAATAGGTATTGTGAAAAGTTTGATGCAAGATGATTATATTCATGTGAAAAAGTTAGATCGTATTCAGCAGTGTTTGATGTATGTGATGAGTTGTGTGGCATCAGATGAGCGAATGAGGCAGAAAAAAGATGTGGATATGCTAATAGAAGTGATTTCAGGTATAGAAAAAGAAATTGACCTTATTGCTGGAGAAAAAAACTTTGGATTCGTGCTTCCTGGGCAGAATCGTTTGTCTGCTTTTGTACATCTAGCTCGTGCCAAAACTCGAACGGGGGAACGTCGACTTTGGACGGTTAATCGTTTATATCCAGTAATGCCTGAAATTATGCAATTTATGAATCGTCTTTCTGATTATTTTTATGCTCTATCTCTATTATAATAGGATATAATAGTAAAAACGAAAAATACAAAGAGGCTACATTGTAAAAGTGTAGCCTCTTTGTATTTTTTTAATCAATTGTTGTTTACTGATTAGTTAGCAGATTCAAATTCATTCAAGAACTCCGTGTCGTTCTCCGAGAAGAGACGAAGGTCGCTAACTTTATACTTTAAGTTTGTGATACGCTCAACTCCCATACCGAATGCGTAACCGGTATAAACCTTAGAGTCAATGCCTGCAGCCTCGAGTACATTAGGGTCTACCATACCACAACCAAGAATTTCTACCCAACCTGTATGTTTACAGAAAGAACATCCTTTGCCTCCACAGATGTCACAACTGATATCCATTTCTGCACTAGGCTCTGTAAATGGGAAATAACTTGGACGAAGACGTATTTTTGTTTCAGGACCAAACATTTCACGTGCAAATGTAAGTAAAACTTGCTTTAAGTCTTCGAAACTAACATTTTTGTCAACGTATAGACCTTCTACTTGATGGAAGAAGCAGTGAGCGCGAGCAGAAATGGCTTCGTTACGATATACGCGACCTGGGCACAAAATACGGAATGGAGGTTTATGTGTCTCCATGAAATGACTCTGATCACCAGATGTGTGACTACGAAGCAATACATTCTTGGTTACATCGTTAGGGTTGCTCTGCTCGATGAAAAAGGTGTCCTGCATGTCGCGTGCAGGATGGTCTGCAGCAAAATTAAGTTTGGTAAATACGTGCAAGTCATCATCAATTTCAGGACCATCGGCTAGCACAAACCCCATACGGCTGAAAATTTCAATAATTTGATTCTTTACCAAAGTCAAAGGATGACGAGAACCAAGGCTAATAGGATAGGCTGTACGTGTCAGATCTATATCTTCGCTTGTTACGTCAGCTTCAGCTTGAGCTTCTCTCAATTCATTAATTTTATTGAGAGCTGTTTGCTTCAGTTCATTAATTTTGATACCAACTGCTTTCTTTTGGTCAGCTGCCACATTGCGGAAGTCTGCCATAAGAGCGTTGATTTCACCTTTCTTACTGAGATACTTTAGTCGCAGTTGCTCAATTTCTTCAGCGTTCTGCGCATGTAAGTTGTTCACTTCTTGGAGAAGTGCTTCAATCTTTTCTAGCAACATATATTGTAAAAACGTTTTTATTCTTTTTCGAAAATCGATTGCAAATATACAAATTATTTTAGACATAATGATAGTGAATAAAAAATTATTTGTATTTTTGCCGGTGATTTGAGAGAATGACACAAAAGTCAGTTACATTTTAGATATATGAAGAAAGCTTTTTTAACAAGCATGTCATTAATTGTGCTGTGCATATGCTTTACTGCAACAGGATGTTCTGAGAAGAAACCATCTTCTATAGATTCGACAAACATTGACTCTATCGTTGCTGCAGATACGGTAAAAACGGATTCTGCAGAGAATTTGATAGCAGAAACTCCTATGCCTAAAGCAGCGGACGAACTTTTTGATGACTTTATCTTCAATTTTTCTGCAAATAAAAAGTTGCAGCATGAACGTATTCATTTTCCTCTGCCGGTATATAGAAATGGAAAAGTCGAAAAGTCGATTGCTAAAACCGAGTGGAAAATGGAGCATTTCTTTATGCGTCAAGGGTATTATACGCTGATTTTTGATAATCGCAAACAAATGAATTTGGTGAAAGATACTACTATTGATCATGTAATCATAGAAAAGGTATTTTTTAAAATTAAAACTGTTAAGCAATATTTGTTTAATCGAATTAATGGCCGATGGATGATGACTAGTGTTAATCTGAAACCTATGTTCGAAAATAATAATGCTAGTTTCCTCAAGTTCTATCAGCATTTTGCAGTGGATACAGCTTTCCAGTCTCGTCATTTAGCATCTACTATAAAATTTACAGGCCCAGATCCTGATGATGATTTTAGTACAATGACTGGAGATATTGATGCCGAAACATGGCCAGCTTTTGCACCTAAGTTGCCTGCTGGAATGATATATAATATAGTTTATGGTCAGAAGTATGCCGAAAGTACGCAAAAAATATTTGTGATTAGAGGTATTGCTAATGGTATGGAGACGGAATTGACTTTTCGTCGCATAAAAGGTAAATGGCAACTTGTACAACTTACAACCTAATTTTGGCTTTTTTGACTCAATTTTTATTAAAATGAAAGACTTAAAAAACTTCAACTTGTTGCCATATAATACATTTGGCATTGAAGCATATTGTAAACGTTTCGTGGAGTTTGATACGGTAGAGGAATTATCTGTATTTGTCAAAACGCTTACCCAAGAAGATTCTCCCTTACTTTTACTTGGAGGTGGCAGTAATTTGCTTCTTACAGGTGATTATCCTGGTACTGTTCTTCATAGTGCCATTAAGGGTATTGGTGTCGTAAAAACAGACGCTAAGTGTGGTGATGTATTTGTGCGCTGTGGAAGTGGTGAAGTCTTTGATGATGTCGTGGCATACTGTGTAGAGCATGGGTATTATGGCATGGAAAACTTGAGCCTAATACCAGGTGAAGTTGGTGCTAGTGCTGTACAGAATATAGGTGCTTATGGTGCAGAAGCTAAAGATGTTATTCAGATGGTAGAGGCCATTGAAATTGATACAGGGAAAAAAGTTTGTTTTTCCAATGCTGATTGTAAATATAGTTACCGGCAAAGTAAATTTAAGAATGAGTGGCGAGATAAATATGTTATTACTTATGTTACTTATCGTCTTAGTCTGACTTTTCAGCCTAATATAGATTATGGAAACATTCGTGAAAGGTTAGGTGGATATACAGAAAAAGTTACAGCGTCTATTCTTCGCAATGCGATAATTGATATTCGTCGAGCTAAATTGCCTGATCCAAAAGTTCAGGGCAATGGTGGTAGCTTCTTCATGAATCCAATTATAGAAGAGGAGCAATTTAAGAAGCTAAAGGCAAAATTTCCAGATTTAAAATATTATGAAGTTGCATCACCTGACAAATTGAGTTATAAGATTCCTGCAGGATGGATGATCGAACAATGTGGATGGAAAGGTAAAAATGTAGGTCCTGCAGGTGTACATGATAAGCAGGCTTTGGTATTGGTAAATCTTGGAGGTGCTAAAGGGAAAGATATTATCCACCTTTGTGAAATGATACAAAGGGATGTAAAAACAAAGTTCGGTGTAGATATTTATCCTGAAGTCAATATTAAATAATGAGTAAGTCTCTTCATATTACATTATTAGGAACAGGAACATCTCAGGGTGTTCCTGTTTTGGGTTGTGAGTGTGATGTTTGTCGCTCTCAAGATCCACGTGATCATCGTTTAAGGTGCGCAGCATTAATAGAGGATGAGCATACTAGAATTTTAATTGATGCAGGTCCGGACATTCGCCAGCAATTATTACAAGTCCCATTTCGCAAGATAGATGCAGTTTTAGTTACTCACGCTCACTATGATCATGTGGGGGGAATGGATGATTTGCGTCCATATTGTAAGGCTTTTGGTGATATAAATATTTTTGGAAATGAGACAGCAATAGTTAGTTTGCGTCAAATGTTGCCTTATTGTTTTCCTAAAGATGCTTCTTTGCTTTATCCTGGAGTTCCTAAGCTTAAACTTCATAGCATTAAACCTCATGAAAAGCTTAATTTTGGAGAAATAGAAATCACTCCGATTAGTGTGATGCATGATAAATTGCCGATATTAGGTTATCGGTTTGGGAAGTTTGCTTATATTACAGATATGAAGTCTATGGATAATGAAGAATATACTTATCTGAGTGGTGTAAAGGTGCTAGTTGTTAATGCTTTGCGTTTTGATAAGCCCCATCATAGTCATCAGTTGGTAGACGACGCTATAGCTTTAGCTCAAAAAATTAATGCACAAAAGGTATACCTTATTCATGTTACTCATGATATTGGTATTCATTGTGAGGCAAACAAGAAACTTCCTGAGGGTATATGTTTTGCCTATGATGGGATGTGTATAGATGTATAATTTGCTGAATTACAAAAAAAAGATGTATTTTTTTTATCTTTTTTTTGTGTTTCATATAGAAAATTATTACCTTTGCACTAATAAAATGAAATACAAACGTTTAATGTTATATATAGGTTATAAATCGAATTAAGGTTTTAAGGTAAAATTGATTAGCGAATCATTTTAAAAATTTAACGTCCAAATTTCCCTCTGAGAAGAGTGAAATTTGGATTTCTTATATAAAAAGAGGTCTTGTCGTTATTCAAACGACAAGACCTCTTTTATGGTCTGAACTTTCGATAAAGTTTCCATCCTAAGATAGCTCCATCTAATAGAGAAGCTCCTGTACTTAATAAACTTCCTAACTTTTTTGAAGGTTTGGCTTGCTTGTCAAAAAGAGGAGCTTTATGGAAAAGTTTGCCCCAAAGTTTTTCAATTTTTTGGTTATCTTTCAGAATTTCATTCCGAAGTAGTTCTTTTTTTAGCTTGATATCGTTGAGATCATTATAATCCATCATGTTACAATTCATTGTTATTGTTCTCAAGTAGAATTCCAGCCAAGAAGTGGACCAGAGGCTTTTCTATCCAACGTTGACGAAAAAGGACAACGAGTAATAGAAAGAAGAGATAAATCGCACCTATAATAGCAAAAGCTCCAGCCATTCCGGTATGTGGAGCAATAGCGAATGCTGCTGCAAAACTGATATATATAAGGGAAATCAGAAGTAAAAGAATGATAGATACAGCGATCGCTGTTGCTGTAAGTAATCGTACAATTTTATCTACTACATCGAGCATCACATATTCTTTTTGGAGCCCGATGTAGTGTTTTAGTACCTCTACCAGTTGCCCGATAGTTTCTATATTCTGATCGTTACTAAACATAGATAAGATTAAGAGTGATTATTCTGCAGTTGCAGAATCTTTGATATCGTCTACTAAGTCTGCGACCTCTTTACTGCTTAATTTAATATCATGTTTTTTGAGGAAGTCATCAACTGTGTCTGTAATTTTTTTGCGGGTGTCTTCACCCTTTTCTGGGGCACATAATAAGCCTAAAGCTGCGCCTGCAATTGCACCACCTAAAAAAGCACCAATGTAACCTAATGTTTTCATAATCTCTAATTTTAAGTTAATATTTACTTGATAGAATTTATCTGAAAGCAAATATACTAAAAAAAACTTTAGTGATAATAGGTTTTAGTATCATTTTTTGTTAAATTACGTGCTTTAATTTGATTTAACAAAGTTTTTGCCGTGTGTCAGCAAAGAATATGAATAAAAAATTGTACCTTCGCAAAAATTAATAATCAGAGAATATTTAACTAACAAAAAATTAGCAAAATGAAGAAATATTTGGTATTGTGCGCAGGTCTTTGTGCTTTTATGGCTTTTACAAGTTGTAAATCAAGCGAAAGTGCTTATAAAAAAGCTTATGAAAAAGCTAAGGCTCAAGAAGCCGCTCAGACCAATGAGCCAATCGCAACTGCAGCTCCTGTTGTAACTCCTCTTGAAAACAAGCAGGTTAGTGAAACAACAGTTATGGATAATGCTGATAATGCAACTGTACGTTCTGAAGATGTTACAGTAGTAAGCGGTACTGGTCTCAAAAATTTTAGCGTGGTTGTAGGTTCTTATTCATTAAAAGCAAATGCAGAAGGTATGCAGCGTACTTTGAAAAATGCTGGATATGATGCACAGATAGCTTATAATAGTGCTCGTAATATGTATCGTGTTGTTGCCACTACTTTTGCGGATAAAGCTGCTGCTGTTTCAAGCCGCAATCAGCTTCGTAGTAAGTATGCAGATGCATGGTTGCTCTTTAAGAAATAATTTATTACTCTCTGATTCGATCTCGGTTTATGGGTAGAATTTTGAGTATTGACTACGGAAAAAAAAGAACTGGACTGGCTGTGACAGACCCGATGCAGATTATCGCAAATGGTCTTACTACAGTCAGTACAGTAGATTTATGGGATTTCCTGCAGAATTATTGTAAAAAGGAAGGAGTAGAGCGTATCATTATGGGTAAGCCTACTCAACCTAACGGTTTGCCAAGTGAAAACATGGGGCGCGTTGAAAATTTTTATAATCGATGGCGTAAAGCACATCCGGAGATCCCTATTGAATATTATGATGAGCGTTTTACTTCAGTAATTGCTCATCGTGCCATGATAGATGGCGGTGTTAAGAAAAAGGTAAGAAGAGAAAATAAAGGTTTGGTCGATGAAGTGTCGGCAACTATTATTTTGGAAGACTGGATGTCTTCACGTCGTTATTAAAACGTTTTCAAGGTATACACTTTTATAATAAAATCTATACAGATTTAAAATATGATTTTACCAATTTATGTTTATGGTCAGCCTGTTTTACGCAAGGTGGCTTCGGATATTACTCCAGATTATCCAGAACTTAAACAACTTATCCAGGATATGTTTCAAACATTGGATAATAGTAATGGAGTGGGTTTGGCAGCTCCTCAGATAGGTAAGGCTATTCGTCTTGTTGTAATTGATCTAGATATTCTTAAAGATGAATTTCCTGAATATGAAGGCTTCCGTAAGGTTTTCATTAATGCGCATATCTTGGAATACGATGATACTCAAGAATCTCGTATGGAGGAAGGGTGTCTTTCTATTCCTGGCTTGTCCGAGAATGTAGTGCGTCCTACTCGTATTCATGTTAAATATATGGATGAAAATTTTGTAGAGCATGATGAATGGGTGGAAGGCTATAAAGCTCGTGTTATGCAGCATGAATTCGATCATTTGGAAGGGATTATGTATGTAGATAAAGTGAATGCTCTTCGTAAGAATATGATAGGAGGTAAACTTAAAAATATTATGAAGGGAAAATTCCGCTGTTCTTATCGTACTAAGGTACCAAGATAAGATAATCCTTCACCTCTTCAAAGGGTCTGAGAAGCTTATAATCAGTATAAAAAAATCTGAATATGCAAAAATTTTTGTCTTTGATTGCTGCTGCCTTTATGACCCTGGCAGTACATGCACAATATAATATTGATAGAATACAAGTGGCAGGCCGCATAGCCCTCGATTATAAGGACTATGTACTTGCCATTCAGCATTTTAATATTTGTGTTAGCTATAAGCCTTATCTTTATGAACCTTGGTATTACCGTGGAGTAGCTAAGTTTTATCTTGATGACTTTTCTGGTGCAGAAATGGATGAAACTGAAGCAATAAAATTAAATCCGTATATTTCGGATATATGGAATCTTAGAGCGTTGAGTCGTATTAAGCAGGATAAATTTCAAGAGGCTATATCAGATTATGATCAGGCCTTGAAAAGAGATCCAAATAATCGTGGATATATTTTTAATAAAGCGTATTGTGCAGTTAAGTTAAAGGATTATTCTTCGGCTCATCGCCAGCTGGATTCAATAGTGGCAAGGTGGCCTCAAATGGCTGATGCGTATAGTCTTCAGACTGAAGTATATCTTACGGAAAATGATACGGCTACAGCTGCAAAATGGTTAGATAAAACGTTAGAAATAGATCCGTATAATGGTGATGCTTGGGCTATACGTGGAAGATTGCATCTTTCCAGAAAGAGTTATAAAGTGGCTTTTGAAGCATTTAGTAATGCTATTCATTATGAACCAAAGGTCGTAAATAACTATGTTTATAGAGCCATGGCTAGTGTGAATCTGAATAAGTTACGTCAGGCTATGGAGGATTATGATAAGGCTGTAGAAATGGACCCTAATAATTTTATAGCTCATTATAATCGTGGATTATTGAGATTAACGTTAGGTGATGATAATCGTGCGATTAAGGATTTTGATTTCGTGTTGAGGCTTGAGCCTAATAATATTCAAGCTCTTTATAATCGTGCTTTATTAAATGATAAAACAGGAAATCTTAAAGCTGCTATTCGTGATTACAGCCGTGTTATCCAAAAATTTCCTAATTTCTGGAATGGTTTGTTGGCTAGAGCAAATTGCTATAGAAGACTTGGTATGAGGAATCAAGCAGAACTTGATGAATTTAGAGTCTTCAAAGCGCAGATGAATAAGCATTTAGGTGTACAACGACGATGGAGCAGGGCGAAACTGAACCAGGTTCGTCGTATGAGTGATATAGATGTCGATAAGTATGATCAGTTAGTAATAGCTGATGATGATATCGTAACAAAGACAACAGAATATAAGAATTCTTATCGTGGTGAAGTGCAGAATAGAGAAGTTGCTGCAGAATTTTTGCCAATGTTCCAACTTTCTTATTTAAAATATAAGAACGGAATAAAATCATTCGAGTTGGTGGATGGAGATTTGGAACTTTATAATAATCATCAAAAGCCTTTGAAACGTATTTATTTAGTGTGTACACCTCAAGCAATGGATGCCGAGCAGACTTCTTCATTTATGAAGACTGTAATGCAGCTGAATGAGAAAATTTCAAATACGAGGGATGCCAAAATTGCAAGCAGCTTCTTGCTGCAAAGAGCAGTGGCTCAAGCTACTATACATAATTATGAAGAGGCAATAAGCGATTTGGATGATTATATACGAATGGATAGTACAAATGTCTTGGCATTTATGCAACGAGCCAGTTCGTTAGCAGAATTGGATGCTTATAATAGAAGTCAGGGCAGGAATAGTAGTATGTATACTACTCGTATAAATGATGACCTTCGACAGGCTATTCATTTGCGAAAGAATAACGCTTATTTGCTTTATAATATGGGGTGTGCTTACGCAGCAATAAAAGATTTTAATAAAGCAATTTTGTATTTCAGTCAGGCTATTGGTGTTAATCCAAATTTGGCTGAGGCTTATTATAATAGAGGTTTAGCCAAGTTGAGATGTAATGATATTGGATCGGCTGTCAAAGATTTAAGTCGGGCAGGCGAACTTGGCCTTTATGATGCTTATAGTTTGATAAAGTCGGCTTCAAAAGAAAAAAAGAAGAGTACGAACAAGGCAAAATAGGATAGATATTATCTATTATGCTAGCTGATATGATATAATAGGGGATGAATCTTTGTATTCATCTCCTTTTTTATTGGTTTTCTGAGGAATACTTGTATTTTAATAGAATCTAAAGTGCTATATATCCAAATAAAAAATGAAGAATTTTGATTATATTTAAAATTCTTCATTTTTTATTTGGATATTGTGTATATTCTTTCTACTTTTGTGCTTGATTAAAAGAAATACTAATTTGTTATGGTAAAAATCACTTTTCCAGATGGTTCTGTTCGTGAATACGAAGAGGGCGTAACTGGGTTACAAATCGCCGAGAGCATTTCACCGGCTCTCGCTCGCAACGTTGTATCTTGCGGTGTAAATGGTGAGGTTGTTGAACTGAATCGTCCAATCACTAAGGACGCTGCAGTAGAACTTTATAAGTTCGAAGATGAGCAGGGAAAGCATACCTTCTGGCATACTTCTGCGCACTTGTTGGCTGAGGCTCTTCAAGAGCTCTATCCGGGTATCCAGTTTGGTTTTGGACCAGCTATAGAAAATGGATTCTTTTATGATGTTATGCCTCCAAAGGGTGTAACTATCTCTGAAAATGATTTTCCAAAGATTGAAGCTAAAATGAAGGAACTTGCCAAGAAGGATGAGGCAGTTGTTCGTAAGGAAATAGCAAAGGCTGATGCTTTGAAAGAATTTAAGGCTGACGGTCAAGATTATAAGTGCGAACATATAGATCTCGACTTGGCAGATGGCTCAATTACTACATATACACAAGGTAACTTTACAGATCTTTGTAAGGGACCACACTTAGTATCTACAGGCGATATCAAAGCTGTTAAGATTACAAGTGTAGCCGGTGCATTCTGGCGTGGAGATGCTAAACGTGAGCAAATGACTCGTATTTATGGTATCTCTTTTCCAAAGAAGAAAATGCTGGATGAATATCTAGTGATGCTTGAGGAAGCTAAGAAACGCGATCATCGTAAGATCGGTAAGGAAATGGAACTCTTTATGTTCTCTGAGCGAGTAGGTAAAGGTCTTCCTATTTGGTTGCCAAAGGGTACACAGTTACGCCTCCGTCTTCAGGAGTTGCTTCGTCGAGTATTGAAGCCTTATAATTATCAGGAAGTAATTACTCCAGGTATTGGTAGTAAAAATTTGTATATTACTTCTGGTCACTGGGCTCACTATGGAAAGGATGCATTTCAGCCAATACATACTCCAGAAGAGGATGAGGAGTATATGTTAAAGCCAATGAACTGTCCTCATCATTGTGAAATTTATGCTCGTAAACCTCGTTCTTACAAAGATCTTCCTCTTCGTATTGCAGAATTCGGAACGGTATTCCGTTATGAAAAGAGTGGCGAGCTTCATGGCTTGACTCGTGTTCGTACATTTACTCAGGATGATGCTCATATCTTTGTTCGTCCAGATCAGGTAAAAGCTGAGTTTGAAAATAATATTGATATTATCCAGAAGGTATTCTCTATTTTTGGCTTTAATGATTATGAAGCGCAGATTTCATTGCGTGATCCTAAAGATACTGAAAAGTATATAGGCTCTGATGAAATTTGGGAAGAAAGTCAAAATGCTATTCGTGAGGCTTGTAAGGAAAAGGGTCTTAAAGCTGTTGAAGAAGAAGGTGAAGCTGCTTTCTATGGTCCTAAGCTTGACTTTATGGTTAAAGATGCTATAGGTAGAAGATGGCAGTTGGGTACTATTCAGGTAGATTATAATTTGCCAGAGCGTTTCAAATTGGAATATACTGACGTAGACAATACCAAGAAGACTCCAGTTATGATTCACCGTGCTCCATTCGGTAGTCTAGAGCGCTTTACTGCTGTTCTTATCGAACACACAGCAGGTCGTTTCCCATTGTGGTTGATACCTGACCAGGTAGCTATCCTTCCTATTTCAGAGAAATATAATGATTATGCTAAAAAAGTAAAGGCATATTTTGATAAGCACGATGTACGTGGTTATATTGACGATAGAAATGAGAAGGTAGGTCGTAAGATTCGCGATAATGAGTTGAAACGTGTTCCTTATATGGTAATTGTCGGTGAAAAGGAAGCAGAAGGTGGTCTCGTTTCTATGCGTAAGCAAGGTGGTGGCGATCAAGCTTCTATGACTATGGAAGAATTTGCTAAGCGCATTAAAGAAGAGGTAGCTGAGCAGCTCAAAGTAGTTGACAATGAATCAAATGATTAAAAGGTAAGGTATTATTTATGAATATTTCAAATAATACAGAAATATAATGTAAAAAGGTCAGGAATTATTTTGTTAGTTCCTGACTTTTTTGTAAATTTGCACCCGATTATTAAAAAATGACTTTATAAAAGTTAATGCAGAAGAACGACAAAAATAATTTGAAGAACCAGTATCGCGTGAATGAACAGATTCATATCCGTGAGGTTCGTGTAGTTAGTGACGAGGGCTCAGAGGTGATGCCTACCCGTAAAGCTTTGGATCTTGCACGTCAGCAGGGTGTTGACTTGGTCGAGATTTCTCCAAACGCCCAGCCACCAGTTTGCCGTCTTATAGACTATTCTAAGTTCCTTTACCAGCAGAAGAAACGTCAGAAAGAGATGAAACAGAAGCAGGTTAAGGTTGAGGTTAAGGAAATTCGTTTTGGACCTCAGACGGACGAGCATGATTATCAGTTCAAGTTGAAACATGCTCAAGAATTCTTGGAAGAAGGAAATAAAGTACGTGCATATGTATTCTTCCGTGGACGTTCTATTTTGTTTAAAGAACAAGGTGAAGTCCTTTTATTACGCTTCGCTAATGATTTGGAAGAGTTTGGTAAAGTTGAGCAGATGCCTAAGTTGGAAGGAAAGAAGATGTTCCTTTATATGGCCCCTAAAAAGGTAGGACAGGCAAAAAAGAGCCAACAGCGTGTGGATCGTGAAAAGCGTGAAGCTGAGGCTAAGGCTGCTGCAAAGGCTGGAAAGATCGAAAGCGTAGAATAAATGGTCGGGGTGATACTTGATGTAGTACTACTTTGAAATAGTCTGCAGAAATTTCATAAGACTTTTAAAAAAAGTGCGTAACGCCCTGGTATATGCGTTGCCACTTGTTATTAATAAATAATTTAAAATAAACAAAAATGCCAAAAGTAAAGACTAATTCCGGCGCAAAGAAGAGATTCCGTTTCACCGGTACCGGTAAAATTAAGCGTCATCACGCTTATCACAGTCACATTCTGACTAAGAAGACAAAGAAACAGAAGAGAAATCTGGTTCACCAGACTCTCGTAGATCATGCAAACGTAAAGCAGGTACGCGATCTGCTCTGCCTTCGCTAATTAAAACTTTTTAGTCAAAACAATTAAAGGAAAAAATTATGCCAAGATCAGTAAATCACGTCGCTTCACGTGCTAAAAGAAAGAATATTTTAAAGCTTACAAAAGGCTACTATGGAGCAAGAAAGAACGTTTGGACTGTAGCTAAAAATACCTGGGAGAAAGGTTTGACATACGCTTATCGCGATCGTCGCAATAAGAAGCGTAATTTCCGTGCTCTTTGGATTCAGCGTATTAACGCAGCAGCTCGTCTTGAGAATATGAGCTATAGCCAGTTGATGGGTGCTCTTCATAAAGCAGGTATCGAGATTAACCGTAAGGTTCTTGCTGACCTCGCTATGAATAATCCAGAAGCTTTCAAGGCAATCGTAGAAAAGGTAAAGTAATTATTTACACCTAAATATAAACGCACTTCTCACAAGGAAGTGCGTTTTTTTGTATATGCTAAGTATTTTTTCACTATAATTTTGTATCTTTGCAACTAAAAAATTAGCTTTTAATGATATCAGTAGAAGGGTTAACAGTAGAGTTTGCTGCCAAACCATTGTTTGAAAATGTAAATTATGTCATTAATCCTCATGATCGTATAGCGCTCGTGGGAAAAAATGGAGCAGGAAAAAGTACAATGCTCAAGCTCTTATGTGGATTGCAAAAACCTTCATCAGGAACTGTATCCATACCAAATGAGTGCAAGATAGGTTATCTTCCTCAGGTCATGAAACTTCAAGATGATACTAGTGTTCGCGAAGAAACCCGAAAGGCTTTTTCTGAAAGTGTAATGTTGAAGGCCAAATTAGATAAAATGCAGCGGGAATTGGCAGAGCGAACAGACTATGAAAGTGAAGGTTACACAAAATTAGTTGATAATTTTACGCAAGAGCATGAACGCTATATTATGCTTGGAGGCGAAAATTATGAGGCTGAAATGGAGCGTACATTATCTGGACTTGGCTTTAGCAGAGCAGACTTGGAACGTCCAACTAAGGAATTTTCAGGTGGTTGGCGTATGCGAATAGAGCTAGCAAAAATTCTTCTTAAAAAACCAGATGTGTTACTTTTGGATGAGCCAACGAATCATCTTGATATCGAAAGTATTCAGTGGTTGGAGCAATTCTTAGCAACAAGTTCAAGTGCTGTCGTATTAGTTAGTCATGACCGTGCTTTTATTAATAATGTAACTAATCGTACTATAGAGATAACTTGTAGGCATATAGAAGATTATCGAGTTAAGTATGATGAGTATTTGGTTCTTCGTAAAGAGCGTCGTGAGCAGCAATTGCGTGCTTATCAAAATCAGCAGAAGGAAATAGCTGATATAGAAGCCTTTATCAATCGTTTTCGTTATCAGGCATCAAAAGCAGTTCAGGTGCAACAGCGTATCAGACAATTGGAAAAGATAGTTCCTATAGAGGTTGATGAAGTTGATAATTCTGTTATGCATCTTAAATTTCCTCCATGTCTTCGCTCTGGTGATTATCCTGTGATTTGTCAAGATGTTCGTAAAGACTATGATAAGAATGTTTTTGCAGATGTCAATCTAACTATTAAAAGAGGTGAAAAAGTTGCTTTTGTAGGAAAGAATGGTGAAGGTAAATCTACTCTTGTCAAGTGTATTATGGGGCAAATTCCATTTGAAGGAACCCTTAAAATAGGGCATAATGTTCAAATTGGCTATTTCGCTCAGAATCAGGCCCAAATGCTAGATGAATCCTTGACTATTTATGAAACTATAGATCAGGTTGCAACTGGTGATATGCGTTTGATGATAAACGATTTGCTAGGTGCATTTATGTTTGGCGGAGAAATATCAGAGAAAAAGGTTGGCGTTCTAAGTGGTGGTGAACGTAGTAGACTAGCTATGATTAAACTATTATTAGAGCCTGTTAATTTATTGATTCTCGATGAGCCGACCAATCACTTGGATATACCTAGTAAGGAAGTTCTAAAAGAAGCGATTAAATCTTTTGATGGTACTGCGATTATTGTTAGTCATGACCGTGAATTCTTGGATGGACTTGTTAGTAAAGTCTACGAGTTTGGTAATGGTAGAGTGAAAGAACACTTGGGCGGTATCTATGACTGGTTGAATAGTTTACAAGTGACATCAGCTGTGAATGCTTTTAAATCGGATGTTCCAACTGTAGAAGATCGATTAGCTATGAGCAGCAGTAATACTATAAAACAGTCTGCGTCTTCAGAGAAAATAACTAATCCTGCAAAAGAAGCTTCGAGGTTGAGTTATGCAGAGCATAAAGAACTTCAAAAAAAGATTAGAAAAGCAGAAAAGGCAGTAAAGGAGAGTGAGAATAAAATTGCAGAAATGGAGAAGCGAATCAAAGAGTTGGATGAAATGCTCATGAGTCCGGAGAATGCAACGAATATGAGTATTATTAATGAGTATGCAGAAATTAAAGAACGATTGGATGCAGAAAATGATAATTGGTTTATTCTCAGTGAGAAACTCGCCGAATTGCAATAATATAGTAACTTAATAAATTATAAAAAATGAACATGAAACAGATCCTTCCGATAATGTTGATGTGTGCTTTGCCTATGGCTTCTCAGGCACAACATAAATCGGGTCTTGTTGAAAAGAATTTCAACAAAAGTGTACGTCCTCAGGATGATTTCTATGAGTTTGCTACTGGTGGTTGGCAGAAAAATAATCCGTTGCCTGCAGCCTTTAGTAGATTTGGTAGTTTTGATCAATTACAAGAAGATAACAATAAACGTATTAATAGTATCCTTAGTGAACTTCTAAAAAAGAAATACAAAAAGGGTTCTATAGAGCAGAAACTTGGTGATTATTATAAGCTTGCTTTGGACGTAGACCGTCGAAATCGTGAAGGTATTGCCCCAGTGAAGCCTATTTTAACGGAGTTGGTTGCTGCAAAGACAAAAGAGGATTTGAGAAAAATTCAGCTCAAATATTATGTGGATGGTTTAGGAGATCAATATGAAGGATTCTTTGATGCTGATCAGAAAAATGTTACGGAAAATATCCTTAATCTGTATCAGGGTGGACTTACTTTAGGTCAGAAGGACTATTACTTGAATAATGACTCTGCTACGGTTGCTATTCGTGAAGCTTATAAGGATTATATCGTCAAGATGTTTAAGCTTTATGGTTTTAGTGAGGCTGAGTCTCAAATCTACGCTAGTAATATTTTCCGCCAGGAAACTTTAGTAGCTTTGATCTCTAAGAGTATGACAGAACTTCGTGATCCACAAGCTAACTACAATAAGATGACTTTAGCTGAGTTTAAAGCGAATTATCCAAATATTCCTTTAGAAGCAGAACTTAATGCTCAAGGTATTAAAAGTGAGTATTTCCAACAATTAATTGTAGGTCAGCCTTCATTCTTTACAGGTTTAGATAAGCTAATTTCTTTGCAGAGTGCAGATGAAGTTCGTTCATTAATGTTATGGGATGTTATTTGTCATTCAACAGGTTTACTTACCGATAAAATTAGAGAAGCTTCTTTTGACTTCTTCGGTAAGACTATGAGTGGTCGTAAGGAAGATTATCCTCTGTGGAAGAGAGCTACATCTCAGGTTGAAGGAAAGTTGGGTGAAGTTTTAGGTCGTCTTTATGCTGAACGATACTTCCCTGAATCTTCAAAGAAAAAGATGGAAGAATTAGTTAAAAACTTGCAGATCAGTCTAGGTCAACGTATTGATGCACAAACATGGATGAGTGATTCAACAAAGGCTAATGCACACAAGAAGCTTGATAAATTCTATGTAAAGATTGGCTATCCAAATAAATGGACAGATTTCAGCAGTTTATCTATCGATCCAGAAAAAAGTTTTTATGAAAATGAAGCAGCTTGCCGTAAATTCATGTTGGAAGATATGATTAGACGTAAGGTTGGTAAGCCTGTAGACCGTGATGAATGGGGTATGACTCCACAGACGGTTAATGCTTATTATAACCCTACTACCAATGAAATTTGTTTCCCAGCTGGTATTTTACAGTATCCTTTTTTTGATGTAAAAGCAGATGAAGCGTTTAACTATGGTGCAATTGGTGTCGTAATTGGCCATGAGATGACACACGGATTTGATGATCAGGGCCGTCAGTATGATGCCGATGGAAATCTAAAAGACTGGTGGACAGCTTCTGATGGTAAGAACTTTGAGAAAAGAGCTAAGCTCTATGCAGATTTCTTTGATAATATAGAAGTATTGCCAGGTCTTCATGCAAATGGCAAGTTTACACTTGGAGAGAATTTAGCTGATCATGGTGGTCTTCAAGTTGCCTATAATGCATTTAAAAATGCAACAGCAAAGAAAAAACTTGGTGAAAAAAATGGTCTTACTCCAGAACAAAGATTCTTTGTTGCTTATGCTGGTGTATGGGGGCAAAATATAACAGACCAGGAAATACGCAACCGTGTAAAAAGAGATCCTCATTCATTGGGTAAATGGCGTGTAGATGGAGCTCTTCCACATGTTAAAGCTTGGTACGAAGCCTTTGGTGTTAAGAAAGGTGATAAGATGTTTATTCCAGAAAATGAGCGTCTTGAATTGTGGTAAATTGTATTTAAATTGAATATAAAAGTAAGGATGTCAATCTTTTGGCATCCTTTTTTTTATTTATCGATAAAAAAGTATATCTTTGCATTTGGATTAGTTTTTAAGAAAGGAATTTTTAGAATGCCATTAAATTTACCAGATAAATTACCTGCAATAGAGATTCTGAAGAAAGAGAATATTTTTGTGATGGACGAAACGCGAGCTCAAAATCAGCAAATTCGTCCATTAAGAATAGTTATTCTTAACTTAATGCCGTTGAAAATAACTACAGAAACGGATTTAATAAGACTTCTTTCTAATACACCTCTTCAGTTAGAGATCTTTTTTATGAAGTTGAAAAGTCATACTTCTAAAAATACACCTGTAAAGCATATGAAGATGTTTTATAAGGATTCGTCTGAACTTATGAAGCAGAAATTTGATGGCATGATTGTTACTGGAGCTCCTGTAGAAACAATACCTTATGAGAATGTTGATTATTGGAGTGAAATTAACAAAATATTTGATTGGGCTCGTACTCATGTAGAAAGTACGCTTTATTTATGTTGGGGTGCTATGGCTGCATTGTTTCATTTCTATGGAATTCCCAAATATAGTTTAAAGTCGAAAAAAATTGGAGTTTTCAAAACTTATCCGTGTGATCCTCAAGCTCAGATATTCCGTGGATTTGATGATTATTTCTATATGCCTCATAGTCGTCATACAGAAGTGCGTCGAGAGGATATTAGTCAAGTGAATGATCTGGAAATCTTAGCAGAATCACCTGATGCTGGAGTCAGCATCGTTTCCTCACGTAATGGTCGTGAATTTTATATTCTTGGCCATATGGAATATGCACCGAATACATTGGATTTGGAATATAAACGTGATAAGGGTAAACGTTCAGATGTGAATCTACCACAAAATTATTATCGTGATGATAACCCAGAAAATGGTGTAGAGGTGCTATGGCGATCAGCTGCAAATCTTTTTTATAGCAATTGGATAGACTATTATGTTTATCAAGAAACTCCTTATGATATAAACGATATCAAATAAACTTTTAACAACATTATGCTTATGCGAAGCCTAGAGTTATTAGCTCCGGCAAAAAATTTAGAATGTGGTATTGCTGCCATAGACCATGGTGCAGATGCAGTATATATAGGTGCTGAACATTTTGGCGCGCGTCAGGCTGCGGGAAATAGTGTGGATGATATTGCACAATTATGTAGCTATGCTCATCAGTTTGGCGCAAAAATATATGTGACTGTAAATACTATAATCTATGAGCAGGAGCTGAACGATACTCAAAGATTAATAGACCAACTGGCTCAAATTCACGTAGATGGTATACTCATACAGGATATGGGACTGATTGATATCTGTAATCGTGCAGGAGTTGCGATTCATGCAAGTACACAATGTGATACAAGAACTGCAGAAAAAGTAAATTGGCTATATTCTTTGGGATTTAAGCGAGTAGTGTTAGCGAGAGAATTGTCTGCAGAAGAAATTAATAAGATTCACAAAAATAATCCGGATGTTGAACTTGAAGTTTTTGTTCATGGAGCTTTGTGTGTAAGCTATTCTGGAGTATGTTATGCTTCTCAACATTGTTTTAAACGTTCTGCTAATCGAGGTGAATGTGCTCAATTCTGTAGATTGAAATTTGATTTAAAAGATTCTGACGGTAAGGTTATCGAACGTCAGCGCCATCTCTTGTCTCTAAAAGATATGTGTCAGATAGATAATTTGGAGACGTTAGCAGAGGCTGGTGCTTGCTCTTTTAAGATTGAAGGTCGGTTAAAAGATGTTACTTATGTCAAGAATGTAGTTTCTGCTTATAGTCAGAGATTAGATCAAATAGTGAAAAAGCATCCAGATCGATATTGTAGAGCTTCGGAAGGAACTATTGAATATCGTTTTGAGCCAAACCTAAAGAAAACGTTTAATAGGGGGTTTACAGATTATTTTATTAATGGTAGAAAACCAAATATTGCCAGTTTTGATACGCCTAAGGCCTTAGGGGAATATGTAGGTAGAGTGAAGGAGTTAAGACATACTAGCTTTAATGTTGCAGGAACAGCTACTTTCGCAAATGGAGATGGGTTATGTTTTATAAATGATGAACATGAACTGGAAGGCTTTCGTGTGAATAGAGCTGTTGGTAATAGATTGTATCCTTTACGTATGCCAAATCATCTACGTCCGGGGCTTGCGCTCTATCGGAATAATGATATGGCATTTGAAAAACAACTTGCAGGGAATACTGCTGTAAGGAAGTTGGCTGTTAATATGTATTTTTCATTGACGGATGAAGGCTTTTCATTAACTGTTATTTCTGGTCAAAAGAAGGGACAGGCATCTGTTGTATTCGATCATCAACTGGCAAAAAAGCCACAGCGTGATAATATTATTAAACAGTTATCAAAATTAGGTAATACGCCGTATATTTGTGATGAAATCAAAATCGAAGAGGATGCGGATCGATATTTTTTACCCTCAAGTATTCTTAGTGATTTGAGACGAGAAGCGATTGATAATCTTTTGGTTGAACGAGCGGTTAAAGATACGGTCACTGATAATCTACAAGAAAACAAAAAGTTTTGTAATCTAGTTTGGCAGCCTGAGTATAAGGATTATCCTTATCTTTATAATATTAGTAATCATGATGCCAAGTTATTTTATGAAAATCAGGGTATGTCGCAGATTGGTAATGCTTTTGAATTGGATGCTTATCAGAACAATCCTTTGATTATGCAATGTCGCCATTGTATCAGATATTCTTTAGGCTATTGTGTGAAACGAGGTGGTGAAGTTCCATCTTGGCATGAGCCTTTACGGCTGGAATTATCTGATGGACGCAGATTCAGATTAGAATTTAAATGTTCGGAATGTCAAATGAATGTATATGCAGAGAACTAGAATCTATATTTTACTATTGTTTTTCATAGCAGCTTTTTCTTTGAGTAGTTGCTATAAGAGTCGCCATCATCATCATTTAAAGGAAAAGCCTTTTGTTGAATTGAGCGAAAAACAACAGGACTCTATAGATTTTAGAACAATTCATCATTATACGAACAATTATAACTTTGTGGTCAAAGCTGACAGTATGGAGTTGATGAGACAGTTGCCAGAAGAAAAACTTAGCAACATGTTAACAGATTCTTTTACAGTCAAGAAATATGATCATCTAGTAGTTTCCGATATTCGTATCGTACCAACTGACAGTGTAGATTCTGTTTGGATTCAATTAGGAACCGAAACATCAATGTTCGGATGGATACATGAAAGCAGTATGTTACATAAAGTCGTGCCTGATGATCCTATCTCTCAGTTTATATCTCTGTTTTCTGATATCCATTTGCTGATATTTTTAATAGTTATCGTATTAATAGGTGTGGTTTACTTATTTAGAAGAATTGTCAATAGTGATGCAAAAATCATACATTTTAATGATATTGATAGTTATTATCCTACGGCATTAGTATTGATAGTGGCATCTTCTGCAGCTTTCTATGCTAGTATCCAGATGTTTACCCCAGATACCTGGCAAGAATTTTATTTTCATCCAACTCTGAATCCTTTTGCAGTTCCAGGTATACTGTCTATCTTTTTAAGTTCAGTTTGGCTTATGTTGATTGTAGGGATTGCGTGTATTGATGAGGTTTCAAGAAAGCTACCTATTGGAGATGGTATGCTATATCTATTTGGTCTTCTTGCAGTATGTGCAGTGGATTATATAGTATTTAGTGTTAGTACTCTATATTTTGTTGGCTATATTCTTCTAATATGGTATTTTTATTATTCAATATCCATAAAAATATAAAAAACAGACTAGATTCAAAAAGTAAGTATTTCATAACTATCTTTCTTTTATAGCGTAGTTACAATGTTTTTACCTTATAATACCTATGCTTTGGGCTATCAAAAGCTATAAAATCAAATGTATAGATAATACGAATAACTGCTGTGTGTGAATCTGTACGTACCGTGGTATGAGAGATTGGAAAAATCGAGTAGGAAGAAAATGAAGTTATTTTCTTCCTACTCGATTTTTTATAGATGTAAGTAATGTATATTCTGTTGAGTAATTTGTGCTAAATATTCAAGAAATAACATTTTTCATTTCATTTTGCTAAATAATTTAGTCTTTATTCTTTCAAATTGAAAATATATTTGTATATTTGCAACCAATTAATAAATAAACTAATAGGTGAACAACGATTATGATTTTGGATATTGATATGTTGAGAAGCTTTTATGCTTCCTATTCGGATACGGTAAAGGCTGCCAAGAATGTGATGAAGAGACCAATGACCTATGCAGAAAAGGTTCTTTATGCTCATATTTATGATTCTGAAGATTTGAAGCCTTTTAAGCGTGGTGAATCTTATGTCAATTTTCGTCCTAATCGTGTGGCTATGCAAGATGCAACTGCTCAAATGGCTTTGCTTCAGTTTATGAATGCTGGTAAAGACAAAGTTGCCGTTCCTGCAAGTGTTCACTGCGACCACTTAATTCGTGCTGATGTAGGTGCAGACAAAGATCTCCCTTTAGCATGTCAAACAAACAAAGAGGTATACGATTTTCTAAAGTCAGTATCTCAAAAGTATCATATCGGTTTTTGGGCTCCTGGTGCAGGTATCATTCATCAGGTAATATTGGAAAATTATGCTTTCCCTGGTGGTATGATGGTTGGTACAGATTCTCATACACCTAATGCAGGTGGTTTAGGTATGGTTGCTGTTGGTGTTGGTGGTGCTGATGCTGTAGATGTGCTTACTGGACAGCCTTGGGAACTTAAAATGCCTCGTTTAATAGGTGTACATCTTACAGGTCATCTTTCTGGATGGGCAAGTCCAAAAGATGTAATTTTAAAAATTTTGGGTATTCTTACAGTTAAGGGTGGTACTAATGCTATTCTTGAATATTATGGTGATGGATTGAAGGATCTTTCTACTACAGGTAAGGCTAGCATTTGTAATATGGGAGCAGAGCTTGGAGCAACCTGCTCTTTGTTTCCTTTTGACGAGAATGCTGATGAATATTTACGTAAAACAGGACGTGAAGAAATTGCTATACTTGCTCAGCAGAATGCAGCAGAGTTACGTGCAGATGATGAAGTTTATGAACATCCAGAGTTATTCTATGATCAAATTGTAGAAATCGATTTGAGTAAAATTGAACCTCATCTCAATGGTCCTTTTACTCCAGATGCAGCTACACCAATTAGTCATATGAAGGCCAAGGGACCTGCTAATGATTATCCAATGACAGTGGAAGTAGGTCTTATCGGTAGCTGTACGAATTCAAGTTACCAAGATTTGGCTCGAGCAGCTTCTATAGCTCGACAAGCTTATGAGAAGAATATTCCTGTAAAAGGTCAATTAATCATTAACCCTGGATCTGAACAGATACGATATACTGCAGAAAGGGATGGAATTCTTGATGATTTCAAACGTATAGGTGCGCTTATTATGACTAATGCATGTGGTCCATGTATTGGTCAGTGGAAGCGTCATACAGATGATAATACTCGTAAGAATGCTATTGTTACATCTTTTAATCGTAACTTTAGACGTCGTGCTGATCAGAATCCTAATACTTATGCTTTTATTGGTGGTCCTGAAATGACAACCGCTTTAGCTATTGCTGGTCGTTTGGACTTTAATCCTGCTACAGATACACTGTTGGATAGAGATGGTAATCCTGTATTGCTGGATGAACCCCAAGGTTTTGCATTCCCGCCTAAAGGATTTGAATGTGCTTCTGATGAAAATGTAAAGGGTGTTGAAGCTTTAGAAAAATATTCTCTCTTTATAGCTCCTTCTGAAGGTCATAAAGATATTGATGTGGTAATTTCTCCTGATAGTAATCGCTTACAGCGGTTAGTTCCATTTGAGCCTTGGGATGGCAATGATTTTGAGAATATGCCAGTGTTAATCAAAACAAAAGGAAAGTGTACAACTGACCATATTTCAATGGCAGGTCCTTGGTTGAAGTTTAGAGGGCATCTTCAGAATATTTCAGATAATTTGCTGATGGGTGCTGTAAATGCTTTCAATGGAGAAAATAATAAGGTTAAAAATCAGTTGAATGGTAATTACGAAGAGGTTTCTTCTTCAGCTAAGGCTTATAAAGCCCAGCATGTATCTTCAATTGTTGTGGCAGAAGATAACTATGGTGAAGGTTCAAGCCGTGAGCATGCAGCAATGGAACCAAGATTCCTTAATGTAAAGGTGGTCTTGGCAAAAAGCTTTGCTAGAATCCATGAAACAAACCTTAAAAAACAAGGTATGTTGGCGTTGACATTTGTTAACAAAAATGATTATGATAAGGTTCAGGAAGATGATAGAGTCTCTGTGACCGGTTTGAATAATATTGCCCCTGGTCGTAATGTTCAAATTACATTGAAGCATAAAGATGGAAGTGTAGAACAGTTTGATGCTGCTCATACTTACAATGATACCCAAATAGAATGGTTTAAGGCTGGATCGGCTTTGAATTATGCAAAAATGAAAGGAATTTAAATAATGAAGAAAGAATATCTAATCTATAAATTATCTGATGAAGTAAAGAATTCTTGCAAAATTGATACCGAACTCTTTTCTAAGTATGGTGTAAAGCGAGGTCTTCGTAATGACGACGGAAGTGGTGTACTTGTGGGTTTGACGAATATAGGTAATGTTGTTGGTTATGATCGTGCTGAAGATGGAAAGTTAACACCATGTCCTGGTAAACTCTATTATCGTGGCTATGAGCTTGATGATTTAGTAGCTCCACTGCTCAAAGAAAAAAGGTTTGGTTTTGAGGAGATTGCATATCTTTTGCTTTCAGGAAAACTTCCTGACAAAGAGGAATTGTCGGCTTTTAGTGAACTTCTCAACGATAATATGCCTTTGGATCATCGTACAATCGTGCATATCATAGATTTGGAAGGCAATAATATCATGAATATATTGGCGCGATGTGTCTTGGAAATGTATACTTTTGACCCAAATCCAGATGATATTAGTAGAGATAATTTGATGCGTCAGAGTATTGAGTTGATTGCAAAATTTCCAACGATAGTTGCATATGCGTATAATATCTATCGCCATGGTGTGCAGGGTAGAAGTTTGCACATTCGTCACCCTCGTGAGAATTTGAGTATTGCAGAAAATTTCCTTTTTATGCTGAAGCATAATCATTATACAGAACTCGATGCACGTATGCTTGATTTGCTTTTGATTATTCAGGCCGAGCATGGCGGTGGTAATAACTCTACTTTCACCGTTCGTGTTACAAGTAGTACTCGAACTGATACATATTCAAGTATTGCTGCAGGTATTGGTTCTTTAAAGGGACCTTTACATGGAGGAGCTAACATTAAGGTAATTAATATGTTTCATCACTTAAAAGAGCAGATCAAGGATTGGACTAACTTAGATGAAATAGATACCTATTTAAATCGTATGCTTAATAAAGAAGCTTATGATAAAACTGGCTTGATTTATGGAATTGGTCATGCCGTGTATACAATGAGCGACCCTCGTGCTGTTGAACTTAAGAAATTGGCTGGCGAACTTGCTAAAGAAAAGGGGAGAGTGGAGGAATACGAATTTTTGAAGCTTATAGAGCAAGAGGGTATTAAATGTTTGACAAAATTCCGTCAGGGTAATAAGCCTGTTTGTGCAAATTTGGATTTCTATAGTGGTTTCATATATGAAATGATCGGTCTTCCTCAAGAAATTTATACTCCAATTTTTGCAATGGCTCGTATTGTAGGCTGGACAGCGCATCGTATCGAGGAACTGAATTTTGCAGGTAGAAGAATTATTCGTCCTGCATATAAGAACGTTCTTGACGAAAAAGAATATCTTCCAATTTCCAAACGATAATTATACTTGTCAAGTAATTATAGTATATTTAAAAAAAAGTTAGAAGTAAATCGATATGGTATTTATCTTCTAACTTTTTTGCGTTTTGTGAGAAATAAAGTATCTTTGTAAAAAAAATAAAAACTATGAATACTAAACTTTATTTTGGTAGCTTGATTGCTACATTGCTAATACCTTCAGAATCCAAAGCACAGATAAGTAAGGCAACTCCAGATCATCCAAACATAATCTTTATTTTGGCTGATGATATGGGCTATGGTGATTTACATTGCTATGGTAATCAATATATTAAGACACCCAACATAGATCGATTAGCTGAAAGTGGTACACGCTTTGAACAAGCTTATGCTGGTAGTGGAATCTCTTCTCCATCAAGATGTTCTTTGATGACTGGGAAAAATACAGGAAATACGAGGATTCGTGATAATCAATGTCCTGTAGGTGGAAAAATAGGAATAAAAATTAATCCTAAGGGAGATACTACTTATATTCATCGTGCTAATTTATTACCTGAGGATACAACAATAGCAACCGTTCTTCAAACTGCTGGATATCGTACATGCTTGGTTAATAAATGGCATTTAGATGGTTATGATCCGATGGCTGCTCCAAACCATAGAGGATTTGATGAGTTTTACGGATGGACAATTAGTACACCGCATAGCAACGGCCCGTATTATTATTATCCATATTATCGTTTCCATGGAGACTCTTTGATAAACATTAAAGAAAATGAACATGATGCCCATGTACGTCATAATACAGAGATCTCTACTGATGATGCAATTGCTTTTATATATCGAGAAAAAAATCATCCTTTTTTCTTGTATTTAGCTTATGATGCACCTCATGAGCCTTATCATATTGATGATACTTCATGGTATGATGAAAAAGGTGAATGGAGTATGAATACCAAACGATATGCAGCTTTAGTAAGCCACATGGATTATAATATTGGTCGTGTCTTGGGTACTTTAGATGCTTTAGGGCTTAGGGAAAATACTCTGGTTGTTTTTGCAAGTGATAATGGTGCTGCTGTTATGGCTCCAATCCAGGATTTGAATAGTGGCGCTGGTTTAAAGGGACATAAGGGACAACTTTATGAGGGAGGTATAAAGGTTCCTGTAATCGTTAATCAACCAGGTAAAGTACCTGTTCAAAAGTTGAATAATATTATTTATTTCCCTGATTTTATGCCTACTTTTGCAAAAATTACAGGATGTACGAAGAGTTTGCCTAAAAATATTAATGGTATGGATATTTCTCCATTATTTTATGGTGAGCAGATGGATACAGATAATCGTTATTTATATTGGGAATTTCCAGGTAAACAGCGTGCAATACGTTTTGGTAAATGGAAGGCTGAAAGTATAGGAAAAAATAAGCCTTTAGAGCTTTATAATATTGAAGACGATAAGTATGAGACTACCAATTTAGCAAATAAATATCCTAAATTATTAAAGCAATTGGACAAGCAAATGAAAAAGATGAGAACTCCTTCTGAATATTGGCCTATTGAAGGAGAAAAAGGGTATAAAAATCTGTCTCTAAAGAATTAATAAACAAAGAGGTCTATTTCAAGAAACCTGATATTGAATTTACATGCAATATCAGGTTTTTTGATTTGATTATTTTAATTTTCGGGTGACAATATATTTGATTAAGAATAGTAAGATAGTAATAATAATGATGACGATAAACTCTATAATTGTTTTAAGCAAAGAACTCTGAATGGTGAGGATATCATCCAAAATATTCATGGTGATGATTGCTAATACTATAATAGAGATATTCCATATTCCAAAATTTTTTCTTTCAGATGCTTTCATATTATTTTATATTTGATATAAATATCAAATCGCTCATGATTGAGTCGCTGATATATAATCCTTTTCTAGTAAGAGACAATTTATTATCTTCGATTTTCATTTCATGAAGATTAATGTACTTTTGAGCTTCTTGAGTAAGATATAAGAACAGTTCTTCTCCATATTCATCCTTCAATTTTGTAAGATTAATGCCCTCGCGAGTTCTAAGTGCTGTTGTTATTAAGTCATTATACCTTGTGGTAGCATCTAAATACTCACTCTCTGAAGGAAGTTTGTTGTCGTGAATGGATTGAATGTACTGATGGATGTTATCGACATTCCAACTTCTGTAATCTTTGCTGTATGAATGGGCAGCTGCTCCTATACCAATATAAGGAATAGCATTCCAATAAGAAGAATTATGTTGACTTCTAAATCCAGGGCGTGCAAAGTTACTGATTTCATAATGTTCATAGCCGGCTTGTGTTAATAAGTCTATGAGTTTCTTATACATCGCAAGACTTGTTTCTTCATCAATCTCTTCTATTTCACCCTTTTCTAACATGCGATATAGTGGTGTACCTTCTTCATACATAAGACTATAAGCTGATATATGCTTGGGTTCGAGTGAAACAGCTGTTTTAATATCTTCCTCCCATTCTGTAAGTGTCTCACCTGGAAAGCCAAACATTAAGTCTATGCTTATATTGTCAAAACCTGCAGACTTTAGTCTGTCAACTGCAAGTTTTACTTCATTAGCATTGTGGCGTCGATGAAGAAATTTCAGTCTTGCAGGGTCGAAAGTTTGTGCACCCATACTAACACGATTTACTCCTAGATAAGCAATAAAATTTGCAAAATCTTCAGTGATATCATCGGGATTACATTCAAAAGTTATTTCGCAATTCTTCCTGATGATAGATCCATTACAATTCCAAATACTGTTTATAGAAGAAAAAATCTGCTGTAATTGCTCTTTTGATAATTGTGAAGGTGTTCCACCTCCGAAATAAATTGTCGAAATTTCAATAGGGCGTTTATCTATATTCTGCTTTCTAAGTTCCATTTCTCGACAAATTGCATCAGTGTATTTTTGTTTCAATTGTGAAAGTGTAGTACTATAAAATCCACAGTAAATACATCGACTAGCGCAAAATGGAATGTGTATATAAAGACCTGTCATTTTGCAAAAGTACTAATAAGTATCAAAAAAATGACTTTTTTTCTGAATTTCTTTTGGATTCTAATAAAAAAATACTATCTTAGTCGAGTATTAATAAAAAGCATCTGCATCTGCAGAAATACCTTGAAAAGTACAGAAAACACTTAAATATTCAACTTTAAATCTATAAGTTATGAGGGTATATCAAACTAACGAGATTAAAAATATTGCGCTTGTTGGCGCTTCGGGTAGTGGCAAGACGACTCTTGCCGAAAGTCTTATGTATGAAGCTGGCTTGATTAAGCGTCGTGGTTCCATTGATGCAAAAAATACAGCTAGTGATTATTTCCCAGTAGAGTTAGAGTATGGATATTCTGTATTCCCTACCGTTTTTCATGCTGAGTGGAATCATAAAAAATTAAATTTTATTGATTGTCCGGGTTCTGATGATTTTGTTAGTGGAACTATAACATCACTGAATGTTACAGATTTGGCAGCGGTTGTAATTAATGGCCAGTATGGTCCAGAAGTGGGAACACAGAATGCCTTTCGATATACTGATAAATTAAAAAAACCAGTTATTTTTTTAGTGAATCAGTTGGATTCTGAAAAATGCGATTTTGAAAATGTGCTGGCTCAAATGAAAGAAATATATGGTCAGAAATGTGTTCAGATTCAATATCCTTTGAATCCAGGGCCTGATTATAATAGTTTCATTGATGTTTTAGTTATGAAAAAGTATACATGGCTTCCTGAAGGTGGAAAACCTGTTATTGAAGATATCCCAGAGGAAGAAATGGAAAAAGCAATGGAACTTCATAGGACTCTTGTCGAAGCAGCAGCCGAAAACGACGAGGGATTAATGGAAAAATTCTTCGAAGAGGAGTCTCTTACGGAGGATGAACTTAGAACAGGAATCCGTGAGGGATTGATAACTAGAAGTATATTTCCTGTTTTTTGTATTTGTGCAGGTAAAGATATGGGGGTGCAACGCTTAATGGAATTCTTAGGTAATGTTGTGCCTTTTGTTAGTGATATGCCTAAAATATACAATACTAGGGGAGAAGAAGTTGCTCATGATAGCAATGGGCCTGAAAGTTTGTATTTCTTTAAGACTAGCATGGAGCCGCATATTGGTGAAATTAGTTATTTTAAGGTTATGAGTGGAAGGGTTAAGCCTGGTGATGACTTGACAAATGCAGATCGTGGTAGCAAGGAGCGTATCGGACAAATATATGCTTGTGCAGGTGCTATACGTATTCCTGTCGATGAAATGTACGCTGGTGATATTGGATGTACGGTAAAGTTGAAAGATGTAAAGACTGGTAATGCTCTTAATGGTAAAGACTGCGACTGGAAATATAATTTCATTAAATATCCGAATTCAAAATATGCGCGATCTATAAAGTCTAAGAACCCTCAGGATATGGAAAAAATGATGGCAGCAATATTAAAGATGCGTCAAGAGGATCCAACTTGGGTTGTTGAAAATAGTAAGGAACTGAGACAGACGATTGTTCATGGTCAAGGTGAGTTTCATTTGCGTACCTTGAAATGGCGTTTGGAAAATAATGAGAAAATTATGGTGGAATATGGTGTTCCACGTATTCCTTATCGTGAGACTATTACAAAGTCTGCAAAAGCAGAGTATCGCCATAAAAAGCAGAGTGGAGGTGCTGGTCAGTTTGGTGAAGTTCATTTAATCGTTGAGCCATATGCTGAAGGTATGCCAGACCCTGTAAGTTATAGGTTTGATGGACAGGAGTTTAAAATAAATATCAAGAATAAGCAAGAGATTGATTTAGACTGGGGTGGAAAACTAGTATTTATCAATAGTGTTGTTGGTGGTGCGATAGATGCACGTTTCATGCCTGCTATTTTGAAAGGTGTAATGGACTGTATGGAGCGTGGTCCGCTGACAGGAAGCTATGCGCGTGATGTTCGAGTTGTAGTCTATGATGGTAAGATGCATCCTGTTGATAGTAATGAACTTTCATTTATGTTGGCTGCCCGTCATGCATTCACTGATGCATTTAAGAATGCAGGTCCTAAAATACTTGAGCCAATATATGATATTGAAGTCTTTACCCCAGAAGATATAGTAGGTGATGTCATGAGCGATTTGCAAGGTCGTCGTGGAATGATAATGGGTATGGATAGTGAAGCCGGATATCAAAAGTTACAAGCGAAAGTACCTTTGGCTGAGCTTGATGATTATAGCATAGTTTTAAGTTCTATTACAGGAGGTCGTGCTTCATTTACGACAAAATTTGCAAGTTATGAATTGGTTCCTAATGATGTTCAGCAAAAATTAATTGCTGCACATGAGGCGGAAGAAAAAAGCGTTGAATAATCTATGAAATATTAAAAGAGCATTCTGAAAAGAATGCTCTTTTTTGCTAGTTGCATATTTGTGATTAAAAAATGATAAGGTGTTAAATTGTCTAAAATGACCGGAAATAATTAACGCTATTATGTTAATTTGTTAAGTATTTGCTATCTTTGCAATATGAAGAAGAAAACAATTTGGACTATTGCTCTGATTATGGGGTTCTCGTTTTTAGCATTGCTCTATCTTCAGTTGAACTATATCTCAGCTATGGCTAATATGAAGAAGGAGCAGTTTGATGAGTCTGTTAATCGTGCTCTTTATCAGGCTTCTCGTAATTTAGAGCTGAACGAGACACTTCGATATTTGGAAAAAGATATAAGTCAGACTACTCGTAGTCGTAAAGATACGGTAGGTGGATCGGATGCACATAATTATAATGTTGGTGCTAATGGTAATGTCTATTCGTCTTTTGAATTGAAGACATTAACCAGTAAACCTTCGAATATGCCAAAAGCTATGATTTTACATAGTGATAAAAATACTTTATCAGAGGCAAAAAAGTCTTTGCAGGAGGCTGTTAAAAATCGCTATGTGTATCAGAAGGCTTTATTAGATGAGGTGGTTTATTCTATTTTGTATTCGGCTTCAGATAAACCTCTAAAAGATAGAATCAATTTTAAACTGCTTGATCAGGATCTTAAAGCAGAATTGATGAATAACGGTATTAATATACCTTATCACTTTACAGTTTGTACTCAAGATGGTCGTGAGGTTTATAGATGTCCAGATTATACAGATGAAGGTGAGCAGTATACATATACACAGTTGTTGTATCGTAATGATCCTCAGTCTAAAATGGGAATTGTAAAAATTCATTTTCCAGACATGAGTGGCTATATATTCTCGTCTGTTCGATTTATGATTCCAAGTATCATTTTTACCTTGGTATTGCTTGTAACTTTCATCTTTACCATTGTTGTGATATTCCGAAGCAAGCGATACAGCGAGTTGAAAAATGACTTTATCAATAATATGACGCATGAGTTAAAAACCCCTATAGCAAGTATCTCTCTGGCAGCTCAGATGTTAAATGATAAGTCTGTTCCTAAAAGCGAAATGATGGTAGCTCATCTTGGTGGAATCGTAAATGATGAGAGTAAACGTTTGCGCTTCTTGGTTGAGAAAGTTTTGCAGATGTCCATGTATGATCGCAAAAAGGCTGTACTCAAGAAAAAAGAAGTAGACCTCAATGAAATGGTCGAAACAATAGGGCACTCGTTCAGCTTGCGAGTTGAACATACAGGAGGTAAGGTTTATATAGATATAGAAGCTATTGAGTCGACAATCTATGTAGATGAGATGCACTTCCAAAATGTTATATTTAACTTGTTGGATAATGCTGTTAAATATAGGAAACCGGATCAGCCTCTTGATGTCTATCTTAAAACATGGAATGAAGGGGATAAAGTTTGCGTTTCAGTTAAAGATACTGGATTAGGAATAAAGAAAGATAGTTTAAAGAAAATATTTGAAAAATTTTATCGTGTTCATACCGGTAATGTGCATGATGTAAAAGGTTTTGGTCTTGGACTTGCTTATGTGAAAAAAATGGTTGATTTGCATAATGGTGAAATTCATGTAGACAGTGAGTTTGGAAAAGGAACAACTTTTACAATAAAAATAGATTACGTAAGAAATTAAAGGAAATATTAATTAAATAAGAATGACTATGGACGAAAATTTAAAAATTCTGCTTTGCGAAGATGATGAAAATCTCGGAATGCTGTTAAGAGAGTATTTGCAGGCTAAGGGCTATGCTGCAACACTTTGTCCTGACGGGGAAATTGGCTATAAAGAATTTATGAAAAGTAAATTTGATATATGCGTTCTCGATGTCATGATGCCTAAAAAGGATGGATTTACCTTAGCTCAGGAAATTAGACAGGCGAATGCTGAGATTCCAATTATATTTTTGACAGCTAAGACTTTGAAAGAGGATATTTTGGAAGGGTTCAAAATTGGTGCTGATGATTATATCACTAAACCTTTTTCTATGGAAGAGCTTGTATTCCGTATTGAGGCTATATTAAGACGTGTACATGGAAAGAAAAATAAGGAATCAACACTTTATCATATTGGACGTTTCACGTTTGATACACAAAAGCAATTGTTGGTGATTGGTGATAAACAGACAAAATTAACAACAAAGGAAAATGAATTGTTGGGTTTGTTGTGCTCACATGCAAATGAAATTCTTCAGCGTGATTTTGCCTTAAAGACCATTTGGATAGATGATAATTATTTCAATGCCCGTAGTATGGATGTTTATATTACCAAATTACGTAAACATCTTAAGGATGATGACCAAATTGAAATTATCAATATTCATGGTAAAGGTTATAAACTTATTGTTCCAGAGCAAGAATAATCAATGTTTATAATATAAGCAAGACTTCTTGTGATGATATATATATCCTGCTATTCCAGCGAAAACAAAAAATAATCCGCTGAATAGCAGGATATTATTATTTATCTGGAAGATAGTGTAAACACAAAAGATGAGAACACCCAAAATAGTCATCGGTATATTGAATATATATATAACTTTTGAAAGTACTTTCTTAAACAATTTTTTATTTAATTTCATATGAAAAACTAATTTTGCTCACAAAAGTACAAAAAATATTTGTGTATCTCATGGAAAAGTTGTACTTTTGCACCGCATTTATTAAAAATGCAATACAAATTAATTAATTTAATAATTTTTAGGTAGTATGAATCAATACGAAACCGTTTTCATTTTAACTCCCGTTTTGTCTGATGAACAGATGAAGGAAGCGGTCGCTAAATTCAAGAAGGTCCTCACCGATAACGGTGCTGAAATTCTGAATGAAGAGGCTTGGGGTCTTAAGAAGATGGCTTATGCTATTCAGAAGAAATCTACTGGCTTCTATTGCTTGGTAGAGTTCAAGGGCGAGCCAACTTTGGTTAATAAACTCGAAACAGCTTATCGTCGTGACGAGAAAGTTATTCGTTACATTACAGTTAAACTCGACAAGTATGCTGCACAGTATGCTGAGAAGAGAAGAAAGAAATTAGGTAATAAGGAGGCTTAATCATGGCAGATCAGAAAAAATCAGAAATCCGTTATTTGACTGCTCCTTCTATCGACACAAAGAAGAAGAAGTATTGCCGTTTTAAGAAGAGCGGTATTAAGTATATCGACTATAAGGATCCTGAGTTCTTGAAGAAGTTCTTGAATGAGCAGGGTAAGATTCTTCCTCGTCGTATCACAGGTACATCTTTGAAGTATCAGCGTCGTGTAGCACAGGCTGTTAAGCGTGCTCGTCAGATTGCTTTGCTTCCTTATGTAACCGATTTGATGAAATAATTTAAAAAGGAAGGTAACGCATGGAAATTATTCTTAAAGAAGATATTATCGGTCTTGGATACAAGAACGATATCGTAAATGTAAAGAATGGTTATGGCCGTAACTATCTTATCCCACAGGGTAAGGGTGTGATTGCTTCTCCTTCAGCTAAGAAAATTTTGGCTGAGAACTTGAAGCAGCAGGCTAAGAAACTTGCAGCTATTAAGGCAGAAGCTGAGAAGAAGGGTGAAGCTTTAAATGGTGTGGCTCTTACTATTGCCGCTAAGGTAGCAGCTACTGGTGTAACTTATGGTTCTATTACTGTAGCTCAGGTAGCTGAAGAACTTGCTAAGAAAGGTATCGAAGTTGATCGTAAGATTATCACTATGAAAGATATCAAGAAAGTAGGTGAGTATGAGGCAACTATTCACTTCCACAAGGAAGTAGAAGTTAAGGTTCCTGTAACTGTTGTAGCTGAAAATGCTCCAGTTGAGGAAGCAAAGGCAGAGGCTAAAGCTGAAGTTGCTGAATAATTAAAAATCTCAGTAATATTAACTATTGCACTGTAAAGCAAATCAATATAAGATCCCGATCACTTTTGACAAGTGTTTCGGGATTTTTTTGTATCTTTGCATGTAAATACTATTAATAACAAATTAATTAAATATAAAAATGAAAGCATTTGTATTTCCTGGTCAGGGCTCTCAGTTTGTAGGTATGGGTAAGGACCTGTATGATAATAATCCATTAGCAAAAGAGTTGTTTGATAAGGCTAATGAAATTTTAGGCTTTAAGATCACTGATATTATGTTTGCTGGTACTGATGAGCAGTTGAAGGAAACAAAAGTAACTCAGCCTGCTGTTTTTCTGCATAGTGTTATTTCAGCTCTGTGTTTGGGTGATGATTTTAACCCTGATATGACTGCAGGTCATTCCCTTGGTGAATTCTCTGCTTTGGTTGCGGCTGGTGCTTTGAGTTTCGAAGATGGCCTTAAGTTGGTTGCAGCTCGTGCTAATGCAATGCAGAAGGCATGTGAAGCAAATCCAGGTACTATGGCAGCAATTATTGGTTTAGCTGATGATGTAGTAGAAAAAGTCTGTTCAGAAGTTTCTGCAGATGGTAACATTGTAGTTGCTGCTAACTATAACTGTCCTGGACAGTTGGTAATTTCAGGTAATGTAGATGCTATTAATGCAGCATGTGAGAAGTTGAAAGAAGCAGGTGCGAAGCGTGCTCTTCCTCTTCCTGTTAGTGGCGCTTTCCATTCTCCATTGATGCAGCTCGCTAAAGATGAGTTGGAGGCCGCAATTGAGAAGACTACCTTTAATGCTCCAAAATGTCCGGTTTATCAGAATGTTGATGCACAGCCTCATACTGATGCTAATGAAATTAAGAATAATTTGATTGCTCAGTTAACAGGTTCTGTACGTTGGACTTCAAGTGTTCAAAATATGATTGCTGCAGGAGCAGATGAATTTGTTGAATGTGGTCCAGGTCGTGCTCTTCGTGGTATGATTGGTCGTATTGATAGAAATGTAAATGCCCATGGCATTGACTAAGAAAATATTAATTTATCAGGTATTACCTAGACTCTTCGGCAATCGTAATGTTACTCATCAAGAGAACGGCTCGATTGCCGAAAATTCTTCTGGTAAATTTAATACCTTTGATCAGTCTATTCTCAAACGTATCCATCAATTGGGATTTACGCATGTGTGGTTTACGGGTGTTATTCGTCATGCTACTCAGACTGATTATTCTGCTTTTGGTATTCCTCGCTGCCATTCTGCTGTTGTTAAAGGTAAAGCCGGTTCTCCATATTCTATAACAGATTATTATGATGTAGATCCTGACTTGGCAGAAAATGTCGTTTGTCGTATGGAGGAGTGGGAGGCCTTGATAGCTCGTACTCATGAAGAAGGGATGAAAGTCATTATTGATTTTGTTCCAAATCATGTATCCCGTCAGTATCATTCAATATCTAAACCTTATGGTATAAAAGATTTAGGAGAAGATGATAATGTAGAAAAAGGTTTTGATCCACAGAATAATTTCTATTATTGTGTTGGACAAAAGTTTGATCCTCAATTTGATTTATTGCAAAATGAAGAATCTCCATACATAGAATATCCTGCTAAAGTAACAGGTAATGACAGATTTGATGCTCATCCTGGAATCAATGATTGGTATGAAGCCGTAAAATTAAATTATGGTGTTGATTATTTAGCAGGTCGTCAATGTCATTTTGATCCGATACCCGATACTTGGTATAAGATGAAAGATATCTTGCTTTTTTGGGCAGGAAAGGGGGTAGATGGTTTCAGGTGTGATATGGCTGAGATGGTGCCTGTAGAATTTTGGAAGTTTGCAACAGAAGCAGTTAAACTTCGATATCCAGATTTAATTTTCATCGGTGAAGTTTATGATCCTAATCAGTATAGGAACTATATAGCTTCAGGATTTGATTATCTTTATGATAAAGTGGGAATGTATGATTGTCTGCGTGGAATCATTCGGTCAGAGCGTCCAGCGTCTTCTATTACTTATGAATGGCAGCGTACAGATGATATTCATGATCACATGTTATATTTTCTAGAGAATCATGATGAACAACGTATAGCTAGTGATTTTTTCTGTGGAAATGCCTGGAAAGCTATTCCTGCTATTATAGTTTTAGCGTTAATGCGTTCTAATCCTTTTATGTTATATAGTGGGCAGGAATTTGGCGAGCGCGGTATGGATAAAGAAGGCTTTAGTGGTTTAGATGGGCGTACTACAATATTTGATTATTGGAGCCCAGATACATTGAGTAGAGCGTATTCTGATAGGCGAAAATTGACAGATGACGAGCGTGCACTAGCCATAACCTATAAGAAGATTCTTACGATAGCAAATGGTGAAAAGGCTATTAGAGAGGGAGAATTCTTTGATCTTATGTATGTAAATCCAGCTTCATGGCAGTTTAATCCGCGTGAACAGTTTGCTTTTATAAGAAAAAAAGATGATGAGGTAATTCTTATAATCTCAAATTTCTCTGGTAATCATGTTACGGCAAATGTGATTATTCCTACACATGCTTTCGAATTTTTGCATCTTCCGGAAAAGACAGTTGCGGCAACAGATTTGCTAACGGGGGATACTCAGTTGGTGAATTTAAAAAAAGACACTGTGTTTCCATCTGAAATAGAACCTTTTAGTGGTAGAATTTTCAAATTCAGTGTAAAAATGAATGATAATGAATATTTGTTCAATGAGCATAACAAGGATGAATTTCCACCGGCTCATACTGCTGAGCATTTATTGAATCAGTTGATGGTGCGAATGTTTGGTTGTGAGCGAAGCCATAATGCGCATATAGAGCGTAAAAAGAGTAAGATTAGCTATATTCTTGATCATAAGCCATCTAGGCAGGAAGAAAAAGAAATTGAGCGCACCATGAAGCAACTTATTGAAGACGACTTAGATGTAACTTATGAATTGAAGAGTCGTTATGATCTACCTGAAGGTATTCAGTTGGATCGTCTTCCTAGTAATGCGCCAGATATGGTTCGTTTAGTACGAATAGGAGATTATGACGTGTGTCCATGTATAGGAAAACATGTTCGTTCTACAGGTCAAATTGGAAAATTTGTGATGTTAGGTACGAATTGGGATGAGAAGACACATGTTTTTAGAATTCGTTTTAAAATAGTTCCATAGTATTTTTATTTATATTACAAAAAGAGGGTATGTTCAAAATGGCATACCCTCTTTTTGTTATTTTGTTTCTTGCTCTTCTTTCATGTCAAGAAATTCTTTTTTATCATCATAGAATTCGTATTGTAAAAATGACATCTTTTGCGATGGAACAATATGTACTCCAAACCCATACTTAAACTGCCATTTTCTTTTTAAAGATATAAATCCTTTGTTGATAAAGGCAGCTACATAAGGATTGACGTATAAATAGAATTTTTTTACACCGATCTTGTTGACTAGTCTATCAATTTTCCTTTCAAGAGTATCTGTAAACAGTATGCTAGATTTAATTTTTCCTGTTCCAAAACAACTTGGGCAAGTTTCTTCTACGTTTACATCTATGGCTGGCCTTACTCGTTGTCGAGTTATCTGCATAAGACCAAATTTGCTCAATGGAAGAATATTATGCTTTGCTCTATCTTTTTGCATATTTTTACACATTCTTTCATATAGTAATTGTCGGTCTTCTGCTAAGTTCATGTCAATGAAGTCCACTACGATAATTCCTCCCATATCTCGTAGTCTTAGTTGTCGTGCAAGTTCGTCTGCTGCTCCTAAATTTACATCGAGAGCATTAGCTTCTTGCCCTTTTTCGCGGGTTCTATTTCCGCTATTGACATCAACAACATGTAGCGCTTCAGTGTGCTCTATGATGAGATAAGCACCATGTTTATAATTGACGGTCTTGCCAAAACTTGATTTTATCTGTTTGGTAATATTAAAATTATCAAAAATAGGGACTTTGCCAGAATAAAGCTTAACAATGTTAGTTTTCTCTGGTGCAATGAGAGATACGTAATTCTTGACTTCATTCATTACGTTCTCATCATTAACATAGATGTTCTCGTAAGTTGGATTAAACAAATCTCGCAACATAGCAACAGCTCTACCTGTTTCTTCGTAAATCAGTTGCGGACGTTTTTGGGTTTTCTGAACTTTACTAATGGCATCTTCCCAACGTTTTACCAAAATCTTCATTTCAGCATCAAGTTCAGCTACGCGTTTACCTTCTGCTACAGTTCTTACGATAACTCCACAGTTGTTTGGTTTGATGCTATGGATAAGTTGTTTTAGTCTTGCTCTCTCTTCTCCTTTTTTGATTTTAGAAGAAACTGACACTTTATCACCGAAAGGGATTAAAACCAAATATCTTCCAGCAAATGATAATTCGCCAGTAAGTCTTGGTCCTTTTGTAGATATTGGTTCTTTTACAATTTGTACAAGAACATCTTGTCCTGCTTTAAGTACATTTTGTATACTTCCTTCTTTATCAAGGTCAGGTTGAGTTGTAGCTTTAGCAAAAGGGTACAATTTCCTATTGTCGCTTTCTACCTGTTTAACGTACTTTTGGTAAGAGTTGAATTGACTTCCTAGGTCTAGATAGTGAAGAAAAGCATCGCGTTCATATCCTACATCAACAAAGCAGGCATTTAGGCCAGGCATTAATTTTTTTACCTTAGCTACATAAATGTTACCCACAGAAAAAGAAGCCTGTCTAGATTCGTTTTGGTATTCAACCAATTGCTTATCTTCTAATAAAGCAATAGATATCTCTTTTTGTTGGGCGTCAATTACGAGTTCGCTAGTCATTTCTTTACTTAATAAAACTTAGTAGGTTTGTTTTTAAAGAAAAAGGGCGTGCCAAAAACCATAAGATTGCTTTGACACGCCCCTCAGTCCGAATAGACTGACGAGCAATTACTTGCTCTTATGTCTGTTCTTTCTTAATCTTTTTTTACGCTTGTGAGTTGCCATCTTGTGGCCCTTCTTTTTCTTTCCGTTTGGCATAATTTTAATGTTTTAAAATATTATAATTTAAATTCCTTTATTTTATTCAGCATGATTTTTTCATATCGTCGATGAAATTCTTGGCCGGTTTAAAGCTTGGAAGATCGTGAGCAGCAATTGTAATTGTTGTATTTTTTGAGATATTACGTGCTGTTTTCTCAGCTCTGTGCTTGATTACAAAGCTTCCGAATCCACGGAGATAGACATTTTCTTTTCTCTCAAGCAGGCTAAGTTTAACGCAATCCATGAATGATTCTACAACTGCACTAACTTCTTTCTTAGACATTCCGGTCTGCTCTGATACTTCAGCGATGATATCTGCTTTAGTCATTTCTGTTTATCTTCTTATTTAATTATTTATTGTTTCAAATCGGTTTGCAAAGATAATAGTTTTTATCGAAATAACAAAAGTCTAATCGGGTTTTTTAAAAAAAATCTTTCTAACTAGTTGAAAATCTTTGTTTTAAATCTAATTATACAATATACTATAATAAATTCATATATTAATTAGCTCAATTTACAAGATAAATTTGTAACTTTGCAAACATAACGGAAAACTAGTGTAATGAAACAAACAAAGATTGTAGCTTCCATCAGCGATTTAAGATGTGAACAGGATTTTATTCGTAAGTTATTCCTGGCAGGTATGAATGTTGTAAGAATTAATACAGCTCATGCTACTCCAGAGGGAATTAAAAAGGTTGTCGAAAATGTGCGAGCTGTTTCTGCCCATTTGGCTATTATGATTGATACAAAAGGTCCTGAAGTTCGAACAACTGGTACAGCTGCACCTATTTCATATAAAGTGGGTGATGTTGTAAAAATATTTGGACGGCCAAATATGGATACAACTCATGATATTATAAATGTATCTTATATCAATATTACGCAAGATGTAAAAGTGGGCGATCATTTACTTTTCGATGATGGCGCAATTGATATGCTTGTAATTGAAAATTCAGGTCCTATGCTTGTTGCCCAAGTTCAGAATGATGGTATTTTGGGTTCCCATAAGAGTGTAAATATTCCTGGAGAACATATTGAATTGCCAGCTTTGACAGAGAAGGATATAAGGAATATCAATTTGGCTATTGATCTTGATGTTGATTTCATTGCTCATAGTTTTGTTCGTAATGCGGCTGATATTAAGGCTGTACAGGATATTTTGGATGCTCGTAACAGTGATATTAAGATTATTTCTAAAATTGAAAATCAAGAGGGCGTTGATAATATCGAAGAGATCATTGATGCATGCTATGGTATAATGGTTGCTCGTGGTGATTTGGGTATTGAGGTTCCTATCGAAAAGATTCCTGGTGTTCAAAGACGTATTATTCGTAGTTGTATTCGTAAGCGTAAACCTGTTATTGTTGCTACACAGATGCTTCATACAATGATCGAAAATCCTCGTCCAACACGTGCTGAGGTTACAGATATTGCAAATGCTATTTTTTATCGTACTGATGCTTTGATGCTTAGTGGTGAAACGGCTAGTGGTAAATATCCTGTAGAGGCCGTAGAAACTATGGCACGTATAGCTGAGCAAGCAGAGAGTGATAAGTTAAGAGAAAATGACATAGATCCGATGGGAGAGGGCGATATTGATCAGAAGTTATTTTTGGCTCAATGTGCAATAGAATCTACCAATTGTATAGGTGTTAAGGGTATTATTACAGATAGTGAAACAGGTGAGACTGCACGAGATTTAGCTGCATTCCGTGGTAAAACTCCAATTCTTGCAATCTGTTATAAAGAAAAGACTCAGAGATGGCTTAATTTGTCTTATGGAGTATCTGCAATTTATCAAAGAGATAAGATGGATACGGAAGCTATGTTCTTTGCTGCTGTGAGAATGTTGCGTCAGAAAGGATATGTTGCAAATGACGATAAAATTGCTTATTTGAGTGGTAGCTTCGGAGAAGGTGGAGGTACTACCTTTGTCGAAATTAATAAAGTTAAGACAGTCTTCGATAAGAGTTATAAGTTTAACTTGCCATCTGTAAATAGAGAATGACTCTATTTATAATAGAAAAGATATTAAGGCTCTGGATAAAAAAAATGTCCAGAGTCTTTTTTTATTAATTATTTTTTCATACTTTTACCCCCCAAAGTAAATATCTTTAATTTTGGGGCCTTTTTGGGCGATATGTATAAATATTGACATCAAACAAAATAATAATTTATGAAAAAAGAACGTTTTAAGGCTAAAGCGTTCGGGATGGTAATCATATTTGCTGTCCTGTTGCTCGGTGGTATTATGTACTCTTGTTTTTTAAAAGGTAGTGATAATTCCTTTAGGATAATTTATAGTGATATATTGAATCTTACGGATTTACCTAGTATGTGGACGGAACCTGAATTATACAAGAGTAATCTGCCCAAAATTTATTCAAAAACTCAACCGGGAGATCCTATGCCGTTTACAAGAATAGTATATGGCAAGGGTTTAACGGTCAAATCTAAGGGACATGGATTTGAATATTCTGCGACAGAAGAGCATGCTTTTGCTCTACGTATAGAATCTTATTTGGATTTATATTTTTATGCTGATTTTAGAGATAAAGGAGATGCTGAAGATTTCTATCAGGATATTTTAGATTATGGTATGATAGAGGATCCTTATGGGGCAAGATTCGTGACAGAGAGGAAATTACAAAGTGGTGTGACAAAAGTTCCTTCAGAAGAATTTGCAGATTATCAGCGAACAATTTGTGTAACTGCTCCAAAAGAATTAATTAAAGGTTGGTATACGGTTAGTTTCGAGATTTGATTAGTTTATTGTTTTATAAATTAACAATTTGTGTTTATCAAGTAATATGAGCACTTCAATATTGAGTTTCAAAATGATATTGTAATGTACCTGTACTTAATGATTCGTTGTTTTATATAAAAAAAGAATATTCAAATTTCTTGAATATTCTTTTTTTATATTGAAATAGAAAGTTGCTAATTATTTTATGGCAATCTTATTAACTCTTCTTTCGTGGCGGCCGCCTTCAAAAGAAGCCGTGAAAAATTCGTCCATAATAGCTTCAGCTGTCTTATTATCAATGAAGCGTCCTGGTAGTACCAAAACATTAGCATCGTTGTGCTGACGAATAAGCTGTGCGATTTCTTTGTTCCAAACAAGTCCAGCGCGTACACCCTGGTGCTTGTTCAGTGTAATAGCCATACCTTCACCGCTACCACAAATACCAATGCCTGGATAAACTTCTCCACTCTCTATGCCTTCTGCAAGAGCATGGCCAAAGTCAGGATAATCAACACTTTGATCACTATAAGTTCCGTAATCCTTTACAGGGTATCCTTTTTTCTCAAGATACTGTAACACGAATTCCTTTAATGGATAACCAGCGTGATCGCTAGCAACTCCTACTGTCTTGACTTCCATATGTATTGCATTTTTAAAGGGGTGTCCGCATGAAGTGGACGCCCCTTTGGTTAATAAAAATTATTTTTCAGCTAAGAATGCCTTAACCTGATTATAGACATTCTCTGCAGTGAATCCCAATTTTTCATCGAGCACAGTATATGGAGCAGAGAAACCAAAGCTCTCCATACCAAATACTTTTCCATTAGCACCTACAAGGCCTTCAAGAGTTACAGGAAGACCTGCTGTCATACCAAAGATTTTTGCATTTTTAGGTAAAACGCTCTCTTGATATTCCTTAGACTGATTGCGGAACAAACCTTCAGATGGAGCACTGACGATACGTACTTTGATGCCATCTTTACGGAGTAACTCAGTACCAGCCTCAAGTGTAGAAACTTCTGATCCTGAAGCTACGAGAATAACATCACAATTCTCATCGCTACCAGCTACTACATAAGCACCCTTACGTGCATTCTGATAATCGTTACCTTCTGGTAACTTAGCAATATTCTGTCGAGAGAAAATCAAAGCAGTAGGAGTGTCTGTATTCTCCATAGCCATTTGCCAGCAAACAGTTGTCTCATCAGCATCAGCAGGACGGAATACTCGTACGCTATCTTGACCCTTGTGATTCTTTAATTTCTCCATCAAACGAATCTGAGCTTCCTGTTCAACCGGTTCATGGGTAGGTCCATCCTCACCAACGCGGAATGCATCGTGAGTCCAAATAAATTTAACTGGAGTACCCATCAAAGCTGCCACACGAACAGCTGGTTTCATATAATCAGAGAATACAAAGAAAGTACCCATTGCAGCAATAACACCACCATGGAGCATCATACCGATACACATATCAGCCATGGTCAACTCGCTAACACCAGCCTGGAAGAAAGCACCACTGAAATCACCCTTTTTCAGGCTATGGGTCTCTTTCAAGAAACCATCAGTCTTGTCAGAGTTACTTAGGTCTGCAGATGCACAGATCATATTAGGAACTTGTTTTGCCAGCTCGCTCAAGCATGCAGATGATGCAGCTCGGGTAGCAGATCCAGCCTTCTGCTGAACTTTGCTCCAATCTATTTGTGGAGCTTTACCACTGAACCATACATCCATCTTAGCTTTCAATTCTGGGTTTGCTTTAGCCCATTCTGCTTCTGCAGCTTTGCGCTCAGCAACAATTTTCTTCAATTCTTCAGAACGCTTAGCGTAAAGTTCCTTAACGTCATCAAAAATAACGAATGGATTAGTTGGATCACCACCTAGATTTTTAATGGTGTTGATATATGCATCACCGCCAAGAGGTGCACCATGAGTCTTTACATTGTGTTCGTAGCTTGAACCATCTGCTTTGAGGGCACCTTTACCCATAACAGTTTTACCGATGATAAGGGTTGGACGTTCGCTTTCAGCGATTGCTGCGTCAAGTGCTTTGCGAATCTGCTCAACATCATTACCATTAATAGTAATAACATTCCAGTTCCATGCCTTGTATTTTGCAGCTGTATCTTCTGCCATAACATCTTTGGTTTCGGTAGAAAGCTGAATATCGTTAGAATCATAGAACATCACGAAGTTATCGAGGCCTAAAGTACCAGCTAAGCGACCTACACCCTGTGAAATTTCCTCTTCAACAGCACCATCACTGATGTAGCAGAAAATGTTATGCTGCATCATGGTCTTACCAAGGCGAGCCTCAAGGAATTTCTCTGCTACTGCAGCACCTGCAGCCATAGCATGTCCTTGTCCTAATGGACCTGATGAATTCTCGATACCACGGTTTACGTCTAATTCAGGATGACCAGGACATGGAGAACCCCACTGACGGAACTGAGCAATCTCATCAAGTGTAAATTTACCTTGTAGTGCTAAAGCAGAATACAGCATAGGACTCATGTGACCTGGATCTAGGAAGAAACGGTCGCGGCCTGTCCAAGAAGGATCAGTTGGGTCGAATACTAAGTATTCAGAGAAGAGAACATTGATAAAGTCAGCACCTCCCATTGCACCTCCAGGGTGACCAGAGTTAGCTTTCTCTACCATAGAAGCAGCCAAAATACGGATATTGTCAGCTGCATGATTCATAACTTTAATTTCGTTCATTTTTAATTTAAGGATTTATGCAAATATGCTTTATGAGCGTATTGCAAATATACTAATTTATATTTAATACTACAATTGATTTAGATGGAATTTTTGCTGTAATGGTATTTTTCTTAGCTTTAATACTTTTGAATGCTACAGGTTTTACCACTTCAGGGTGTTCAAAGTCATTATAGTCTTGAATATTCTTAGAAGTAAGAATTTCTCCTGTTATATTTTTTGCAGCAGCTCCATCCAAGTTAATTTCTACTGTTTGATTCTTTTCAAGATTAGTATTGGCCAGAGAAATGATAATACCACCATCTGTCTTTTTTGCAGCAGAAATAGAAATAGCAGGTATTTTACCATCTACCATTTTGTGCATTTTTCCACCTTTTATATCCATAGAATCACACTTTACATCCATAGGGAGATAAGTGGCTTCTTGGAAGCCTTTATACATACGGAAAACGTGATAGGTTGGTGTTAATACCATATGACCTGTTCCTTTTGTATCAGTAAGGATCATACTCTGTAAAACATTTACGACCTGTGCAATGTTAGCCATTCTTATACGATCTGTGTGACGCTGGAAAACGTTTAAAGACAATGCTGCAACCATAGCATCTCGCATAGAATTTTGTTGATAGAGGTGACCTCTGATTGTACCTGGTTCTTCGTCCCACCATGTTCCCCATTCATCAACAAGAAGTCCTATCTTTTTATTAGGATCTTTCTGATCCATGATGGTTTCATGCTTTTTGATGACATCTTCTATTTGTAGACATTTACCTATAGTGGTGTAATAGTCTTGATCATCAAATTTGAGTGCAGAACCTTTATGATCACTCCAGTCTTTTACTGTATAATAGTGCAGTGATATACCATTCATATGGTTTCCAATCTGGTTCATAAGAACTTTTGTCCAGTTGTAATCGTAATCGCTGGCTCCAGAGGCAATTTTATAGAGATTGTGTCCATCATAATTGCGACAATAGGTAGAGTAACGGCGATATAGATCGGCATAATATTCTGGACGCATGGATCCACCACATCCCCAACTTTCGTTACCGACACCTAGGAATTTTACATTCCATGATTTTTCTCGTCCATTCTTTCGACGGAGATTAGCCATAGGAGTATCACCATCACTAGTCATATATTCTACCCATTTTGCTAGTTCCTCTACGGTACCGCTACCTACATTACCACTAATGTATGGTTCTGTACCTAAGAGTTCGCAAAGGTTTAAAAATTCATGTGTTCCGAAAGAATTATCTTCTATAGTTCCACCCCAGTTATTGTTCTGCATTTTAGGGCGTTGCTCTCGTGGTCCAATACCGTCAGTCCAGTGATATTCATCCGCAAAACATCCACCAGGCCAGCGAAGAACAGGTACCTTTAAATCTTTAAGGGCTTGAAGAACGTCAGTGCGATAGCCTTGGGTGTTAGGAATTTGAGAATTAGTACCGACCCATAAACCTCCATAGATACAAGAACCTAAGTGCTCTGCAAACTGTCCATAGATTTCTTTGTAGATCTTATTTGTACCTTTGTTTACATGAATCGTAGCTGTTGCATCTTGAGCTATAGCTGGAATAGTAGTAATAGCAGTAACTGCTAAAATTGTTAGAGTCTTTTTCATTATAATAGGTTATTTTCAAGTAACCTTATAGCGTTTTGGGTACGCTATAAGGTTTTTATTTATTTTGCAACTTTGTATTCTACAGCAGCTTTTTCAATAGCTAATCCTTTTTTATATTGTTCGATATATGCATTGAAACCTTCAACATCTTCTTTGGTTGGTTTAATTTCAATACCAGTATTGCCTGCAAATACTTTTGTTTCAAGGTAATCAGATAATTCCTGATTTGAACTCTTATTTATTAGATAAGAAGCGAGTAGGGCAATACCCCAAGCTCCACCTTCTCCAGCTGTTTCCATAACAGAGATAGGGGAATTTAAGGCAGCTGCTAAGAAGCGTTGGCCAACACCTTTTGTGGTAAAATAGCCGCCGTGCCCAGTTATTCTATCAACATTAATTTTTTCTTCTTTGAAGAGAATGTCGTTTCCTATTTTTAGAACACCGATAGCGGCATAGAGCTGAGTACGCATAAAATTTGCAAGGTCGAATTTATCATTTGCTGCGCGGACAAACAAAGGACGACCATCTGCTAGTCCTGTTACAGGTTCACCTGATACGTAGTTATATGAAATTAACCCACCACAGTCAGCTTGGCCTTCTAGTGCGGCATTAAACAGCTTGGTGTATATTTCGTTCATATTAACAGGGAATCCCATGAGCTCTTGATATTGTTTAAAAATATTGACCCATGCATTAATTTCAGATGTACAGTTGTTACAGTGTACCATAGCGACAGGACTTCCATCTGGAGTTGTCACAATATCTATCATTTCGTAAGGTTTAGACAAATTCTTTTCCAATACAATCATCGAGAAAGAAGATGTTCCTGCAGATACATTACCTGTACGTTGTTTGACAGAGTTGGTTGCAACCATACCCGTACCAGCATCTCCTTCTGGTGGACAAACGGGAATTCCTGCTTGTAGATTACCAGAGATATCTAGTTTCTTCGCACCTTCAGCAGTTAGTATACCTGCATTTTCACCTGCATTTAAAACGGTAGGGAGAATATCTGACAATTTCCAACTAAATCCTTTAGGCATGATAAGTTTATCGAACTCTTCAACCATTTTAGCATCGTAGTTCTTAGTCTTCGGGTCAATAGGAAGCATACCAGAAGCGTCGCCTATACCTAAGACTTTTTGTCCTGTAACTTGCCAGTGAATATATCCTGCAAGAGTGGTGATATAGTTGATATCTTTTACATGTTCCTCACCATTTAAAATAGCTTGATAGAGGTGAGAAATACTCCACCGAAGAGGAATATTAAAATTAAACAATTTTGAAAGTTCTGCGGCAGCTTGACTTGTATTTGTATTTCTCCATGTACGGAAAGGTACTAGTATTTCTTCTTTAGCATTAAATGCCATATAGCCGTGCATCATAGCACTGAAACCGATTGCGCCTAATTTCTTGATTTCTACACCATATTTTGTGTTGACATCAGAACGAAGGTTAGCATAGCAATCTTGTAGACCATTCCATATGGTATCAATACTATAGGTCCAAAGGCCATCTACTAGCTGATTTTCCCAGGTATGGCTACCTTGAGCAATTGGGGTATTATCTTCATCGATCAGAATAGCCTTGATGCGAGTAGATCCAAACTCAATACCCAAAATGGCTTTTCCTGATTCGATAGTTGATTTAGCGTCCATATTATATAAGGTATATGAATAGTTTATAATGATTTAATAGATATCTCTCATTACTGAGAGATATCTATCATATATATTTAACGAAGAGCTTTATTCAGCATGTAATACATCTCGTTCCAACGTAGTTCTTTGCGGAACTGTTCATAGTCGGTATCCTTATTAATGATACATGCTTCCATGTCAGCAATTTCAGCAAAATCACGCCAATATTCATCTGTTAGTGAGAAGCTAAAACATGAGTGATGTGTACCGCCGGCATTCATCCAGCATCCAACACCAACCTCGAAACTTGGTTCTGGAATCCAAAGAGCACTTGCTACAGGAAGTTTTGGAAGTGGCTTACTCTTAATCAAGTTAACATCATTGGCAATGAGTCTAAATCGGTTACCCATATCTACTACAGTCGCAGTAATACCGTGACCCTGTTTTGTTGTAAATACAAGACGAGCTGTTTGTGTATGGCGGTATCCGATAGCTAGATGGTGAACTTCAAGACGTGGCTTCTCCTCAGAAATATCTGGGCAAACTTCAAGCATGTGAGATTCCAAAACAGATGAGTTCTCACCATCAAAATTCAAGGTATAATCTTCTAGGAATGATGTTCCACCTTCGAGTCCTTGGCTCATAAACCATGTTGTGCGATATAAACATGCATCCTTCCAGTCTCCCTCAGCACCAAAACCATAGCCATCATGCATCAAACGCTGTGATGCTAAACCAGGAATTTGATCGAATCCTTTGCCTGTCTCTTCTACATTGTAGTCGCCGAGGTCATCAAAGTTTGTGGTGAAACCTTTGGCTCCGTATGCTTCGAGTACAGCACGGAGAGTAAGTTCTGCTTTGGCAGCATTCCAAATTTTCTTGTAGCCTTCAGAAGCGGTATCTTTAAGTTCGTCAGCAACTACATATTCCTTAAAATATACGTCATGAACTAATGCTGTTACATCTTCATCTTTGATCTTATCAAAGAAAGGCATAACGCTTGAGAACGGACAGTAATCTACATGATATCCCAATACTTGTTCGAAAGCAACTTTATCACCATCTGTAACTGCAACATTGTTCATCTGGTCGCCAAAACGAAGTATTAAACAGTCTTGGGCATCAGCGACACCAGCACAGACACGTTCCCAAACTGCAATGTGGTTCACAGTCTTCTCGTCTTTCCAGTAACCGATGACAGTCTTGCGAGGCTTACGTAGGCGTGATAGAATATGAGCAAATTCACGATCTCCATGTGCACTCTGATTCAAATTCATGAAATCCATGTCCATAGTGTCGTACGGAATGGTCTTATTATATTGTGTATGAAGATGAAGTAGAGGTTTACGAAGAATTTGCATACCTTTAATCCACATCTTAGCAGGAGAGAATGTATGCATCCAACAGATAACACCAACGCATTTTTCATCCACGTTAGCGCGACTCATAATGTCTGCAACTTCTTTTGAACTATTTGCTGTGCCTTTATATACAACTTTGATAGGAAGAATACCAGTGCTGTTAAGTCCTTCTACCATTTCTTTAGAGTGACTGTCGACCTGTACAACAGCATCGCCTCCGTAAAGAAGCTGAGCACCTGTTACAAACCAAACTTCGAAATTCTCAAATGCTTTAATCATTTTTTTTGTTTTAAGTATTGTTGATTGTTTAATTATTTTTGTTTTTTAATTTGACCATAATAGGCATTTGGTCCATGTTTACGGCTGAAATGTTTTTCTACCAATAATGGATTCATTGTTGTTTTTGGGTTCACCATAAATGAAATTGAAGCCATTTTTGCTACCTGTTCTGTAACAACAGCATGATATACAGCTTCATCTGCATCTTTACCCCATGTAAAAGGACCATGATTCTTTACCAAAACCGCTGGAGTATGAACAGGGTTGATATTGTCTTTCTTGAATTTGTTAACTATAACAACACCGGTGTTATATTCATATTCATCCATCATGTCCTTTGTCATATCGTCAGTACAAGGTATGCAATCGTGGAAATAGTCTGCATGAGTTGTACCAATGTTAGGAAGGGCTATACCAGCTTGAGCCCAAGCGGTAGCATACGTAGAATGTGTATGTACAACACCTCCTATCTCTGGGAAGTTGCGATATAAAACCAAGTGGGTAGGCGTATCAGAAGAAGGATTTAAATCACCTTCAACGACATTTCCCGTTTTAAGGTCTACAACGACCATATCAGAAGCTTTCATTTTATCGTAACTTACGCCTGAAGGCTTAATAACAACTAATCCTTTTTCGCGATCAATGCCTGATACATTTCCCCAAGTAAAGATAACTAAGTTATGTTTTACCAGGTCAAGATTGGCTTTAAAAACTTTTTCTTTTAATTCTTCTAGCATGATGATTTATAGTTTAAAGTTAGGGTCGTCCTCATATACTCTTTTATTAAAGCGGTACAAGGCGGCACCTCGCTTTGATGTAATTTTATCTATTAATTCGGTCTTCTCTATGAAGTCGATTTCTTTTATTTTCTTTCTGAAATTGCGCTTATCTATCTCTTTCCCTAAAACGGCTTCATATACATGTTGGAGTTGCGTTAGAGTAAAGAGTTCTGGAAGAAGATTAAAGCTCAAAGGTTCTGTATTGATTCTGCGTCTGCAGAGCTTCAGAGCATCTCTTACCATTTCTTTATGGTCAGAATATAAGGAAGGCATATCTTGTATACTTACCCATTCCAAACCATGTTGTTCTCGCAAGTCATCGTCATAGTCTTTTACATTAATTAGAGCGCAATATGCAATAGAGATAACTCGCTCTCCTGGGTCGCGATCGATTTTGCCGTAGGCCCCGACTTGTTTCATATAGAGTTTTTTTAGTCCTGTAAGTGAAAAGAGCACTCGGTTTGCTGCTTCATCCAAACTTTCATTAGGTCCAACAAAACCTCCATAGAGTGACCATTCTCCTCTTCCTGGGTCCATAAGTCTTTTTCCAATCAGAACTTTAAGCTTGTCTTCTTCAAATCCGAAAACAATACAGTCTACGCTGACTAGGACTTTGGCGTGCTCGCTATAATAGTTTGTCATTTTTTTGGTTTTATGTTTAACATGATTATTTAATTCTAGAGCGCCACTGTCGTGTGCGCTCTAGAACAGAATAGATGTAGATTACCAGAGTAAAGCATAAAGTAGGAATGTGATAGCTACAATGCCGATAGTTCCATAAGTATAACTACGTGAAGTAGCAAATAAACTCAGATTAACATCCAATGCCTTTACATCTTTAACTTTGTCTTTAGCATTACTGTTAAGCCATATTGCACATTGGCCAACTAATACACCAAAGAAGAAGAATGCCTGGAAACCAATGTCATTGAGATAAGCGAGGAGGTTGTTGTTTGGATCTGCATTAGGATTAAGAGCTCCACCGATTGTTACAATTGCTGCAGCGATAATCATTAGCAAACCAATGCCACCGAGAACTTTTGCCCACATTTTCATCTTTGCTTGATCATCTTCGCTTGGAAGTTCTACACTGACATACTTATTATCAAAGTATGATACAAGGAAGAAGAAGGTAACCAAAATCATGAAAACATAACCTGCGCGAAGTTGAAATGCTACTTGAGGAAGGGTCACTTTAAAGAGAACACCCATAGGGATTGTTAACACGGCTGTCCAAATAGCGGCTTTAGATGAAGCACGTTTCCAAAGTAGACCAAGTCCAAATACGGTGATAATACCAGGATAGATGAAACCAGAATATTCCTGAATATATTGGAAGGCTTGATCTAGTCCTCCAAGAAGTGGTTTTACAGCAACGGCTGCAATAACGAGTGCACAAATAGAAACTGTACGGCCTACGTTTACGAGAGTCTTATCACTTGCTTCTTTATTGATATATTTTTTGTAAATATCCATAGTGAAAAGGGTAGATGTCGAGTTAAACATAGAAGCAAGAGAAGATATAATAGCAGCTGCTAATGCGGCAAAGCTAAGACCCTTAATACCTGTTGGAGTAAAGTTTCTAATCAACCATGGGTAAGCGTCATCAGAAACATTAACTTTTCCATGTAGGCTCATGGCTGTAAATGCATCAGGGTTACCCTTAAGGATATAGTATGCACATATACCAGGTATAACTACAATGAATGGAATCAAAATTTTGAGAAATCCTGCAAAAACCAAGCCTTTCTTAGCCTCTTCGATATTCTTTGCAGCAAGTCCTTTCTGAATAATGTACTGATTGAATCCCCAGTAACCTAAGTTAGTCAACCACACACCGCCGACTACTGCTGCGATACCAGGTACATTCGCAAATGCTGAGCCGTTATGGCTTTCTTGAATTATAAGATGGAAGTGTGTATCATTAATGTGTGTACCTGTTGTAAGATCATGGTACATTTGTGAGAATGCGCTCAAAGTATCTGTACCAAGAGCAACGCCCATTTCCTTTAATGCTATATATGCGGTAATGAGACCACCACCGACAAGGAATGTTACCTGCATAACGTCTGTCCATGCAACGGATGCAAGACCTCCATAGATAGAATAGACTCCAGCGATGATAAAGAGAAATAGAATAATGATCATACGAACGGAAATAGTCATGCCCATGACTTCTACAGAAATTCCCTGAAGACCTAAAATCTGTTCTATTGCTAATGCTCCTAACCATGCAACAGAGGTGAGATTCACGAAAACATAGAGGAATAGCCAAAGAATAGAGAATGCTAAACCTACACCGTCATTATAACGTTCACGAAGGAATTGAGGAATAGTAAAGATCTTTCGATCTAACATTACTGGTAATAGAAATTTTCCGATTACTACCAATGTTACGGCTGCCATTACCTCGTATGCTGCAATTGCAATACCATCAGCATAGCCAGTTCCAGACATGCCAATAAACTGTTCTGCAGAAATATTTGCGGCAATAAGTGATGCACCAACGGCCCACCAAGTTAAAGTGTTACCTGCAAGAAAGTAATCGTTTGCAGTTTTTTCTTTTCCGTCTTTGTTGCGGCTTAAAAATAATCCTAAGCCTACAAGAAGACATAAGTAGATGACCAAGATTATAAAATCAATCGGTTTAAATCCGGATGAAGCTAATGCTTCTGAAATGTTATTCATTTGTTTTTTCTTTTAGGTTATTTATTGACAGAGAATTTATAGATTAAGTGTGACTCATATTTTTGACCAGGTTTTAAGAATGGATTTGAAATTTCCCATCCTGGTGTTTTGTTAACAATCTTGGTAGGAGAATCAGGATACTTTTGGCTTTCAAAGCATACACTTACGTGTTTAGGATATTTAATACCTTTCTTGCAAGTAATTCCTGTTCCTTGGAAGTTACCGGTGTATACTTGAATACCAGGTTCATTTGTGTATACTTCTAGCTTAATACCAGTAATAGGGGAGTATAAGCTGGCTGCAACTTCTTTTAAGTTGCCTTTGCCATTCTTAAATGTATTCAAACACCAGTTATGATCGTATCCTGTAGCATTTTTTATCTGATCGTAGGTGGTGTCCACTATTGTTTCGCTAATGGCGTGTGCCTTACGGAAATCCATAGGGGTACCTGTTACATCCTTGATTTCACCTGTTGGGATATATAGGCTATCTGAAGGGGTAAATTTATCTGCATTAATGTACATCACTTGGTTTGTGCCTTCTTTAGAAGGATCACCATTAAGATTGAAGTAGTTGTGATTTGTCATATTAATCACAGTTTCTTTGTCGGTAGTTGCTTTAAAAGTGATGTCAAGGGAGTTATTATTTCTGACAATATAAGTGGCTGTTGCTTTTACAGTTCCTGGGAAACCATTATCTCCATCTGGTGATGTAATAGCAAATGTAACTGAAGAATCAGTTTTCTCAACGATGTCATATACTTTATTGATCCAGCCAGTGTTTCCTCCGCCATGAAGACAATTTCCATTATCATTTGGGCGTAATTTATATTCTTTGCCTGATACAATAATTTTTGCATCTTTGATACGGTTTGCATATCTACCGACCGAACTTCCATAATCTGATGGAGAGTTTAGTGTGTCTGCGAATTGATGTATATTGTCATAACAACAAACAACATCTGTAGGATCACCATTTTTGTCAGGGACGGTGATGCTAACAACTCGTCCACCATAATTGGTAAGACAAACTTCCATGCCGCTGTGATTGGCTAATTGAATAAGTTGTGTACGTTTACCGTTAATGGTTGAATCGAAATCTTCGGGATTAAGGCCAGATGCAGTTATGCTTCCTGGTCTGGTACCAGTACATGACAACAATACTAATGAAGTCATTCCGATACCCATGATTTTTTTATTCAAGTTTTTCATATTCCTTAATGGGTTATTAGGTGTTATTATAAATTATGGGTGTAAAATTAGCACTTTTGTGGCTAAGTTGTATCTGTTCTAGTCTATTATTTTATTTACGAAGTGTCTTTTTAACACTTTTAAGCAAAAAAGCCCGCAATCAAATAGACTGCAGGCTTTGTATGTTTAGATATATGATTTAGCAAACTTTGTGTGAACCTTCGGAGATGATAACATCGATGACAGCTGGCTCGTGTCCATATTTCTCGTTGAATCGTTTCTTCGCATCAGCAATGAAAGTATCATAGATATCATCTTTAACGAGATTGATGGTACAACCACCAAATCCTCCACCCATGATACGGCTTCCCGTTACACCATTTTCTTTTGCAATATCATTTAAGAAGTCTAGTTCTTCACAACTAACTTCATACTCTTTGCTAAGTCCATAATGTGTTTCAAACATTTTTTGTCCTACTGTTTCGTAATCACCCTTTTCAAGAGCATCACATACAGCTAAAACACGGTCTTTTTCGCCTAGAACGAAGTGTGCTCTTGTGTAATCCTCTTCACCTACTTCTTGACGAACTTCCTCAAGTTGTTCCCAAGTACAGTCACGAAGGGTTTCAAATTTAGCTTCAGGATGTTTAGCTGCTATATGTTTTACTACATTTTCGCAACTGTTACGTCGATCATTATATGGAGAACCTTTTAGTTCGTGTTTTACTTTAGAGTCAAGTAAAACAAGTTTATAGCCTTGAGGATTGAAAGGATAATATGCATATTCTCTGCTTCTACAATCCAAGCGGATTAATTTGCCTTCTTGACCAAATACACTTGCAAACTGATCCATGATACCGCAGTTTACACCAATATATTTATGCTCTGTAGCCTGACCGGCAAGTGCTAAGTCCCATTTAGAGATTTTACCGCCAGCGAAAAGGTCACTTAATGCAAAAGCGAAACAACTCTCTAATGCTGCTGACGAACTCATACCAGCTCCGAGAGGTACATCACCATAAAAGGCGGCATTAAATCCTTTAACATCAACGCCTAACTTCTTCATTTCCTGTACAATACCATAAATATATCGTGCCCATGTAGCTTTTGGACCTTCAGGATCATTTACTTTAAATTCTACTCGATCTTTCAAATCTATAGAATAGAGCATTACTGTATCTGTATCATTTGGTCTGACCTCAGCCATGATACCTTTATCTACTGCGCCAGGAAATACGAAACCACCATTATAATCGGTGTGTTCACCAATAAGGTTGATACGACCTGGACTCATATAAATGTTACCAGTTTTTCCGTCAAAGTGTTTGATGAAACGACTTCTTACAATTTCTATATCCATAGTTTTTAGGTTAAATTTGTATTTTTATTTTCTTATTGACTAGTTTTAATCTACAGGAATATTTTTATTTACATTTTTGCAACCAACAAGTGCATAGTAGAACATATAAGCTACTGCTGCAAGATATACAAAGTAACTTGGCATGTATCCAATTTTATCAGCAAAGAAATTCTGAATTACTGGGATAACACCACCACCAACAACCATCATCATGAAGATGCCAGATGCTTGTGCTGTGTATTTTCCAAGTCCTTCAGTAGCTAGATTAAAAATTGAGGCCCACATAACAGAAGTGCAAAGACCTACCAAGACCAAAAGAAGAGCGCTCATAGGTACCATGACGAAGTTGAGTTCACTTTTCATGATATCGAAGATAGGCATATTTACAGTAATTGATTTTGGAGTAAAAATTGCAGCAAGAATAAGAACCATAGCTGTAGCAGTAGTGCAAAGCATCAATGTGCGAGAAGAAACTTTACCTGCGATGAAACCTGCAATAAAACGTCCAATAAGCATGAGTAGCCAATACATTGCAGCAACAGCTCCTCCAATTGTGGCTGCATTAGTTACTGATTCGGGATTTACCCAAGCACCATTTACAGTTTGATCACTGAGATAAAAGTTAAGGCCACCTGGTATACCAACTTCAACTCCCACGTAAACGAAAATCGCAATAACACCCAAAGTACAGTGACGGAAACTCCATGGTGAGTGTTCGAATTTTGTTTCGGCTGTAACTTTACCCATTTCTGGATCTTGAATAGGTATAAAGAGAAGGATAATGAATGCACATGCAAAAACAGTCATGGCTATATACATTACAAGGTTAACATCTGCCATTTTGGTGGCTGATGTTACAGTTCCAATAAGTGCACCAACAAGCATAGGTGTCATGGTTCCTGATAATGAGTTTAGAGTACCGCCAATCAGGTTCAATTGGTTTCCACGGTTACCGCCACCACCAAGTAAGTTAAGCATTGGATTTACAACTGTATTGAGAATGCATACAGAAAAACCAGATACAAAGGCTCCAAAAAGGTAAATACAAAAGCCTGGAATACCAGAACTAAGTCCTGAGCAGAATTGGATAAGAACACCAATGAATCCTACGGCTATACCAATAAGTGCAGAACGCTTGTAACCTAGATTCGTAAGCATTTTACCAGCAGGTATACCCATAAAGAGATAAGCAAAAAAGTTCATGAAGTTGCCCATGATACCTAATACGTTGCTACCTCCAATTTCAGGTTGATTTTTCCAAATGACGCCAATAGGAGCACCGAGATTGGTTACAAAGGATATCATTGCATAAAGGAAGAACATTGTTATGATGGCAATGATACTTCCGTTCTTTTGTTGTGAGTTTGACATTATAATTAATTTTATTTTTATTATTGGTAGTAATTAGGTCTTCTACAAGACAATGTTAACCCCTCTCCATTTATATAATGGTGGGGGGCTATCATGGTTTTAGGATATTTATTCTACAACACCAAATTTATAGATTGTTTTTTGTTTGTATCTTTCACCAGGTTTAAGTACTACAGATGGGAAATATGGTCTATTTGGAGTATCTGGGAAATGTTGAGCTTCAAGGCAAACTGCAGATCGGCGTGGGAAGGTTGCACCATGTTGACCTTTAATGCCTGCCAAGAAATTACCAGTGTAGAGCTGCAAGCCTGGTTCTGTAGTATATACTTCCATGGTTCTTCCACTTCCTGGATCTGTAATTCTAGCTGCGAAACTTAATTCGCCTTCTTCTTTTTTGTTAAGCACATAGTTGTGGTCGAAACCGCTGCCGTTTTTTATTTGCTCATTATCAGCATTAATGTCTACACCAAAGGCTTTTGGTGTACGGAAATCGAATGGTGTTCCTTCTACTTTTCTAATTTCTCCAGTAGGAATGCTTGTGTTGTCAATTGGAAGATAAAAATCCGCATTAATTTCACAAAGCTGATTATCAATAGTAGGTGTAGGATTAGCGATTCCTTGAAGTGAGAAAAAACCATGATTGGTTAAGTTGATGATGGTCTTCTTGTTAGTTGTTGCTAAATACTCGATAATGAGTTCGTCATTGTCTGTGAATGTGTATTCTACTGTGATTTTAACTTCACCAGTAAAACCTTCTTCTCCATATGCACTTACAAGATTAAGAGCTACACTTTGTTCACCCATAGGATGTGCATCCCATACACGTACATTATAACCTTTGTTACCTCCATGAAGATGATTAGGGCCATCATTAGTTGCAAGCTGATATTCTTTGCCATTTAATGTGAATTTTCCCTTACAAATACGATTACCGAAGCGGCCGATAAGTCTTGAAAGATAACCTTCTGGTGAATTTACGACATCTTGTATGTTGTCGTGACCTTGAATAACATTAGCTAGGTTACCATTTCTATCAGGGACCATAATTGCAACGATGGCACCGCCGAAGTTTGTAACTGCAACAGCATGGCCTTTGCTGTTTTTCAAGATATAAAGATCTGTTTTTTTGCCATGAATAGTGGTCTGGAAGTCTTGGTACTTCAGACCACAGATTGTTTCATTTTCTGTAATGCTCATAATATTTATAAGTTTTTAGTCGCTATAATTAAGTTTGTTAGACTCTATTAAATTGATTGTTTCTTGCAAAGTAACGAAAAAATAGTGGTTCTTCCAAATTTTTAGTGATAAAAAATGAATACCAATTGATTCAAAGTTTTAAAAAGAATCAATTGGTATTCACCTTATTTTTTCTGTTGTAAGTAACTGAGTAAGTCAGCAACTACGTAGCTACTACCGCCTATGAAAATGAAATCTTCGTTATCAGCATCTTCTAGGACTGAGTTATATGCTTGTACTACACTAGAGTAGCATTTACCTGATAAATGATGAGTTTTAGCTATATCTGCTAGCTTTTCTACAGGAATAGCTCGGTGTGAGCTGCATTGAGTCCAATAGTAAATAGCTTCCTGAGGTAGCATTTTCATGACGGTGTCAACGTCTTTGTCGTCTACCATGCCAAAAACAATACGTTTGACTTTGTTTTTTTGGTTCTTAATTTGTGTGCTAAGATATTGCCATCCTCCAGGATTATGTCCTGTGTCACAAACTGTTAATGGCTTTTTTTGGAGTTCTTGCCATCTTCCCATGAGTCCTGTATTTTTACAGACTTTAGCAAATCCACTATTAATAGCTGATTTGTTCTTTATAAGGCCTTGATCTTCTAAAATATGAATTGCGTTGAGAATGGTGTTTGTATTCTTGATCTGGTATGCTCCTGATAGTTCACTATGAATACTCCCGTAGTCCTTGGTGATATAGTCTATCCCCCCATTTATAGGAAAATTATAATCATCAAATTGTATGTTATCTTCTGAAAATATGATAGGTGCATTCTTTTCTTTTGCTATATTTTCGAATACAGTTTTTGTTTCAGGAATGCTTTCTCCGATGACTACAGGTGTGGATTTTTTTATAATTCCAGCTTTTTCTGTAGCGATTTGAGCTAGAGTGTTCCCTAAAAATTGCGTATGGTCTTTGCTGATATTTGTAATAATACTCAATATAGGGGTAATAATATTAGTACAATCTAGTCTGCCGCCTAAGCCTACTTCAATAACAGCTATATCAACTTTTTGATCGGCAAAGTATTTGAATGCCATAGCTGTTGTCAATTCGAAAAAAGAAGGATGTAATGGTTCAAAGAAATTAGAATGTTCTGCAACAAAGTTTATTACATAGTCTTCGGATATACATTGACCATTAATACGAATTCTCTCCCTAAAATCAATAAGATGTGGGGATGTATATAATCCTACTCGATATCCTTGTTCTTGAAGAATTGATGCTAGCGTATGAGAACATGAACCTTTTCCATTTGTTCCTGCTATATGGATTGTCTTAAAGTTTTGATGTGGATGTCCAAAATGTTCATCTAAAAGATGAGTGTTAGATAATCCTTCTTTATAGGCACCGGCTCCAATTTTTTCGAAGACTGGGGTACTATTAAATAGGTATTCTACGGTTTCAAGATAGTTCATAGTGTTTTTATAATAAACCCACGAACCTTTTATGATTCGTGGGTTCCTATTAATCAATTAATTGAAATAATTTCTGAATTTTTGGAAGATAGTCTGTTTGGTAGAATGATCTCCCTTAAAATTTTCGCTATCGCGAAGATCTTCAATAGCTTTACGTTCTTCTTTTGTTAATGTCTTTGGAACGAATACACTTATATTCACAACTAAATCACCAGTTCCATTCCCGTAGCCTTGTACAGCAGGTAGACCTTTTCCTCTAAGGCGTAGAGTCTTGCCTGGTTGAGTACCAGGTTCTATATTTATGGTAACAGTTTTGTTGTCAATAGTTGGAATTTTAGCTTCGCCTCCTAGTGCTGCAGTTGGAAAATCTAGTAACAAATTGTAAATGACATCATTTCCATCACGTACAAATACATCGTTTGGTTCTTCCTCGATGAATACTTGGATATTTCCAGGTACGCCATTATGTTTTCCTGCATTACCTTTACCAGGAACATTGACTACCATGCCTTGTGACACGCCTGCAGGAATCTTGATTTCGACAACTTCTTCACCTTTTACGACTCCTTCTCCGTGACAGGCAGAGCATTTATGAGTAATAACGGTTCCTTCTCCATGACAAGTAGGGCATTCTGCTTGTGTTTGCATCATTCCCAACATTGTACGAACAGTCTTTACAGTAACACCACTACCATGACAAGTTGGACATGTCTCTGGTTGAGATCCTCCTTCAGCACCTGTACCGTGACAATGTTCACAAGTAATATCTTTACGAAGTTTGAATTTTTTGGTTACACCAGTTTGAATCTCACTTAATGATAGTTTTACTTTTAATCTGAGATCAGAACCGCGGAATCGTGCTTGGGTATGACCTTGGCTTCTGCCTCCAAAGCCACCAAAGCCACCACCACCGAAAATATCGCCAAACATTGAGAAGATATCCGACATATCCATGCCAGCACCTCCAAAGCCACCAGCCTGCGGACCATCAAATCCGAACTGATCATATTGACGACGTTTTTCTTCATCTTGAAGTACGCCATAAGCTTCTGCTGCTTCTTTGAATTTTTCTTCAGCTTCAGCATTTCCTGGATTACGATCAGGATGATACTTGATGGCTATTTTTCTATAGGCTTTCTTGATTTCATCTTGCGAAGCATTTCTGTCAACACCTAATACTTCGTAGTAATCTCTTTTCTGTGCCATTTATTCTTTAGAATATTTTTTTCTTGAAAATTACTGACCAACTGCAACTTTGGCATGACGAATCACTTTATCATTCAGAGTATAACCTGCTTCTACACAGTCTATAATCTTACCTTTTTTATCATCACCCATACCTGGTACCATAGCTATTGCTTCATGGTATTCAGTGTTGAAATCTTGGTCTGTAGTCTCGATTTTCTTAACACCCATACCTTCTAAAGTTTTGTTGAACTTTTTGTATATAAGTTCAAATCCTTCTTTAATAGCTTTGGCATCTTCGTTTTTATCAGCGATAGCACGTTCAAAATCATCAAGAATTGGAAGAATAGCAGAAATAGTCTTTTCGCCACCGTTAAGGATTAATTCAGCCTTTTCTTTCAGTGTGCGTTTACGATAATTATCAAATTCTGCAACAGAGCGCAAATATTTATCTTTGAGTTCAGCTATTTCAGCTTGTGCTACTTCTAGAGGATCCTTTTCTTCAGTATTGTCAGTTGTTTCCTCATTTTTATTAGAGTCTTCTGCCTTTTTGTCAGTATTAACCTCTTTGTCAGTTTCAGGATTCTGCTGCTGGGCTTCATCCTTTATTTCTTCCTCAGGCTTATTGTTGCCGTCTTCGACTTTAATTTTCTTTTCTTTTGCCATAATTATAATTTCTTTTGTATATTATGAAGCAAATAGTATGCCAATATTAATTATTGTACATTTGAGTTTTTAGAGCTTTAATATCCTCATCATAGATATACTCATCGTAACTCATCATTTTGTCGATAGTACCATTTGGAGTTAATTCTATTATACGATTAGCCACAGTTTCAATAAATTCGTGGTCATGAGAACTGAAAAGAACATTACCTTTAAATGATACCAAGTTGTTATTGAAAGCTTGTATACTTTCCAAATCAAGGTGGTTAGTAGGAGTATCGAGGATAAGACAGTTCGCATTTTGAAGTTGCATACGTGCAATCATACATCTCATCTTTTCACCTCCGGAAAGAACATTTACTTTCTTCTCAACTTCTTCTTGACGGAATAACATTCTTCCTAGGTATGCTTTCATAGCAACTTCGTTTCCTGGGCCATATTGACTGAGCCATTCTACCAAGTTTTTGTCGCTATCAAAGAATTTTGTATTGTCGACAGGAAGATAAGCTGTTGTAATAGTTACACCCCATTTGTATTCACCTGCATCTGCTTTTCGATTACCGTTGATAATTTCAAAAAGTGCAGTCATAGCTTTAGGATTATGGCTGAGGAATACTATCTTTTGATCCTTTTCAACAGTAAAGTTTACATGATCAAAGAGAACCGTTCCGTCTTCATCTACTGCTTTCAGATTGTCTACCTGTAGAATTTGGTTACCTGGTTCGCGATCCATTTGGAATATGATTCCTGGATATTTACGGCTTGAAGGCTTGATTTCTTCGATATTAAGTTTAGACAACATTTTTTTACGAGATGTTGTCTGACGACTTTTGGCAACATTGGCAGAGAAACGGCGGATAAACTCTTCTAGCTGCTTTTTCTTTTCTTCAGCTTTCAACTTCTGATTTTGTGCCTGACGTAAGGCTAACTGACTACTTTCATACCAGAAACTGTAGTTACCTGCAAATAGTGTAACTTTACCGAAGTCGATGTCGACAGTCTGTGTACTTACAGCATCAAGAAAGTGACGGTCGTGACTTACTACCAATACAGTCTGTTCTATATTTCCAAGATAGTCTTCTAGCCATTCTACTGTATCAAGGTCAAGGTCGTTAGTAGGCTCATCTAACAAAAGATTCTCAGGGTTACCAAAAAGAGCTTTAGCAAGAATAACACGAACTTTCTGGTTGTTGCTGAGATCAGACATCTGCATATTATGATATTTTTCTTCGACACCAAGATTTTGGAGCATTTGAGCAGCATCACTTTCTGCTTCCCATCCATTCATCTCTGCAAATTTTTCTTCAAGCTCTGCAGCACGTGTTCCATCTTCTTCTGTCATTTCAGCTTTTGAATAAAGCTCCTCTCTTTCCTTCATGTTCTTCCATAAAGGTTCGTGACCCATCAAAACGGTATCGAGTACGCGATATGCATCATATTTAAAGTGATCCTGTTCCAATACAGACAAGCGTTCTCCAGGTCCGAGCTCTATAGTACCTTTGTTTGGCTCTAATTCTCCACTTATAGCGCGAAGTAAAGTTGATTTTCCGGCACCGTTTGCACCGATTACGCCATAGATGTTGCCATGTGTAAATTTTAGATTTACATCTTTGTAAAGAACTCTTTTTCCAAACTGGATTGCAAGATTTGTAACTGTTATCATTTTATTGTTTTTACCTTATTATATAATAATTGGGTGCAAAGATACTATTTTTTTTTGTAACTTTGCACCGAAATGAAGAATTATACACAATATGGTCGTTCTAACGACTATGCACATTACACGGTTGATAAGCCTGCTTTACTTTTGGAATGGCTTCTTGAGAATGTAAAAGGGGAGAGTAAAAGTAAAATTAAGGCAACACTACAAAATCATGGCATTCGCGTGGGATCAAAGGTTATTACCAAATTTGATTACCCGCTTAAACCTGGTATGAAAATCCATATCAGTAAAAATAAGCGTAATAATGCTTTTAAGAGTAAGTGGATGAAAATTGTCTATGAAGATCAATACTTGGTAGTTATTGAGAAAAATGCTGGTATCTTGTCGATGGCGGCTGGGCATTCTTCGCTGAATTGTAAGACTGTACTTGACCAGTATTTTAATGAAACTCGTCAGCATTGCCAAGCTCATGTAGTTCATAGGCTCGATCGAGATACAAGTGGCTTGATGATTTATGCGAAAGACAAAAAAACAGAGTTGTCACTTGAGGAAGATTGGCATAATACAGTATATGATCGTCGCTATGTAGCAGTGGTTTCTGGTGAAATGCGTGAGGATGAAGGTACGGTGGCAAATTGGCTGAAAGATAATAGGGCTTATATTACTTTCTCTAGTCCAGTTGATAATGGTGGTAAATATGCTGTCACTCATTTTCGTGTGTTAGATAGAACTCCAAATCATAGTTTAGTTGAATTTAAGTTGGAAACGGGACGAAAAAATCAAATTCGTGTACATACGGCAGATATGGGACATCCTGTTTGTGGTGATATAAAATATGGCAATGGTGACAATCCACTTGGTAGATTGTGCCTTCATGCTTATGTTTTATGTTTTGTGCATCCTGTAACTCATAAACGATTAGAGTTTGAAACCCCAATTCCTGGTAATTTCCGTCATCTGTTCAAATAGTAGTATGATGGACAAAAATGATAATTATCCTTTTTTATTATGAATAATTTTTCTTTTTATATAGTAGCTTTACTTGTCGTTGTTGTTGGATTTTTGATTGTTAAGAAAGTTACAACATGTCTTTTTAAAACGATAATTGGAATCATTGCTTTTGCTGTTATTCTTGCAATTTATTATTTATATTTTGCTTAAGTTTGTCAGTTGTATTTCAATTTTGATGCATAAGTTGTCTTATGGTTTGATTATTATGATTGACATGCTATAATATCTCAAAAACGAAAGTTCTATTTTTTGCTATATCTGATTGAAAATCAGTATATTGCTTCGCTGATTTGATAAATGCATGGTAGAAATATAGTGTTTTTGGCTTAAAAACATCGTGTTTATGCAGTGAAGTCATAGTGTTTATCTGCTCAACTGTATGTTTTTACTCATCACCAGTTATGTTTTTGCTGGAAGTGAGGGTAGGGGGTATTACAAAATATCAAATGGATAGGATAAAATTTGAAATTTTCAAGTGATGTGACGATTCCTGTTGGCTACATTTCTTGATAGTTTATTTTACAGATAATCTAACAGACTGTAAAGAAAATCTGCAGTAGTTCGACTATTGTTGTTGTGACAAAATTCAGTGCTTTGATAACATTCTTATGTTCTATTATGAAATACTCATATTGCTTGATAAGGTTTGAGCATTTTAGGTAATGTATATAAAATGAAAAGGATACTTGCCCATATGGGTCTGCATCCTTTTCAATTTTACTTCCAGAACTTATGTTCAGGAAAAAATTTTCTTAGAGGTAATTTGTGTTAATTAAGAAATTTAAGCGAATTTCGAAACATTCCTAAAATCACTTTCGGGAAACGCTTCAAGTAGAATTATATGTAAAACTTCAATCTATTTTTGTTTTCTATTTCAAAATTAATAAAAATCTTTTTATATTACAAATTTTGTACGCTTTTTTTTTGAAAAACGGAATTTTTGGATAATTTTTTCGAAAAATAGACAAATAATAATGACCTTTTATTCTTAGTTAGATTCTTTTCCTGTTTCATTTTGATCGGATGATTTCTTTTCTTGTTTTTCATCACGATATTTACTAGGAGTTATTCCGATTTTATTTTTAAAAATTCGAGTAAAATATACAGGATCATTGAATCCGCATCGATATGCGACTTCTGCAATTGTGCAATTATCTCCTTCTAGATACATACATGCTTTTTTAAGTCTAAAATCACTGATAAATTCCTTAGGGCTTAAGCCTGTAAGACTCTTTACCTGGTTATAATAGCTGGTACGGCTGAGATGACTTTGTAGTACCATATCTTCTATTTTAAGACCACTTTCAGAGTAATGCTGTTCAAGCCAGTCAAGTTGAGCTTTGACAAAATCGTAATCTTCTGTGTGCTGAAAAGCAATTTCGTCAGGGCCAATTTTGAGTATATGCATTTTTGCTAAATTCTCTTTTACCATTTTCTTACGCCACCAGAAAAAGACGAAGATGGCGGATAGTATTAGGATAATATATATCCAAATGGCAATAGAAGATGCTAAAAAATAAGGTGGCACTATTACTGTTATAACTTTTTCATCATATTGTTCTTTAGAAGCAAATGGTAATACTGCGCGTACTCGGAATTTATAAGTACCAACTGGAATGTCACTAAAGCTTACCATTCTATCTTCTGGAGCATTATGCCATTCTTTATCATGCCCTTCTAGTTTGTAGAGATAATGTACACGATGTTGTAACTGATAATTTAAAGAAGCAAATCTAAATGAAAAAACGCTTGTTCGAGATGGCAGTTCGACTACACCGCTATCAGGTATATAGTAATCATAGGTATTTGTTAATCGAGGAGATTGGAGCTTATCGTTGATATAGAAATCTGTGATAGCTAATTTCAATTGACTACCAGAAGGGGTACCCAATTTATTACAATCTACCAAATAGTAACCGTTAAGAGTTCCAAATATCATTTTACCATTAGGCAAAGTGATAGCTCCCCCTTCACTACAAGTTACTTCACCAACACCATCTAATATGGAATAAGTGGTCAAGAAGTCTTTTTCAGGATTGTAGCTGCAAATATTTTGATCGCTTGAGAACCAAACATCACCAGAATGGCTAAAGGTAATGCTATGAATCTCATTACTAGGTAGTCCATTTTTTTCGGACAAAACCTCAAAGCGATAAAATGCGGAATCCGGTACATATTTAGCTTTAGCCAAACCTCCACCATTTGTAGCAATCCACATATTATTGTTCTTGTCTCGAGCAATTTCGATAATATCATCAGAGAAGAGCTGGCCATTTATGTCTGGTGTCTCGGGGAGTGGAGCTGCTATATATTTGCCATGTGCTTTATGAAATACGAGAATACCTTCAGAGGTTCCTGCCCATATATCTCCATTTCCTGCCATACAAACAGTTCTTGCCTTTTCATAGGTATTTGATAGACCCGTTATAGGCAGAAACTTTCCGTTTTTATAAGCCTTGATACCTTGTCCATATGAGGCAATCCAAATTACACCATCTTGATCTTCAACAGTTGTATATGTTTTGTCTGTAAGAATAGGTTTATTATTTCCTAAGATGAAGAGACCTTTGTCTTTATTTGAAATCCAAATTCGTCCCTTGCGATCTTGCATCATACCATAAATTCTCCCTCCGAGTGATTGTATGAGTTTTTTTGTACCGTCTGCCATAACCTGGTAGATATTACCTTTTTTGTTGCCAACAAGTAGGCGCTTTCCTACTTTATCCCAAAGTATAGCTCGGGTTTCATTTATTGCATATTCATTATTTCCAGGGAAAAGATAGTAGCGGTGTATACGTCGATGTATGAGTTCAAGCCGTTCTAAACCTCTGCGGATGGTACTAATCCATAATACACCTTCAGGTACTACATTATAGGTAGAAACTGTATTGGAAAGGTCCCAAGAATTTGCTGGGTTATTGTGGAAATAATTGATTTGATCAAAATTCCTATCATAATATCCAAAGCCACCGTGATTCATTTTGATCCACATAGTGTTACCAAATTCAAAGATTTTGGCGCCTTTAACATCAGTTTCTGGCGCAGGAACATCTTGATTGAAATTTTTGATGATGCCACTTTGAAAATTATAATTCGAAATACCAGGATCAGTAGTGGTAAACCATAGTAATCCATGCTTGTCTACATATAATGAAGTGATATTTAGTTTAGTATGCATATCGTATTCTTTCATAAGCTTTTGTGGTTTATGAATATCGAATTGCAATACTTGTCCTTTCTTTGTGCCAATAAACATATTTCCTTGATGAAATAACATGGTACTGATGTTATTATCCTTGATGTTGTTTGGTCTAGATAAAATATGTGTTTTTAAATCTAGCAAAAATAAACCTTTATCAGAACTAAACCATAATTTGCCATTGTTATCAGTAACCATGTTGGTAATGTCAAGATGAGCAATTTTGTATAATTCATTACAAAGTTTGCCATCAAGCATAGAAAAACGGTAAATACCTTTTCCTCGGATAAATGCATAGTAAGAGCCATCTTGTCCCATTATTGTTAGTTCATGAGTACATTTTAAATTGGCTCCATCTTGTTTATTGAGAAATGCAGACTGAATGCAATCTGTTTTTCTGTTCAGAACAAACAATCGATGATCATACATTAGCATCCATATGTTACCTTCTAGGTCTGGAGAAAGTGTTAAAATTCTGTTGTGTAAATGCGGAATGCAACTATTCTTGCCTGTGGTATAGTTAGTGAAATTAAACCCATCATAGCGTGTTAGACCACTCCATGTACCAATCCAAATATATCCATAAGAATCTTGTACAATGTCAGATATGGCATTGCTAGGAAGCCCTTCAGCAGTTGAATAGTGCGTATGTGTTGCTTGATATTCCAGACTGAATGTTTTAAGGCTTATGACTGAGAATATGACGACGGCCCATAGGCGAATACTTAATCTAATCATCTGCTATATATTCTACTTTTCACTTGTTTTTGTTGGTCGAATTTATTTTTGCAAATATACAAAATAAACCCGATAGCGCAAAATGTTATCGGGTTTATCGTTTGTAAGAAAGTTATATTATTTCTAAAATAGTGAGTAGAAATTATGCTTTCATTAAGAATGATTTGAATGCGTTAAAATCATTAGGCATATTAATGCTTTGCTTTTTACCTTTCATGAATTCTGCTAAGCGTGTAGGAATGTCGATGTCTTGATTGATAATATCATCAACTTTTTCTTTAAATTTAGCTGGGTGTGCAGTTTCAAGGAATATACCAACTTCTCCAGGTTCCAAGTTTTCTTTAAGAGCCCTGTAGCCACAAGCCCCATGAGGATCAAGTATATATTTAGTTTCGTTGTAGCATTGGTTCATTGTTTCTTTAATCTGTTCGTCAGTATATGTCGCGCCACTAATCAAGCTTGTAATATCTTTGTGGCTACCTTCGAATAAATCATAAATTCGAGCAAAATTTGAAGGGTCACCAACATCCATGGCATTGGCAAGAGTCTGTACAGATGGCTTTGGATTATATTCACCTGTTTTCAAATACTTATAGAAAATATCATTGGCATTATTGGCAGCTATAAATCGTTTAATAGGTAGCCCCATTTTATAACCAAATAGTCCTGCACAAATATTTCCAAAATTGCCGGAAGGAACGCAAACTACTAAGTTTGATTTATTGTTTCTTTCTAAAATATTAGCTTTTTTAAGCTGTGCATAAGCATAAAAATAATAGAAAGCCTGTGGCAAGAATCTAGCTACATTAATGCTGTTAGCAGAAGTCAGTTTCATGTGTTTATTCAATTCTTTATCCATGAAGGCTTTTTTTACCAATGCTTGACAATCATCAAACACACCGTCAACTTCGAGAGCTGTGATATTCTGTCCGAGTGTAGCGAACTGACTTTCTTGAATTTTGCTTACTTTTCCTTTAGGATAAAGTACATATACATGTATACCGTCTACACCAAGAAAGCCATTAGCAACAGCACTTCCTGTATCTCCAGAAGTTGCAACAAGTACGTTGATGTCTTTTGCGCCTTCCTGTTTTACAAAATATTGTAAGAGACGAGCCATAAATCTTGCGCCTACATCTTTAAATGCTAGTGTAGGGCCATGAAAAAGTTCCAAAGAATAAATATTATCTTCTACTTTTACGGCAGGAACATCAAATGCTAGTGTATCATAAACGATTTTCTTCAGAGCTTCAGGTTCAACATCTTCACCAAAAAAAGCATTTGCAACCTTATAAGCTATTTCTTGGAATGATAAATCCTCAATATGGTCGTAAAAATCCTTTGGTAATTTATTGATAATTTCTGGCATATATAGACCTTTGTCAGGAGCCAGTCCTTTTACTACAGCCTCATGGAGGGTAGCAGTTTCTGCATTTTTGTTGGTGCTATAATATTTCATATGTTTAGTATTTCATAAATGTGTCCATAAATTGTTGTAATTCTATTAAGCCATATTCTCCAGTTGTACAGCTAACTTCGTCATACTGTTGTACCGTATCGGCTTGTATTCCTTTGTGCCAAATAAGAAATGGTACAGGTTCTTTTACATGAGTTCGTATTTCGACAGGTGTAGGATGGTCTGGAAGAACAGCGATGCATACGGGTTCATTCCAGGTCATTATTTCATTATAAATAGGTTCAATAACTCTATGATCAAGATATTGTATGGCATTAATTTTTAATTCGAGATCGCCATCATGCCCAGCTTCGTCCGTAGCTTCAAGGTGAAGATATACAAAATCCTGTTTTTTGAGAGCATCTATTGCAGCTTTTGTTTTACCTTCATAATTGGTGTCTGCCAAGCCGGTTGCTCCTGGAACTTTAATAATATCTAGTCCTGCATAATGTCCTATTCCACGTATAAGATCGACTGCGCTGATAACGCTACCTGATTTTATGGTAGGGTACATTTGCATTAAAGTCTTCATGCTTGGTCGATATCCGCCACTCCAAGGCCAAATAGAGTTAGCTTGTCGTTTTCCTAATGCTGCCTTATTCTTATTATATGGATGTTCTGACAGTAATTTTTGACTTTTTAATATCAAGTCATTTATAAGATCGGCAGTTTCTTTACCTGATAGACGAACTTCTCCTGTAGGTTTTCCATCTAATCCTATAATAGGCTCATGTACATCCTCCCATCCTGGCTCGCTTTTTACAAGAAGAGGTTTCCATTCTTCATTCGGGTGATCGTGTGGAGGAGCACATACGATGTGCTTACTTGCGTATTTTATAATGAGAAGGTGACGATATTGTATACCTGTGATAAATTTCACATGTTCATTCCCAAGTTTTTCATTTAAGTATTTCATGAGAATGTCTCCATCTTCTGTAGACAAGTTACCTCCATTGTGTGTTATAATTTTCCCGTCTTCCAAATAAATGACGTTACAACGGATAGCCATATCTTCTGGAGCCATTTCATAACCGATAGAAGCAGCTTCCAAAGGACCTCTTCCTTCGTATACCTTATTTAAATCGTAGCCCATGATAGCCGTGTTTGCTACCTCAGAACCTGGCATAAAACCTTCAGGGACAGTAATTAATCTTCCCGTTTTTCCTTCTTTAGCAAGGAGATCCATATATGGAGTTTTTGCATATTGAAGTAAAGTCTTACCACCAAGTTTTTCTACAGGGTGATCAGACATTCCATCACCTAAAATAATAATATGTTTCATTTGGTAATCTTTTTATATATTGGCTATTGACATGATATTTGCGAATACACCAGCAGCAGTTACGCTAGCTCCTGCTCCGTAGCCTTGAATTAGCATAGGGAATTCTTTGTAGCGTTCTGTTGTCAACATTACAATATTGTTTGAACCTTCTAAATCATAGAAAGGATGTCGCATGTCTATTTCTTGTAAACCTACACTGGTTTTGCCTCCTTCAAAAGTAGCGACGAATCTCCAACGCTTCTTTTCTGCCTCAAGTTTCTTTCTTTTGACCTCGAATTCTGCATCTAATTCAGGAAGGCGCTTCCAAAAGTTTTCGACATTTCCCTCAAAATATTCTTTTGGAATAAATAGATTTTTTTCGACATCTTCTTGTTCCACTTTGTATCCAGCTTCGCGACTCAGTATAACGAGTTTGCGAACTACGTCTGTGCCGCTCAGGTCAACTCGTGGATCAGGCTCTGCATATCCTTCTTCTTTGGCTAAGCGAACAGTTTCAGAGAAAGGACAATCAGAAGATATTTTATTGAAGATATAGTTTAATGTTCCGCTTAAAACTGCCTGAATCTTAAGTATTTTGTCACCAGAGTTACGTAAGTCGTTTATAGTGCCAATAATAGGAAGTCCAGCTCCTACATTTGTTTCAAATCTGAATTTCACGCCTCTAGATAGAGCTGTGTTTTTTAATCGAATATAGCTAGTGTAATCACTAGATGCTGCAATTTTATTTGCTGCTACTACAGACACATTGTGATCTAAGAGGCTTTGATAAAGAGCGGCCACGTCTTTAGATGCTGTGCAATCTACAAATACCGAATTGAAAATATTCATGGCGATAATGTGGTCTCGAAGTTTTTCCGGTGAACTCGTTTCACTCTTTTTGAGTTCTGCCTTAAAGTTATCCAAATTTAGACCATCTCTATTGTAAATTGCATTATGTGATGAAGCAATACCTACAACATTCAATTTTAGACGACTTCGCTCTTTTAGTTCCTCGTATTGTTTTTTTATCTGTTCTATTAGTTTTCCTCCTACTGTACCAACGCCACAGATAAATAGGTTGAGTACTTTGTAATCTGAAAGGAAGAAACTATCATGGAGAACGTTCAAACTTTTGCGTAGAACGTCGGACTTGACAACAAATGAAATATTCGTTTCAGATGCACCTTGGGCACAAGCAATAACACTAATACCACTCCTGCCTAGGGTGCCAAAGAGTTTACCTGCAATACCTGCTGTGTGTTTCATTTTTTCGCCGACAATAGCTACGGTAGCAAGGCCTTTTTCTGCGTGCATAGGGAACATGGCGCCATCTTCTATTTCTGCAGCAAATTCATGGTCAAGAACTGCTACTGCAGCATCAGCATCTTCTTCTTTTACGCCTACAGAAGTAGAATTCTCAGAAGAAGCTTGGCTCACTAGGAATACAGATATTCCTTCTTTGGTGAGAGCTGTAAATATTCGTCTATTGACACCTATGACACCAACCATAGACAAACCGGTAACAGTGATTAATGCTACACCATTTATAGAAGATATACCTTTTATCAGTTTATCATCTTCTTGGATATGATCTAAGATAATGGTTCCTGGATTATCTGGGTTGAATGTGTTCTTTATTCTGATAGGAATATTTTTCACACATACAGGATATATCGTTGGGGGATATACGACTTTAGCTCCAAAGTTGCAAAGCTCCATGGCTTCTATATAACTGAGCTCGGGAATTGTATATGCGTTTTTTATGATGCGTGGGTCAGCTGTCATGAAGCCGTCTACATCTGTCCATATTTCAAGAACTTCAGCATCAAGAGCTGCTGCAATAATAGCTGCGGTGTAGTCACTGCCACCTCTTCCTAAATTGGTGATTTCATCAGTATCTCTGTCTCGTGAAATAAATCCTGGAACGAGTGATATGCGTGGAAGATCTTCAAATGTATCTTTTACTAACTTGTTCGTCAGTTCGCTATCTAACATGTTCTTGTGATTCTTCCATTCCGTTTTGATGAAATTACGAGAATCAAACCATTTAGCACCTTTGATTAGACTGGCTACGATGTTACTAGAAAGACGTTCTCCATAGCTGACAATGGCATTCTGTGTTTTAGGGCTTAAATCGTGTATCAGATAAACACCATAATAGATACTCTTCAATTGTTCAAAGAGCTGATCAACTGTGTTAAACAGATTTTCGCGTTTTTTGGTATCAGTAATAATGGTGTCGATCATCTTATGATGACGGTCTACCATGGCATCAAATTGATCTTTCCAACGATCGTTGTGTTTTAGTGCTAATTGTGATGTAGAAAGCAATTGGTCAGTAATTCCACCAAGTGCACTAACAACAACTACTACTGATTGCTTTTTCGCTTCAGCTTCTACAATATTCTTTAAACTCAGAATACTGTCTACGGATCCAACTGAGGTTCCGCCAAATTTTAATACTTTCATACTTTTTTAGATTAACGGCCCCGAAACGGACGGGGGGATAATTTTTGTAAATGAGTGAAATAGAATAAAGAGAACCAACGCTCAAAGGCGCCTACCTAACAACAGAGGCGAAATTGATTACTGGGTTTCTCTCTCTTCGAATTTCGATGCAAACAATAGTTTGCTAACTCTGTACGTTTGCAAAAGTACTAATTTTATAAGGTTATACCAAGAAAAATATAAAAAATTGTAAGTAAAACTTTTGAAAAAGCAGATTATTGTAATCATAAAGGTCGAATATATCTTTTTTTTAATAGCTAAAAAAAAGAGTTGCTATCTATCACAGACAACAACCCTTCAGGTGAATAAATAACCTCATATTAATCACTAGCCGCAAAGTTATCTATATTTTTTGAGAAGTCCAAATTTCTTTTAAATTTATTTTAAATAGACCGCTTTCTTATGTAGAAAGTGCTGTATTTTGAAAAAAAATGAGTAAGTTTGCGTTTAAAATAAAGTAATATGATTGAAGAATATCAAATTAGAGTGTTGCCTCAGGTTGCAGCTAATGAGGAAAATATTAAGTTATATATCTCTAAAGAGAAGGGATTAGATGTTCGTACTCTGAATCAGGTACGAATTCTTAAAAGAAGTATAGATGCACGTCAGCGTCAAATCTTTGTAAATCTTTCTTTGCGCGTATATATCAATGAGTATCCTCAAGACGATGCTTATGAGCATACAGAATACCCTAATGTTGAGTCGTCGTCACCGGTTATAGTTGTAGGTGAGGGGCCTGGTGGCCTTTTTGCGGCACTTCGTTTGATAGAGTTGGGCTTCCGGCCAATTGTTTTGGAAAGAGGCAAGGATGTACGCAGAAGAAAAGTGGACTTGGCCAATATTACTAAAACACAGAAGGTTGATGAGGAAAGCAATTATTGTTTTGGAGAAGGCGGAGCCGGCGCTTATTCTGATGGTAAATTGTATACTCGAAGTAAAAAGCGAGGTAATGTAGTAAAAATACTCAATGTCTTTTGTCAGCATGGTGCCTCTACTTCAATATTGTCTGATGCTCATCCTCATATTGGTACAGATAAATTACCTCGTGTAATAGAAAATATGAGAAACACAATCTTGAAGTGTGGTGGTGAAGTTCATTTTGAAACTAAAATGGTGAGACTGATTTTAGAACAGAATGGCGCAGAAAAATCAGTCGTAGGTGTAGAAGCCTTGGATTTAGTTACTCAAGCAGAAAAGATATTTCGTGGCCCTGTTATTTTAGCCACGGGCCATTCTGCTCGAGATGTTTATCGCTATTTGAGTGAAGCAAAAATAGAAATAGAAGCAAAAGGAATTGCTGTTGGTGTAAGGTTAGAACATCCTTCTCTTTTAATCGATCAGATACAATATCATAATAAAAATGGTAGAGGTAAATATCTCCCTGCTGCAGAGTATTCATTTGTAACGCAAGTAGAGGGGCGTGGAGTATATAGCTTTTGTATGTGTCCTGGTGGTTTTGTTATTCCTGCAGCTACTGGACCTCAGCAGTTAGTAACCAATGGTATGAGCCCTGCAAATCGAGGAACTGCATGGTCTAATTCTGGTATGGTGGTTGAAATGCATCCAGAAGATGTGGAGGGAGATGATCCTTTATGTTTAATGCGGTTCCAAGAAAAACTAGAAAAAGACTGTTGGCTACAGGGTAATATGAAGCAGACGGCTCCAGCTCAACGTATGTCAGATTTTGTTAATGGTCGATTGTCATATGATTTGCCAAAATCTAGTTATGCACCAGGGCTTATTTCAAGTCCTCTCCATTTTTGGATGCCTGAATTCGTGGTGAAACGTTTGCAAGAGGGTTTTAAAACTTTCGGAAAACATGCCCATGGATTTCTTACAAATGAGGCCGTAATGATTGCGACAGAAACAAGGACATCTTCTCCTGTCAGAATTTTAAGAGACCGTGAAACTTTAGAACACGTTCGGATTAAAGGACTATTCCCTTGTGGTGAAGGAGCTGGATATGCTGGTGGAATCGTAAGTGCTGGCGTGGATGGAGAACGATGCGCTGAGGCTTGCTCTGCTTATTTAAAAGCGTTATAATCATTAAATATTCTAGTGTAAATGAGGCTCTTTTGTTATAGAAAAACAAAAGAGCCTCATTTTTTGATTTATAAATTATGTACGATTTTGAAGAAAAAATATATATTAGTACTCTAACTTCCAATATTTTTTACTATATTTACAGCAGTTAACCAATAAAGATACAATGTCATGAATAAAAACGAAAAATTTGTTATAACGATTAATAGAGAGTTTGGCTCAGGTGGCCATGCTATAGGTGAAGAGCTTGCCAGACAATTAGGTGTTAGATTTATAGACAAACAAATCGTTGAAGCTGTTGCTAATAAATTTAATATAACACCGGAAGAGGCTAGTATTATCGAAAACCGACGTCCTTCGTGGTGGGAAGATTTTGCTCAGTTTTATTCAAGCTTCATGAGTATGAATGAATATTTTGTAGATGCTCAAAATATAACTTCTCGTCAGCTATTTTTGGCCCAAAAAGCGGCTATTCGTGAAATTGCTTATCAAGAATCGTGTGTAATTGTTGGAAGGTGCGGATTTGATATTTTCAGAGAGGAATCAAATAGTCTGAAATTGTTTATTCATGCACCAAAAGATGTAAGAATTAAGCGGATTATGGAGCGATATAACGTAAATGAAATCAAAGCGAAGGAATTGATAGCTGATAATGATTATACGCGTGAACTGTTTACGAAAACGTTTACAGGATGTAATTGGTATGATGCACGAAATTATGACCTGACTTTAGACGTGAAAAATTTTGGGGTTCAGGGAGCTGTTGAATTCCTCTTGAACTTTATCGGGTAGCTTTTTTAGAAGAAAATTAATAGATAGATTTATTGTAGGCATAGCTTTAAGCTATGCCTACAATTTCTTAGGTATTTTTTGTATATGTCCCAAAAAAATAGTATTTTTGCAAAGTTTTTGAGTATACAATAAAAATCATTATAATGAAAGTTTCTTATAAATGGCTTAAAGATTATGTCGATTTCGACTTAACCCCACAGGAGACTGCGGACGCGCTGACTTCTACAGGCTTGGAAGTTGACTCACTTGAAGAAGTTCAGTCTATTAAGGGTGGTCTTCAGGGCCTCTTTGTTGGTAAAGTTTTAACTTGTGAAAATCATCCTAATTCAGATCATTTGCATATTACAACTGTAGATCTTGGTAAGGGTGAGCCACAGCAGATAGTGTGTGGTGCTCCAAATGTAGCTGCAGGTCAGAAGGTAATTGTTGCTGACCTTGGATGTGTCTTGTATGATGGAGAAGAAAGCTTTACAATCAAAAAGGGACGTCTTCGTGGTGTAGATAGTTTCGGTATGATTTGTGCAGAAGATGAGATCGGTGTAGGTACATCTCATGATGGAATCATCGTTTTGCCAGAAGATGCAGTTGTAGGTACTCCTGCTGCAGAATATTATCACTTAGAGAGTGACTGGATTATAGAAATAGATATTACCGCTAATCGTGCAGATGCGTTATCTCATTATGGTGTTGCCCGTGATCTTTATGCATGGTTGAAACAGAACGGCTATAAAACTTCTTTGCATCGTCCTGATTGTTCTGCATTTCAGGTTGACAATCAAAATATGCCAATAGATGTCGAGATTGAAAATACGGAGGCATGTAAGCGTTATGCATGTTTAAGCATAGCTGATTGTGAAGTAAAAGAAAGTCCAGATTGGTTAAAAAATAAGCTTTCTGTTATTGGACTGCGACCAATCAACAATATAGTTGATATTACTAATTACGTTATGATGGCTTATGGTCAGCCTATGCATTGCTTTGATGCAGATATGGTCAAAGGTCATAAAATTATTGTTCGTACTCAGCCTGAAGGCACAGAATTTGTTACTCTTGATGGTGAAAAACATATCCTTGGTGAAAGAGATTTGAGCATTTGCAATGCCGAAGAGCCTATGTGTATTGCTGGTGTATTTGGTGGCAAGGGTAGTGGTACTTATGAAACAACCAAGAATGTTGTATTAGAGTCTGCATATTTCCACCCAACATGGATTCGTAAGAGTGCCCGTCGTCATGGTTTAAGTACAGATGCTAGTTATCGTTTTGAGCGTGGTATTGATCCTAATGGAGTAATATATGCTTTAAAACAAGCAGCAATTTTGATTAAAGAATTAGCTGGTGGTAAAGTGAGCATGAATATTAAGGATGTATATCCTGAACCGATTGCTGATTTCTCAGTTGATTTGGAATACGATTACGTAGATAAACTTATAGGTAAGGCTATAGGGCATGATACAATTAAGAATATTGTAACTAGCCTAGAAATGAAGATCGTAGAGGAAAGAGATAATGGTCTTAGACTAGATGTCCCTGCTTATCGTGTTGATGTTCAGCGACCATGTGATGTAGTTGAAGATATCTTGCGTATTTATGGTTATAATAATGTTGAAATAGGAACAACATTAAATAGTACATTAACGATTCAGGGGGAAGAAGACCATAAGGCTAAATTGACTAATTTGGTAAGTGAACAGTTAGTTGGATGTGGCTTTAATGAGATTTTAAATAATTCTTTGAGTAAATCTTCTTATTACTCAGATTTAAATATGAATGTCTATACTCAAGATAGCACTGTTAAGGTCATGAATCCATTAAGTTCAGATTTAGGTGTTATGCGTCAGACAATGTTATTCGGAGGTCTGGAGAGTATCGTTCGTAATGTGAATCGTAAACGCCCTAATTTAAAATTTTTTGAGGTAGGAAATACATATATCTATAATAAGGATAAATGGACTGCAGATAGTCCAATTAGCGCTTACGTTCAAGAGAGTCATATAGCTTTGTGGTTGACTGGTAAGCGTGTTCAGGGTAGTTGGGCTCATGCTGATGAAGATTCAACAATCTACGAGATGAAAGCATATGTAGAGAATATTTTCGCTCGTGTTGGTTTGTCTGTAGGTGCTGTCGTTATTAAGGCAAGTGATAATGATATCTTCTCAAAAGGTTTACGTTATGAGAATAGAGGTGGACGTATCCTTGCTGAAGTCGGTGTTTTGAGCTTGAAGATTAAAAAGTTATTTGGCTTACAGAGTGACGTTTATTATGCTGATATTAATTGGGATGCAGTTATGAAGGCTATTCGCAAGAATAAAATTGTGTTCAAGGAAATCAGCAAGTATCCTGCAGTTAGCCGTGACTTGGCTTTGTTAGTAGACAAAAATGTACAATTTTTGGATATAGAAAATATAGCGAAGCAGTGTGAAAAGAAATTATTGAAGTCAGTTGAACTCTTCGATGTGTATGAGGGTAAAAACTTACCTGTGGGTAAGAAGAGCTATGCTGTTAATTTCATACTTCAGGATGATAATAAGACTTTGAATGATAAAGCAATTGATGCTATCATGAAGAAGTTGATTACTCAGTTAACTGGTAAATTGAATGCAGAGTTACGTTAAAATATTGATATACAATAATTTTTAAAATATAATTCCAATGGGAAGAGCATTTGAATATCGTAAAGCGACTAAGTTGAAAAGATGGGGTCATATGGCCCGTACGTTCACGAAATTGGGTAAGGAGATTGCTATTGCTGTTAAGGCTGGTGGTCCAGAACCAGAAAACAATCCTCGTCTCCGTGCTATCATTGCTACTTGTAAGCGTGAAAATATGCCTAAAGACAATATTGTTCGTGCTATCAAAAATGCAATGGGTAAGGATACCAGCGATTACAAGGAAGTTCCATATGAAGGTTATGGCCCTCACGGTATCGCTGTATTTGTTGATACATTGACTGATAATACAACTCGTACAGTTGCTGATGTACGTTCTGTCTTTAATAAGTTTAATGGTAACCTTGGTACACAAGGTTCATTGAGTTTCCTCTTTGATCATAAGTGTGTATTCACTTTTAAGAAGAAGGACGACTTGGATATGGATGAGTTGATTCTTGAGTTGATAGACCTTGGTGTTGATGATGAATTCGATGAGGATGAAGAAGCTCAGGAAATCACGATTTATGGTGAGCCTACAAGTTTTGGTGGTATTCAGAAATATCTCGAAGAGAATGGTTTTGAGATTACTAGTGCTGAATTTACTCGCATTCCTACAGATTTGAAGGATGTTACAGACGAACAGCGTGAGACTATCGATAAGATGGTTGAGAAGCTTGAAGAGTTTGATGATGTACAGAATGTATATACAAATATGAAGCCTGTAGAAGAAGCTGAATAATTAGTTTTCTTTTATAGTAATAAAAAAATGGATGCTAATCAAATGTGATTAGCATCCATTTTTTTATTTTGCATTATAGTTACTTTTTTGAATTATTCATCATCTAGTAGTGAAGCTGCTCTAACTCGACTAAGTGTTTCTGGAGTCATTTGTAAATAGTTGGCAATATATACTAAAGGGGCACGTAATATTACTTGAGGACTAAGTTTGCACATTTTTTTATATCGATTTTGTGCACTCTCGAATCTTACAAGATCAGCATGTACTTGACTTATGATGAGGCTTTCTTCCAATATTTTTCGATAGAGCATCTGAATATTTGTGTTATGTATAGCCTCTTCTTCTAATCGCTTTTTAGGTAAGCCATACATAAGAGTTGGTTCTAAAGCTTCAACTTGAAGTCGAGTAGGTTCTTCTTTAAAAAGGCTTTCTATACACATAACAATGGTATGATCTTCACCTAAGTGTTCTGTCACTTCTTTTCCATTTTTAAAGTAGAATTGTCGAATGAGTCCTTTTTCTATGTAATATATACTATCACATAAATCACCTTCTTTAAGTATCATTTCGCCTTTAGCGAATTTCATAGGAACTAAGATACTTTCTAAGGTATCTAGTTCCTCATGTGTCATTGTACTGTATTTTCTAGCAAGTTCACGAGCGATGTCGCGAGTTGTAGTGGCAATTTCTTTCATTTTTAATCCTCCTTTATGTTAAGGTATTTTTGTCAATCTTGAGTATTAGAAAAACTAGTCGTCAAGTTTCAACACTGCTAAGAATGCCTTCTGTGGAACTTCAACATTTCCAATTTGTTTCATTCTTTTCTTGCCTTTTTTCTGTTTTTCAAGCAACTTACGTTTACGGCTGACGTCACCTCCATAACATTTTGCTGTTACATCTTTACGGACCTGTTTCACAGTTTCACGAGCAACAATTTTGGCACCAATGGCGGCTTGAATAGCAATATCAAACTGCTGTCTTGGTATCAAATCTTTCAATTTTTCACACATTCTTCGACCAAGGGTTGTTGCATTGTCTGTGTGTGTAAGTGTAGATAGTGCATCGACAGGTTCTCCATTCAAAAGAATATCCAATTTTGCTAGTTTGGATGGTCTGAAACTATCAATATGATAGTCAAATGAAGCATATCCCTTACTAATGCTTTTTAGTTTGTCGTAAAAATCAATAACGATTTCTCCTAAAGGAATTAGAAACGTCAGTTCTACACGGTTACCTGTTGTATAAGTTTGATTAATCAATTCACCTCGTTTGTCTAGGCATAATTTCATAATTGGTCCAATGAAATCTGCTTTTGTAATGATGCTAGCACGTATATATGGTTCTTCAATATGATCAATCATGGTTGGGTCTGGTAGTCCAGAAGGGTTATGTACTTCTTTTGCATTACCTTGTTTATCATATACCATATATGATACGTTAGGTACTGTTGTTATGACGTCCATATTAAATTCTCTATCCAAACGTTCTTGGATAATTTCCATATGGAGCAACCCCAAAAAGCCACATCTAAATCCAAATCCAAGAGCAACAGAACTTTCAGGTGAGAATGTTAGAGAAGCATCATTGAGTTGAAGTTTTTCCAATGAAGCCCTTAAATTCTCATAATCAGAAGGGTCAATAGGGTATACTCCAGCAAACACCATAGGTTTAACTTCTTGGAATCCTTCGATAGCTTTTTCACATGGATTGGTGACTTGAGTAATGGTATCACCTACTTTTACTTCGCGTGCATTCTTGATACCGCTAATAATATAGCCTACTTCACCACATGATAGCTCTTTACGTGGTATCATGTCCATCTTTAATACACCTATTTCATCTGCATCATAGTCCATGCCTGTATTAAAGAATTTAACATGATCACCAGAATGAAGTGTTCCATTTACTATCTTAAAGTAGGCAATAATACCTCTAAAAGAATTATAGACAGAATCGAATATTAATGCCTGAAGAGGAGCGTTTGGATTTCCAGTTGGGCTAGGTATTCGGGTTACTACAGCTTCAAGAATTTCATCTATTCCTTCTCCAGTCTTTCCTGAACAACGAAGTACATCTTCTGGCGCACAACCTAACAAGTCAACAATTTCGTCTTCTACTTCATCAGGCATAGCTGATGGCATATCTATTTTATTCATGACAGGGATAATTTCTAAGTCATGTTCGATAGCCATATATAGATTTGAAATGGTTTGAGCTTGTACACCTTGTGAAGCATCTACTACGAGAATCGCTCCTTCGCAAGCCGCAATACTACGGGAAACCTCATAAGAAAAGTCTACGTGTCCCGGAGTATCGATAAGATTAAGAATATAGGTTTGTCCATCGTTAGCCTTATATTCCATTTGAATGGCATGACTTTTAATTGTTATGCCTCTTTCTTTCTCCAAGTCCATATCGTCAAGCATTTGACCTTCTGTAATCTGGATAGTCTTCGTCTTCTCTAAAAGACGATCGGCTATGGTTGATTTACCATGGTCAATGTGAGCGATAATGCAAAAGTTTCTTATTTGATTGATATTCTCCATTAATAAATATTGCCTATTTTAATGCAAAGATAGCAAAAAGATTTTACTTAAATAATGAGTCTTACAAATTTTTCTTATTTTTGCAGTATAAAATGAAGCTATGATCAGGAAATATTTATTTTTATTTACAGTTTTAGTAGCTTTTCCATCCTTGTTCTTTCTTTTTGTTGGGTGTAGGAAGAGTATTGAGGATAGGGCAGTGGAAGAGGCTGCTTTATATACTAAGAGATTTTGTCCTACTCCTTATCGAGAAGATTCTCGTATGGATAGTGTAACATTTGATAAAGAAACTCACACTTATACTTATTACTATACTTTTAGAAATAAGTTAGATGATAAGGTTATGCTAGGTAAGAATCATAAAGGCATAAGAGAAGCGTTGCGTAAAAATTTAATGAATGATACTGGAGTTAAAATTTATAAGGATTATGGATTTAAGTTTCGTTATTTAGCTCGCTCACTTCGTAATGGTGATATCATTCTTGATGAGACGTTTACAAAGCGTCAATACGTTATTTGATTCAGCATAGAAAAAGGATATAGTTAAGTTTAACTATATCCTTTTTTATGTTTAAATAATTATTTTTGATACAGATAACGTTTTATACTGCGCTTTGGTGTCTTTTCAAATTCTTCATCATGGATGCGAATTTCAGAAACTTTACTGTAATTTGGCATCATTGAATTGAGCTGAATTCTGTCTTCCTCCATAATGTTTTTGATATCTTCGGAGGTAAAGTTCATGGCTTTGGCTTCATCAAAGTCGGGGTGAACTAAGCCTACCAATTTTTCTCCTTCCTGAATGACAACACTTTCGTTTACTAGAGCAAGTGAATTGAGTTTATCTTCTATTTCTTCAGGATATATATTTTGGCCGTTAGAACCTAAAAGCATATTTTTGCTACGTCCACGAATAAAGACATTACCATCACCATCCATAGTACCTAAGTCTCCTGTATGATACCACCCTTCTTTATCTATAACTTGTGCAGTAGCTTCTTCATTTTTATAGTAGCCAAGCATGACATTTGGGCCTTTTGTTAAAATCTCCCCAGCAATATTTTCAGGATCCTTACTGTCTATTTTAACCTTCATGTGAAGAGCTGCTCGTCCGCAACTACCTTTTACGAAAGTAGAGTAGTCGGCATAACAAATAATAGGTGCGCATTCTGTTGCGCCATATCCTACGGTATAATTAAACTTGATTTGCTTGAGGAAACTTTCTATTTCTTGATTAAAGGCTGCTCCACCAAGAATGATTTCGTAAAATCGTCCACCAAAAGCTTTTGTAACCTGTTCGCAAATTTTTTCCTTTACTTTTCCACTAATTACAGGCATGTGGAGCAACATACGCATTTTATTATTCTGTATCTTAGGAAATACCTTTTTGCGGATAATTTTCTCGATAATCATTGGTACTGCAATAATTATCTTAGGCTGGATGCTTCCAAAAGCTTCTGCAATAATTGCAGGACTAGGTATTCGAGTGAGGTAATAAATATGGCAGCCTTTTATGAATTCAAAAATAAATTCGAAAGCCATACCATACATGTGAGCCATAGGTAATATACTAATAACAGGGTCACCTTGCTTGAGTTGTTTACCTAGTACGGATTCTGCAAAATCAGCATTGCTCCAAAGTGCTCTGTAAGGAATCATAACTCCCTTTGAAAATCCGGTAGTACCGCTTGTATAGTTAATTAAAGCCAGCTCGTCAGGATTTTGTTCTTTATAATAGCTAATATGCTCTTTGCGGAAATATTTTGGGTATTTATGTCCAAATATCTCGTTCAGGTGTTCACGCGCATATGTTAGTTTATCAGTTCGTGATATCACTAACGAGTAGTCTGGAATATATATGATACCTTCTAGGCCAGGCATTTTGGTTGCATCAATCTGCGTGGCTACAACATCACCAACAAAAAGCAGTTTTGCGTCGCTATGATTGACGATATTGTGAATTTGTTCTGGTGTAAATTCGTGGAGAATTGGTACTGCTATTGCGCCATATGTTAATGTTGCTAAAAATGCTGCTCCCCAACTTGCGCTATTTCGCCCACAGAGAGCTATTTTATCACCCTTTTGCACACCACTATTTTCAAACATGATGTGTAATTTCTCTATTTTTCTCGCTACGTCGTGATATTGTAGTGTTACGCCTTTATAATCTGTTAAAGCATCCATATCCCAATGGTCTATGATACTCTTTTCTATCATGGCGTTAAAACTTGGAATGTTTATATTTTCCATATATTTTTATCTCTTTTGTTCACTATGTTGGTGATACGATAGGGAATTATAGTGTATCTTGATATAAATATCGTTTTATACTCTTTTTAGGAGTCTTCTGAAATTCTTCACCGTGAAGGCGTATATTTGATATTTTACAGAAAGGAGGCAACATTTTGTTCAATTGTTGTCTGTTTTCTTCCATAATATTTATTAGGTCATCATCTGTGAATCCCATAAGTTTTGCTTCTTCCATATCTGGGTGAACTAAACCTACTAGCTGATCATCTTTTTGAAGAATGATACTTTCATTTACCATAGCCATAGAGTTAAGTTTATTTTCGATTTCTTCTGGATAAATATTTTGGCCATTTGAGCCAAGAAGCATATTTTTGATTCTTCCACGAATAAATACATGGCCATCTTCGCTCATAGTGGCTAAATCACCAGAATGATACCATCCATCTTTGTCAAGAGCTGCTTTTGTAGCTTCTTGATTTTTATAATAGCCTTGCATCACGTTTAATCCTCTTGTGAGAAGTTCTCCTGGTATGTTTGTTGGGTCTTCACTATTAATTTTAACCTCCATATGGTCTACTGATCTACCACAGCTACCTGAAACAAAATCATGCCAATCGCTGAATGTAATTAGTGGCGCGGTCTCTGTTGTACCATAACCTACTGTTATTGGGTAGTGGATGCTCTTAAGGAATTGTTCAATTTCAGGATTTAGACTTGCTCCACCTACAATGATTTCATAGGCATTACCTCCAAATTCTTCTTTAACAAGTTCCAGTATTTTTTCGTTAATTTTCTTTTTCACCACAGGCATGTTCATTAGCAGTCGCATGCGATTGGTCTGTATTTTAGGGAAAATCTTTTTTCTGACAATTTTGTCCACTATAAGCGGTACAGAGATGATGATGGCTGGATGGATAGCTTGGAAGGCTTCATGGATGACTGTAGGACTAGGGAGTCGTGTGAGAAAGTATATATGATTTCCAGCTATAAACTCAAATAAAAATTCGAATGCCAAGCCAAACATATGAGCCATTGGAAGTATAGACAAAACATTGCAATTTTTAGGAAGATGAGTTCCTACATGGTTCATCAAATAATCTATGTTACTCCAAAGGGCGCGATAAGGTAACATTACGCCCTTTGAAAAACCTGTTGTACCACTAGTGTAGTTGATTAATGCTAGTTCTTCAGCTTCATCGACATGATAATGCACGTGTTCAGCACGAAAATATTTTGGGTATTTCTCACCAAACATAGCATTTAGATGTTCTCGAGCATAGTTCAGGCTCTCTGAACGTGATTTAATGATAGAAAAATCTGGCAAATAGATAACACCTTGTAGATTAGGCATTTCTTCTGGATCAATTTGCGTAGCTACAACATCGCCAACATAGAGAAGTTTCGCTTCACTATGATTTACTATATTATGAATTTGCTCTGCTTTGAATTCATGTTGAATAGGAACGACAACAGCTCCATAAGTAATTGTAGAAAGATACAACACTGCCCAATTTGCACTATTTCTTCCGCATAACGCAATTTTGTCACCTTTTTGAATACCGATATTCTCAAAAATGATATGCGTCTTTTCTATTTTGCGGGCTACATCGTGAAATTGAAGTGTTTTACCTTTGAAGTCTGTCAAGGCATCTCTGTTCCAATTATCTTTAATGCTTTTTTCAATTAATGAATTAAAGCTAGGTATATGTTCCATTGCACAAAAAAATATTTTGTGTGCAAAGGTAATCCTTCTTTGGCACATTTCCAAAAAATATGTGCAATTTTTTTTCTAAATTGGAAAAAAAGCCGATTTTAGGAGAAAAATCGAAAAGTGTAAATAGTATTCTTATACTGCGAATAGTAAAAAGTCTATTCGTAATGCATACTTTTAGCAGGGTTAATCTTGCTGATTACATAGCTTGGAGCTATAAGGATAAAGGTGCATATTAGCATAGTTGCTATATTGATAAGTACGATATATAGCCAATTAAACTCTACTGGAACAGTACTTACATAGTATGTTTGAGGATCTAATTTGATTAAGCTTGTGTATTGCTGTAGCACAATGAGTCCCAAACCAATGATATTACCTATCAGTAAGCCTCTTCCTATAATAAAAACAGACATCCATAAAAATGTATGGCGAATGGTCTTGTTTCTTGCGCCAAGTGCTTTTAGTATACCTATCATATTGGTACGTTCTAAAATGATGATAAGTAGTCCTGATATCATTGTTATTCCGGCTACAGCTAGCATGAGACCAAGAATAACCCAAACATTTAAATCCATCAATCCCAACCAAGCAAATATTTGAGGATTTATTTCCTTGATAGTGGAGCTAGAATATGTTTCTCCATAATGGTCAACGGTTTTGTTTACTTTACCAATAATACGATTGGCAACAATTGGTAATTGTTCGAAATTCTCAACTTGTAATTCTGCACCGCTAACTTGGTCTTCTTCCCAACCATTTAATTTTCTTGCTGTGTATAGGTCACAGAAACACATTATCTGATCGTATTTCTTAAGGTTAGTTTCGTAGATGCCACAGATTGTAAAGCGACGTGCTCTAACACCATTATTATCAATAAAATATGCAAAAATCTTTTGATTGGATTTGAGATTCAGTTTATCTGCCATAGTTTTAGACACTAAAATCTTGTTATGGCTTGCTTTATCGTCAAAGTGGGGGATAGTACCCTCTATCATACTATTAGCAATAAATGTTGAATCCCATTCAGGTCCTACACCTTTAAAGTTTACTCCTAGAAAGTCGTTATTAGTTTTGAGTAATCCTTGCTTGTAAGCAAATCTTTGTACATGCTTGATTCCACTGATGTGTTTAAGAACATTCATCATAGAATCATTCATCGCTACAGGATACTGTTCCGTACCCTGGCTTTGCAAACTAAGAAAATTACCAACTTGTATGTGACTACCAAATCCTATAACTTTATCGCGTATTGTATGTTTAAATCCGAGGACAACACAAACTGAAATAATCATTACTGCCAAACCAATAGCAACACCTGCTGTTGCAATGTGAATAGCAGGTCGTGATACTTTACGTTTGTCACCTTTATCAAGGAATATTTTTCTCGCTAAAAATAATGATAAGTTCATTTCTATTGTTGTCCTCTATAATTTATTCATTTACTCGGCCAGGATACGCTTCCAAAGCCTTGCCTAAAATAAATAAGGCACGTTGTAAATCTTTCTTTTTGAGTACGTAGGCCATACGAACCTGATTAAAACCAGCGCCAGGTGTAGTGTAAAAACCTGCTGCAGGTGCCATCATAATTGTTTCTCCTTCATAGCTAAATTTCTCTAAACACCAGCGGCAGAATTTTTCAGCATCGTCTACAGGAAGTTTAGCTACTGTATAAAATGCGCCCATAGGAATTGGAGAGTAAACTCCCGGAATTCTGTTTAGACCATCAATCAGGCATTTTCTGCGTTCTACATATTCATCATAGACTTCACGATAGTATTCTTCGGGAGCATTAAGTGATGCTTCTGCTACTATCTGACCTATTAAAGGTGGAGATAAGCGTGCCTGGCAGAATTTCATGACAGCCTGTTTGACTTCTGGATTTTTGGTAATTAAAGCGCCTACTCGAATACCACATTCAGAGTAGCGTTTTGATACAGAGTCAATAAGTATTGCATTATTCTCAATACCTTCTAAATGCATACAAGAAATATATGGCGATCCTGTATAGATATATTCGCGATAAACCTCATCGGAAAATAGATATAAATCATATTTTTTTACCAAATCTCTTATTTGGTTCATTTCGCGTCGGGTATAGAGATAACCTGTAGGATTGTTTGGATTACATATCATGATAGCGCGAGTGCGCTCATTAATCAATTCTTCAAATTTCTCAACTTTTGGTAATGCAAACCCCTCATCAATGCTTGTTGCAATGGTGCGAATTTTAGCTCCTGCAGAAATGGCAAATGCCATATAGTTAGCATAAGCAGGTTCTGGTACAATGATTTCGTCTCCAGGATTAAGACAACTCATGAAGGCAAAAAGCACAGCCTCACTACCCCCCGAAGTGATGATAATATCATCAGGTGCTACATTGATATTGAATTTCTTATAGTAGTTTACCAATTTCTTTCGATAGCTAAGATAGCCTTGAGATGGTGAATACTCTAATACTTTGCGGTCAATGTTCTTAAGAGCATCAAGGCCACATTGTGGAGTAGGCAGGTCTGGCTGTCCGATATTTAAATGATAAACTTTTATACCGCGTTCTTTAGCAGCGTTTGCCAATGGTGCCAATTTTCTGATAGGCGATTCTGGCATTTCTATTCCGCGTACTGATATTTCTGGCATATCTTTTTTCGGTTATTTTTAATTATCAGTTGGCAAAGGTATTAAAAAAAAAAAATACAGTCGAATAAAATCAAGTTTTTCTCATTATAAAAACAAAAAGAGTAGCTCTGAAGCTACTCTTTGATATTAATATGCATATTTTAGTAAATTCTGGGTCCAAATATGAACGTGCCAACACGAACCATGGTGGATTGGTGCTTAATGGCTAGTTGGTAATCATTACTCATACCCCAACTTCGTTCACAGAAATGATTATCATTAGCAAAATACTTTTGCTTTATTTCATCAAAGAATTTAGCTGCGATATCAAATTCCTTTTCAATAAGCTGAGTATTATCTGTATTACTTGCCATCATCATGAGTCCACAGATCTGTACGTGTTCCAGTTCTTTCCATGTTCCTTCGGCTAGTAGGTTTCGGCAGTCATCTAGGGTGAGTCCGTATTTGGTTTCTTCTTCTGCTATATGTAGCTCCAAAAGCACGTTGATGATCCTGTCATGTTTGGCAGCTTGCTTGTTGATTTCTTTTAATAATTTAAAAGAATCTACGGCTTCTATCATGGATATATAGGGCGCAATATATTTTACTTTGTTTGTTTGTAAGTGTCCTATAAAGTGCCATTCTATATCTTTTGGAAGGCTTTCTACTTTCTTGGCTAATTCTTGTTCGTGACTTTCACCGAAGATGCGTTGTCCTTCTTGATAGGCTGCTTCGATATATTCATTAGGATGAAATTTACTGATAGCAACGAGGCGCACGTCCTGAGGCAGGTTGTCAAGCACCTCGTGCAAATTCTTTGCTACGTCTGTTTGCATTTTTTATTTTATTCTGCTACTTGTTCAGTAGTATTGTTTTGTTCATATTCTGGTACATCGTTCACTTCTTCTTTTTTCTTAGGAGCATGATGTTCAAACACATCCATAATCTGTGTTTCCTGAATGCTTGATGTAATGTAGTCAATCATTGTACCCCCCATAACCTCATCAATATTCTTGATGGCTCCATTGACAGAATTAGCCTGAACTAGATAAGTTACAGTTGATTTCTTTTCTTTTTCTGTTTTCTCGTCGATGGTGATAAACTGTAGCTTGGCTTTGTACCATTTATCGTCAGCATCAGCATCGCTAAAAAATATTTCGCCATAAGTTGCATGCTTTATATCTGTGATGTCCATTTCGCCACTGATATATACAGACATCTCATCTATAATGCTGCTTTCTGCTTCGGTAAAGCTCAGAGCGTCAACTACATATTGTTCTGTAACTTTCTTCTGCATACCGTCTTCCATCATTTTTTCATAACGGATCTTGGTTTCAAACCATGTGGATGTTCTTGTTCTCATCTTGTTATTTCTGTTTATTTTATAATAATCTTTTGTCTGTTAAGAATATAAATTCCTGGTTTTAACTTGATATCTCCATATTTACCTAGGTATCTTCCATCAATTGTGTAGATTTTATTGTCTACTACATTATTTTCGATAATATCATAGTTTACTTGATCTATTCCGGTAGAGATATTTTCTTTTAAGTAGTTAAATGTGAGAGTGCCATTAGCGTTCTCTGTTATCTTATACATGGGATTGCTGATAACCACTCCGTCGTTTAGTGCTATACTGCTTATTTGAGTAACTTTATTTGTGCCAGGAAAAGGATCACCAGCCATACTTATATAGTAATTCGTTTGGTCTTTAGCGTAAAATGATATGAGTTCGCCGTCTGCTGGTAATATGGTTAATCTTGGTTTGTATCCTCTATTAGGAAAATCATAGATATTTACAGTGTCTTCATAATCTACTAAATATACAAGCATACCATGTCCTGGCATATTCGTATATAAACCTGTTTTTTGTATATTTTGGATGATAGCATATTGTTTGGCATTCTCATCTTGTTGTATCTTGTAGGCCTCTGTATTTGGTTGTAGGGTTATGATTGAGGTGTCGTTCTTGAGGTAAGAGATATTTTGCCATCCCATAACTTCTTTTTCCCAGGGTGTGTATGGTGTAGGAGAGTATCCTGTACCATTATGATTGTATTCACCACCATCCATCAGGTCCCAATACTCTAGTTCTGGCTTACTTTCACTTTCTGAATACATATCTGGTAATCCAAGAGCATGTGAAAACTCATGAACGAAAATACCTAGGCCATTTATGCAGTAGGTAGGTACATTTGGAAAATGCTCTCTAAATCCAGGATAAAAATTCAATTCATTGCTTAGACCATACAATTTGATATTTTTATTATCGCATGTTAGATTACTTGTCGTTGTAATTTTGGGATAGATGTCGTTCTTATTGTTAGAGTTACTTTGAGAATATCCTGCACATATCAAAAAAACAAGATCCACGTCGCCATCATTATTGGAATCATATTGTGAAAAGTCAATTTGATTGTCTACTTGTTGGCAGGCTTCTTTTAGTAAAGTGCTTTCTTCAGAATTGCTATAATAGCTTATGCTACTAGATACTGTAATGGGACCAATAACGTCGAATTCTGGTGAGTATTGCCCGTTACTAACATTTTCAAAATAGCCTTTGACACTAGTACTATTTTTTGTATTCCAGTTGCCGAAGTCTGTTAGTTGATTTGTGCTGTTTAAATATTCATTGAAAGCTTCTAGGGGCTGGTTTATACGAAATACTGTATCTTGGAAGTTTACGAGTATGACAAGGGCTTTTGGACATCCTAAATGTGGAAAATATTTGATGTTAGAAATGCCATTTCCTATATTCGATTTAGCCAAAACTGATGATAGATTTGGCTTATTGAAGGATACTTGCTTTTGTTTCGCAATAAGTTCCTTTTCCTTGCTATTTCTGTCTTCAGAATTATGAGCTAACAGAGTTGAGGCAGAAATATTTCCTAGTTCATCTATTTCTGCTATATAGTAACTATCTTTTTGTTGGCATACTATAACTCCATCTAGAGTAGTAGTCCAGTGAAAATGCTCATCTCCATGACCTTGAATAATCAGAATTGTACCATCTTTCTGCATTACTTTCACAGGTGTCGGATTAACTTTAGCTGCAGAGACTTGAATTGTTGTTAGTATGCTTAATAGTAAAAATATAAGTTTTCTCATTTTATTGAGATTTAGTCTATTTGAAGAAATATTGTCCTTTGTTCTGTGTCATTTTTCCCCAATCTATTGCGTGTTTAGGACAGTGATGAAAACATGCAAAACAGGTTAGGCATTGTTGATTGTGTTTCCAAGTCGGAGTTTTTCCATGTCCACCTTCGATATTGTGAACTGGACAAACATTAGTGCAAATGCCACATCTGATGCATTTGTTTACATCCACTTTGAAATATTTATCAGTTACCAAAACATGTTTGAAAATGCCTCCAAGTACTTTGGAATATAGCCATGGAGTGGAACCTTTTACTAATGAAAAATGCCCTTTTTGTCGCTTTATGATAGCTTCTGCTATGGATTGAAGCTGTAGTTTGGCATTATTATATTTTTTTTGCTGATTTTCAGTAGTATCAATGTTCATTCCTGGTAATCCTATATATGATTCTGGCATGATGATATTAAAGGCGGCATCAACTTCCTGGATATATAATGCATTGAGGGATGAATTGTGCTTGATATCTTTGTGGAGATAATTAAGCGTTTGACCGATTTCATCCCCAGCAGTCAGTAGAACGAAACAGTAGGGCTTAATTCCTTTTTTGCTATTTCTATCAGAGATATCAATAGTGAGTCGTGCTATGAATTGATCTATGATTTTTGGAGTTCTCCATCCATGAACCGGAAAAATAAAACCAATTGATTCATCTTCGCTTAAGGGATATGTACAGTCACCCTGAAGAGCATCTGTAATATTAATGAGACGTTCTCGGGTCTTAGCAGCAAGTTGGATAGCTGCCCATCGACTATTGCCTGTAGCAGAAAAGTAAAAAATCATATTTGTAGGATGTTTTGTATGCAAAGGTAACTATAAAAAATGAGAAAATGTCATAATAGAATGTGATATATGGTTGTGGTGAACAAAAAAAAATCTAATTATTTTGTTTTATACGAAAATATAATTATCTTTGCGATTGAATAAATTAAAAAAGAAATAATGGATACTTTATTCTACTATTAAGTTGGAATTTAGTAAAATTTGTGTGATTAGCACTTTTCTTGATTTTTTAAGTCTTTGATTTTAGTAGAAATATTCAGTTGCTGAATAGGTCTTTAGTGAGATTGAAGACTATGGACTATGAGATACAAACAAATTTTCTTTTTATACTTGAGTTAATTTTATACGAAAGGCATGACGAGCTGTGAAGCTGGCCATGCCTGTTTGTTTATTTATAATCTTTTATGGTATAGTAGAAAAAACTTGTTATATAATCTTTTGATTACTTTTTCTCTGTCATATTTCCTTCAATATACAAACGAGTCATTTCTACCTTTCCATTAGTTCTAACGGTAATTGTCTTCTTGAAATGGCCAGGAAATTTCCCCTTACCATTATAAGTTACGCTGATTGTTCCTTTTTGTCCTGGCATTATAGGCTGTTTAGTGTAGTTAGGTACAGTACATCCGCAACTAGCTATGGCTTGGTTTATAACTAAAGGTTTGTCACCTATATTTGTGAAAGTGAAAGTCGCCTTTTGTACAGGGTTTGACTCTTCAAAGTTTCCGAAATTATTCGTTAACTTGTCAAATTTGATTTCAGCTTGTGCATATGTTGATAATATACTTACCATCATCATCAACATTGCTAAAAATGTCTTCTTCATTTTATTCATTGATATAATTAATTTCAAAATTTTGACGCAAAAATACAGAGTAAGTTTAGTATAACGATAAAAATTTGCAATGTTTAACTAATAAATGATTATAAAAAAAGGTCAGATGACAATCTGACCTTTTATAAATAATTATTTTTATTTACTTGATATCAATAACTTGTAATATTCAGTTGCACCAAGTAAAAAGCATCCTGTACCATAGTCCTCAAAATCAGGTACCTTTGTATAGGATAGAGGTTGACCTGCAGAAGGGTCTTTGCCTGTGCCTTGAACCCATCCTAAAAAGCCATCTGTGTGAACGCAGTCTTTTTCGAGTGCATTCCAAGCTTTATCTGCTGCCGGGCGATAGAGTTTTGCTTTTAGAAAACCTTTTTGGATGCCCCAACTCATGCCGTAAAGAAAGAGAGCTGTACCTGTAAGTTCTTTGCCTCCAAAAGTAGTTGGGCTGACAAGACTTACATTCCAAAATCCATCTTCACGTTGACATTTTAAAATTCCAGTGCTCATAGCTACGAAATCTTTTTTTAATTCTTTATAATATGGGTCTTTTGGATCAAGTTCTTTCATTACTCTGACTAATGCTGCATAAACCCATCCGTCACCACGACTCCAGTAACAATCATTACCATCAGCTTCTTTATAAGGGGGAACATAGTCAGCATCTCGATACCATAGTCCTGTCTTAGTGTTGAAAAGACCATCTCCACATTCGTTTCGACTCCATCTGTATGCTTTCATAGCATAGTCCATGTATTTACGGTCTCCAGTTACTTTGTACATCTTGGCATATAGAGGCATAGCCATCTGGATAGCGTCAATCCATGTCCAATAATTAAGTCTTCCTGAAGCTATCTGCAAATCCATGTTTTTAATCATATTCTCAATCATGAATTTGTTTTTCTTGCCCGTCTGGACATAGCGATCTATATATGTTTGTCCACAACATTGATCGTCAGCATCCGTAGTTTTTACACCGTTTCTTGGACCCCATTTGTGAAAATTAGCCCATGTATCGGTATAGTCTATATATTTCTGGTTGCTATCGATGCTGTAGAGGTCCATAAGACCTTCATAATATACCGCACGAGTCCATAAATTACTTGGACGAATTTTTTTAACAAAAGTAGGAATTGTAGGGTCGGCGTATTTTGCCATAAAGTAAGCGTTTGCTTTCTGAGCTGTAGCAAGAACTTCTTGAGCATTCTGTGCAAAAGAAGAGGTCGCTACTAATGCTAGAAGGCCTAAAATAAATGTCTTTTTCATTATCTTTTTATCAGGTTTTTGAGATATTGTAATTATGGTTATGGCAAACTTACTACTTTTTTCTCAAAATCCAAAGTCTGATGGCAAAAATTATAGAAGTAAGCAGAAATCAAAGAATATTGCAGAGTAGTCAATAGTATAAGCTCTATATTTCTATGATTTTAATCATTATATTTTTTGTGTTTCAATATTTTTGCTGTAACTTTGCATTTCAAAGAATATTATAATAATACTAAATATGTATAGATCAAATACGTGTGGAGAGTTGCGACTCTCTGATGCCGGTAAAAATGTAACTTTAGCTGGCTGGGTACAACGTTCACGTAAGATGGGTGGTATGACATTTATCGACCTGCGTGATCGCTATGGTATTACACAACTTGTATTTAATGAAGCTGACGACAAAGCTCTTTGTGAGGAGGCTAATAAATTGGGTCGTGAGTTTTGTATCCAAGTCAAGGGTATCGTTAGTGAGCGTCAGAGTAAAAATAACAAGATTTCTACAGGTGATATTGAGATTATCGCCAAGGAACTTCAAGTATTGTCACCATCTCTCACTCCTCCTTTTACTATTGAAGATGAAACTGATGGCGGCGATGACCTTCGAATGAAATATCGTTATCTTGATATACGTCGTAATGCCGTTCGTAAGAATTTGGAACTTCGTCATCGTATGACTATCCTTATTCGTAATTTCCTTGATAGTAAGCAGTTCATGGAGATTGAGACACCTGTTCTTATCGGTTCTACTCCAGAGGGTGCACGCGACTTTGTCGTTCCATCTCGTATGAATCCAGGACAGTTCTATGCATTACCACAGAGTCCGCAGACTTTGAAGCAGTTACTGATGGTAGCTGGTATCGATCGCTATTTCCAGATTGCGAAGTGCTTCCGTGATGAGGACCTTCGTGCTGATCGTCAGCCTGAGTTTACTCAGATAGACTGTGAGATGAGTTTTGTAGATCAGGATGATGTTATTAACCTCTTTGAAGATATGGCTCGTCATCTTTTCAAAGAAATTCGTGGCGTCGATATACCAAAGATGCAGCAGATGACTTGGCAAGAGGCTATGAAGAAATATGGTAGTGATAAACCTGATCTTCGTTTTGGTATGGAGTTCGTAGAACTCATGGATGTGCTGAAGCTTGGTAAATTTGGTGTATTTGATGAGGCTGCTTATATTGGTGGTATATGTGTACCTGGTTGTGCTAATTATACTCGCAAGCAACTTGATCAGCTTACAGACTTTGTAAAAAGTCAGCAGGTAGGTGCTAAAGGGCTTGTGTATATTAAGTATAATGAAGACGGTTCTGTAAAGAGTTCTATAGATAAGTTCTATACGACAGATGATCTTGCTAAGGTAAAAGAAGCGATGGGCGCTAATAATGGTGACCTTGTATTGATTTTGTCTGGTGATAAACCAAATAAGACTCGTACACAGCTTTGCTCACTTCGTCTAGAAATGGGTAATCGTTTAGGCTTAATGGATAAGAATGTTTTCAAGTGTTTGTGGATTGTTGACTTCCCTCTCTTTGAGTGGAGTGATGAGGAACAACGCCTGATGGCAACACATCATCCTTTTACAATGCCTAATCCTGATGATATTCCATTGCTTGATGAGCATCCTGAACAGGTGAGAGCTAAGGCATATGATTTTGTATGTAATGGTATTGAAGTCGGTGGTGGTAGTTTGCGAATCCATGATACTAAGTTGCAAGAAAAAATGTTTGAGGTACTTGGTTTTACACCAGAACGTGCTGAAGCTCAATTTGGTTTCTTGATGAATGCTTTCAAGTATGGAGCTCCACCACATGCAGGCCTTGCCTTCGGACTTGATCGTTTTGTAAGTATTCTTGCAGGTCTTGATAGCATCCGTGATTGCATCGCATTCCCTAAAAATAATTCAGGACGTGATGTAATGCTTGATGCTCCTTCTGCATTGGATATGAAACAACTTGATGAATTGCAGATTAAGGTTGACTTACATCAAGAAAAGTGACATATAACTTGACAAAATGCCCTTTTTAGGCTAATTCTTGTTGCAGATTGCTTTTTATTTGTTATTTTTGCGGTAGATTTTTTTATTAGTGAGATATCCTTGATGCTTATGCATCAGTATGAAGGAATACTCTAAAATTTAAATTATTTACTAAAATATGGCAGAAAAGAAATCAACTAAGACAGCTGTAACCAAAGCAGCTCCAAAGAAAACAGCAAAGAAAACAACATTGATTCTCAATGCAGAAAATGTTGGTTTTAAAGCTGGTGATGTTTATCAGGCACTTGCTGCAGCTGAGAATCCATTGGCAGTAGCAGATATCGCTAAGGCAGCTAATATTAGCAAAGAAGAGGCTTTACTAGGTATTGGTTGGCTTTTTAAAGAAGGAAAAATTAAAGACGAAGATAATAAGATTGTTCTCGCCTAAATTTTAAAGAACGATAAGAAAGCCGTGAGCATAATGTAGCTTGCGGCTTTTTTAATTACTTATATATGCACGAATACGATAGAGAAATATTTAAGGTACTTTCTGAGGCAGGAGAGCAGGGATTAAAGACAGAGAAAATAGCACACCATGTTTTTAATGCTTGTAATTCTATTTTCAATCCAGTTGATTATTCTTCACTTCATGTGTATGTGACGCATTTTTTGATTTCTCACTCACGTAGTGTTGATTCCATTATCGAAAAAACTGATAGGGGAGTCTATCGTATTAATAATATGGTGAAAGAAAGTCAGCAACTTATGTTCGATTTCACAGATGAAACACCTCCTAAGACAGATGTACAAGACGAAAAAAATGATGAAGCAGATTTTTCTTTAAGTTTGTTTTAGTTTTTACTTTTTCTGATTTCTACTTTTGTAATATATATATCATTAAGCTGCTATTTGTATATGAGTTCATCTAGGAAAAATAATGTAGTTTTTTCGGAATGAGATATTCTAAATAGTACTATTTGTAGATGAATTTTATAAATGGTATGTTTGTGGGACTTAAAGACTAAGTTCATGAAGAGAATACATCATATCTTTTATGGTTTAATTTGGTAATTTTATAGAATTATAGGCATTATATTGCTTATTATGTAATGTTGATAAAATATAACTACTTGATTTCTAGTCTTTTATATATGTGCTGAAACTTTCATATTCTTTAGCCATTTAGTTTGTATTTAGTAAAACGTAAATCTAATGGATGCTTTTGTAAAAAATATTATTTTTCAGTAGACTATTTATAATATTCCTTTTTGATTAACTCAATTTGAATTTTGTGAACTTTAATTTAATTCTACTCTTGTAAATGATAAATGTTTGTCTAGTTTGGAGTGCTCTTTTATGAATATATATTCATAAAAGGCGCTATTTAAGATTATTATTAAGTAGGCAGAAATAGAAAAATTGTAAAATTTGGCTTATATATATTTATAAATCACGTTTTTAAGATATTTATGCATCGAAAAAGTGTATAAATTTGTATCTTTGCAAAAAAATATAGTATTATTGTTCTCAAAAAGTGCAAAAATATTATTTTTGGATGTTTTTATAATTTATAAAGTATGAGTATTTTTCAAAAGCCTATATGGGCAGCTGTTTTTGCCTTCATTGCTGCTTTTTTATGGGGGTGGGCCTATCCACTTATAAAGTTGGGTTTTGCAGAATTTGGTATTACCTCAGATATGACAGGAAGTAAGATGCTTTTTGCAGGTATACGATTTTGTCTATCTGGTATTATCATTTTAAGTATAGCAAAGTTGACTCATCGCCCGTTTTCATGGAAAATAAAAGCCAGCCGATTTGGCGCTTTTCTTTTTCTGATGTTCTTTGCTTTGCTTAATACCACGCTTCATTATGCTGCTTTTTATATTGGCTTGTCGCATAGTCAGGGAGCTCGTGCTGCAATTCTTAATTCGTTGAGTGTATTTACGGTTGTTATATTGGCTTGCGTATTCTTCAAGAGCGATAAGATGACTTTTCGTAAAATATTGGGTTGTATTATTGGATTTTTAGGTATTTTAGCTCTGAATCTAGGGGGAAAAGAAAGTGGAAATTTTACGTGGTTAGGTGATGGTATGATTATTATGAACGCACTATGTGGAGCTTTTGCTGGATTGATGACGCGTGGCGTAAATAAAATTGTAGATGTATTCATCGGCACTGGTTATAGTTTAGGTATAGGAGGTGCTTTACTTATTATCCCAGGGTTGCTAATGGGAGGTAGTTTACCTCAAATAACAGCTTGGGGAGTAGTTATTCTTTTGTTGTTGATAAGTATATCTACAATTGGTTTTACTTTATATAATAAATTGCTTACCTGTAATCCTGTAGGTAAAATAGCTATTTGGAATTCCCTTATACCTATTGTTGGAGCTGTGACTTCATGCTTATGTTTGGGTGAAACTTTCCATTGGAAATATGCTGTAGCTGCTAGTCTCGCTACGGCTGGTATCTATATTATTAATAAAGGTAAGAAGTAATTATTTAGATAAATATCGTATGAGAAAGTATATTAGTGTTTTATATGTACTCTTAGTGGTTTTACTACTTTGTGCTTGTGGTAACTCACAGCAAAAGAATATAAAGTCGCCTTCAGATTTGTCTGGAGCACATATTGGAGTACAATTGGGTACTACCAGTGATGTTAGACTTTCTAAGTTGGAGAAGAATAATCAGCAAACAAAGGTAGAACGCTATACAAAGTGTGCAGATGCAATACAAGCGTTGCTTCAGGGAAAGATAGATTGTGTGGTAGATGATGAACAGCCTGCTCGTGCTTTTGTACGAAAAAATGAAAATCTTGAAGTCCTTCCTCAGTCTTTTTCACATGATGCTTATGCCTTCTGTGTATCCAAAAATAGAGTGGTTTTGAAACAAAGAATAGATGAAGCTTTGGTTAAGTTGAAGAATAGCGGACTGCTTGATACAATTATTCATCGACATATTTATGATAATATACCTGTGGCCTATCAGAAGAGAGATATAGGTCGCCCAAATGGTCATTTAGTAGTATCAACAAATGCGACTTTTCCTCCATATGAATATTATGATGATGGGGTTATTGTTGGTATTGACATCGATGTGATGCAAGCAATTGCCGATATCTTGGGAATGAGTATTGAGTTTGAAGATGTCAATTTCGATGCCGTTATAACAAGTGTGCAGACTGGAAAGGCAGATGTTGGAGCAGCTGGCTTAACAGTTACGCCTGACCGACTTAAGAATGTACTTTTCAGTTCGCCTTATACTTCTTGTAGGCAGGTTATCGTTGTAAAAAATAATGAAACAACTGTTGGCTCGATGTCTTTTATGGATAAATTTAATATGGATTTCTTAGTAGAGCATCGATACTTATATCTATTACATGGCTTAGGTAATACGATATTAATTACTGTCTTTGCGATTATTATATCTTTGATATTAGGTTCTTTAATAGCGATTGTACGTACTTCTCATGATAGAAATGGTAATATGAAATTTCTAAATACGTTATGCCGTGTCTATCTTACCATAGTGAGAGGTACTCCGACAATGGTACAGCTTTTGATTATTTATTATGTAATTTTTGCTTCTGCAGATGTAAGTAAAGTGGTCGTTGCTATTGTTGCATTTGGTCTAAATTCTGCTGCTTATTTAGCAGAGGTTATTCGATCTGGAATTATGTCAATAGATCGAGGTCAGATGGAGGCGGGTAGATCTTTGGGTATGTCTTATGCACAAACCATGCGCTTTGTTATATTACCGCAGGCTTATAAGAATGTTTTACCTGCTATAGGTAATGAATTGATAACCTTGTTAAAGGAGACTTCTATCAGTGGTTATATAGGGTTGGTAGATCTGACCAAGGGATCAGATATAATACGAAGTATTACTTATGATGCAATGTTGCCGCTAGGTGTGGTAGCTTTGATTTATCTCGTATTGGTAATGTCATTAGAGGCTGGTGTAAGTAGAATTGAAAAAAAATTACGCAAAAATGAAAGAAGCTAATAATATATTGCTCGAAACAGAGCACATTAAAAAGGTTTTTGGTGAGCATGAAGTCCTTAAAGATATTAATTTATCTATTAGTAAAGGGAATGTCATTGCTATAATTGGTCCTTCTGGATGTGGAAAAAGTACATTCCTTCGTATGCTTAATCTGTTAGAACGTCCTTCTTCTGGTAGAGTTCTCTTGGAGGGAGTAGATATTACGTCACCTGAAATAGATATCAATAAGATGAGAGAACGAATTGGTATGGTTTTTCAGCAATTTAATCTATTTCCTAATATGACCATACGACAAAATATTATGTTGGCTCCTGTACAGTTAAAAAAAATGTCTATAGAGGAAGCTTCTCAAAAAGCTGACGAATTGCTTCTGCGTATTGGGTTAGCTGACAAAGCGGATGCTTATCCGGATGTTCTTAGTGGTGGACAGAAACAGCGTATAGCTATTGTTAGAGCTTTGGCTATGAATCCGGATATCATGCTTTTTGATGAACCAACATCTGCGCTTGATCCTGAAATGGTAGGAGAGGTTTTAGCTTTGATGAGACAATTAGCAGAATCGGGTATGACAATGGTTGTTGTAACTCATGAAATGTCGTTTGCTAAAAATATTGCTAATCGAATCTTGTTTTTTAGTGATGGATATATTACAGAGGAAGGATCTCCTACAGAGATCTTTGAAAATCCTAAGTCAGCTCGACTTCAGGATTTTCTGAATAAAGTAAATTTATAAGATGGATTAACTTGTTTTTCTTAATTAGTGCTATGAATAAGGCAGTCTCTTTATTTTTCTGAGATTGCCTTATTTTTATCTCTGGAGACATTATTTAATCCGAGGGAAGAAAAAATAGATATAAAAAAAGGTTGAGTTCAAAATGAACTCAACCTTTATTGTGTTATTTTGGAATAGCAATCAAATTACTTATTGTTCTTTTCCATTTCAGCTTTCAACTTAGCCAATGCATCGATATCACCAAGTGAAGTACCTGCAGCAACATTGTTGATGGCAGCAGCATCATTCTTGTGAGAAGGAGCATTGTTACGACGAGCTGGCTTAGCGAATTCTTCCTTACCCTCTTCGAAAGTACGGCTGTGTGAAAGGATGATACGCTTTGTCTCTTTAACAAACTCGATTACCTTGAATTCGAGCTCTTCACCGAGCTGAGCCTGTGAACCATCCTGCTTCTGAAGATGCTTTGGAGTAGCGAAGCCTTCACCACCTTCGTTCAAAGTGATAACAGCACCCTTATCCATCATCTCAGAAATCTTACCTGTGTGTACAGAACCTGGAGTATAGATTGCTTCATAAGCATCCCAAGGATTATCCTCAAGCTGCTTGTGACCGAGGCTCAAACGACGATTCTCTTTGTCGATGTCAAGAACAATTACATCGATTTCTGCACCTACCTGTGTGAACTCTGAAGGATGCTTAACTTTCTTAGTCCAAGAGAGGTCACTGATGTGGATCAAACCATCTACACCTTCTTCGAGCTCTACGAAGATACCAAAGTTAGTGAAGTTACGTACCTTAGCATTGTGCTTGCTACCTACAGGATATTTAGCTTCGATAGCCTCCCATGGATCTTCCTTAAGCTGCTTAATACCAAGGCTCATCTTACGCTCATCACGGTCAAGTGTCAAGATAACAGCTTCTACTTCGTCACCTACCTTCATGAATTCCTGAGCTGAACGCAAGTGCTGGCTCCAAGACATTTCAGATACGTGGATAAGACCCTCAACTCCTGGCTGAATTTCAACGAATGCACCGTAGTCTGCCATAACAACAACTTTACCTTTAACGTGATCACCAACCTTGAGATTAGCATCAAGAGCATCCCATGGATGTGGGGTAAGCTGCTTGAGACCAAGAGCAATACGCTTCTTTTCTTCATCGAAGTCAAGGATAACAACCTTAATCTTCTGGTCGAGAGCTACAACCTCATGTGGATCGCTTACGCGGCCCCAAGAGAGGTCTGTGATATGGATAAGTCCGTCAACACCACCGAGGTCAACGAATACACCATAAGATGTGATATTCTTAACGGTACCTTCAAGGATTTGACCCTTTTCGAGCTTACCAATAATTTCCTTACGCTGTGCTTCCAACTCAGCTTCGATAAGAGCCTTGTGAGAAACAACTACATTACGGAACTCCTGGTTGATCTTAACAACCTTGAACTCCATAGTCTTACCTACAAATACATCGTAGTCACGGATTGGATGAACGTCGATTTGTGAACCTGGCAAGAATGCTTCGATACCAAATACATCAACAATCATACCACCCTTAGTGCGGCATTTGATGTAACCCTGGATAATCTCTTCATTCTCAAGAGCTTCATTAATCTTGTCCCAGCTCTTAGCAAGACGTGCCTTCTTATGAGAAAGTACGAGCTGACCTTTTTTGTCTTCTTGATCTTCAACGTAAACTTCTACTTTGTCGCCAATCTTGAGCTCAGGATTGTAACGGAACTCAGAAGCTGGAATGATACCATCGCTCTTGTAACCGATATTTACAATTACTTCTTTCTTGTCCAAAGCGATTACTGTACCCTCAACTACTTCATGCTCCTGAATCTTGTTAAGAGTTTCATCATAAGCCTTTTCGAGATCGGCTTTGCTTACGTTTGCTACAGATCCATTTTCAAACTCGTCCCAATTGAAATCTGCTAATGGCTGTACGTTCTTTAAATCTGACATAAAAATAAAAATTAATAATTAATAAAGTTAGACTTTATGTTTAGTCGGAGTCACTCATCGACTCCTACAGTTCAAAATCGGGTGCAAAATTACTATTTTTTTCTTGTTTTACCTAATTTTAGCGATAATTTTTTGATTTTCAGTCGAATAAATGTTTGAAATCACTTATTTTTGTAAGTGATATGAATAGGGAAATTTTATTTAGAAGCCTTTATGCCGTGGAGGGAACTATAACTTCTCATGGTTGTGGAATGAAACGTGTTTTGTTGTCAAATGAGGAAAGTGAGTCTGATTTAACGCAAATAGCCTTTACCACATTGAAGAAAGGGGAATTTGTCGAAACGCATGTTCATGCTACAATGGAAGAGTGTTTTCTTATACGTTCTGGTAGAATTAAATTGGTTGTTGGCAGTGATATAATCGTTTGTTTTCCAGGTGATTTTATACGTATACCTAGAGAAAAAAGTCATAGTTTGGAAGCCTTGGAAGAAAGCGCTTTCTTAACGATAGGGTGTGCGGTAGAATAATTAATTAAGGTCAGCAGAATAATTTGCTGACCTTAATTAATACTTATTATTTAAATTTCTTGATGTAACCATCTGCTCTTTTGTCACCTAACTGTTTTGCTTTCTCTAGGTTTGTAATACCTTCTGTCGTATTATTTGTTTGGCATAGAGCCAAACCGAGCAATAAATAGCCATCAGCATATTCCGGTGCTAATTCAATACAACGACGTGCAGATTTTATAGCTTCTTCTTCGCGGTGAACTCGTATGTCTAAACTAGCGAGTTCTGCGAAATAAGTTGGTTCGTTTGGGTTAAGGATAATTGCATGGCTAATATCTTGTAATGCCTGTTGCCATTGTCTAATCTGCATTTCACATTTGTATCTTGTATAGTAGAATTCATGGTTTGCGCGAAATAGCATTAAAGTATCATATTCATTGTAATCTTTAAGGGCTTCGCGATATTTACCCATTTCATCAAGTGCTTTTCCGCGTGCATATATATAAGGTGCAACCATCTGAGCATTCTGTACCGTATATGGGCGAGTGTATACATTAACAGCACTGTCTAATAAAGCAAATATTTCATTTTTCGGAGCATTTAGCATTCGTTTACTTTGAGCAGCTTCATAAAAAAGTTCACCACTCCTCATGTCACTTTTAGTTAATGCAATAAAAGATTCATATGCCTTTTGATATTTTTGTTGGCTAAAGATGATTTGCGCCATTAGGTGCTGGTATACAGGAAGGGCTTGAATCTTATAAGCTGTTTCCGCCTCTTCGTAGGCTTTATCAAGAGTCCACAGCTGATACTTTTCCGGAGAGTATATCGCTGTTTTGTAGATCATGGAAGAATAATTATAATGGGCTTCATCTTTTTTGCTTGATTTTTGTATCCCTGTTTGTAGAATCTTATCTGCTTCTGCATATTTGTTTTTAAGCATTAGATATTCAGCTTGTTCTTTATAGCCTTCTGATGATGTAGGAAATTTAGATATATATTCCTCTATATATTTTACAACATTATTTTCATTTCCCTTGTTTTTTGCCATGATAAGAGTGAACATGGCATCATCTTCAGTGTCTGGTAATTTTGTACGGATTTCTGTTTGTTTTAAGGCTGGGTCTAGACTAGAAATGCCATTTACTTTTAGGCTGTTTGTAAAACGTGCATCGATAGCATGTACATCGCTGTCGGTGTTGCTGTGGACTAAAAGACCTAATACTTTACCATCTGCAGTTACAAACGGACAAGAAATAGCATTTTCAGGAGCATTACTATTCATAATGTAGTAGTTGAACGTAGAATTAAATTTTTCTACTTTATCAACTTTTACTTCCTGGCATGCTGGTGTGTTAACTGCATATGGAACGAGCCATGCTTTTGTTCCAGCTTTGATATCAGCAGCTAGTGGGGCAGAAGATGTAAGTCCTTTAACTTTAATCTTGGCAACATTATATAATTCGTTAGCGCCAATGATATAGTCGACTTCAAGTTCTTTTCCGCGTGCATCATGTATTTTTGCGGTCGTAGCTCCAATGAATGGAGAAAAACTTGTGATGCCGGTACCTTCTCCATCAATGAATACTCCATGGTCATTAGCAAGGATGCTGCCATCAGATTTGAAGGTAGTAATTGTAAAAACGGCATTTGCAACCTTTTTGACAGGTCCAGGCTGAGCTTTGACTTCTGTCGAAGCTAATAGTAATAGGGATATAAAGGTTATTAAAACTTTCTTCATTTTATAATTGATTTTATTTTTTATTCAAAACAGGGCGTAATAACTCTTGAGCATTATTTATAGCAGCCTGAGAAATGTCGCTGCCACTAAGCATCTGAGCTATTTCACGTACTCGTTCATCATTGTTTAATAAGTGCATATGACTTACAGTTCCTTCTGGGGTTTCCTCTTTAGATACTTTATAGTGTGTACTCCCCATAGCTGCAATTTGAGGTAAGTGTGTAATGCTAATAACCTGTCGATTATTATTGCCCATTTCCTGCATGATGACAGCCATTTTTTCTGCAATCTTTCCACTGACACCTGTGTCTATTTCATCGAAAATAATGGTAGGGAGTTTAACAGTGCCACTTATCATGGCTTTAAGTGATAACATGACACGAGCTATTTCACCACCACTTGCTACTTGGGTGACAGGCTGCATTGGTGTACTCTTGTTGGCACTGAAGAGAAAATTAATTTTATCAACACCATCAATGCTAAGATCTTTTTTTAATATCTCAACTTGAAATCTTACATTAGGAATACCTAGAGGTATTAATCTATTGCTCATTTCTTGTTCGACCTTTTTGGCTGCAATTAAACGCTTTTTGGTAAGGACAGCTGCTTTATTACGGCAAATCTGTTCTTGTTTATAGGTCTTTTCTTCAAGTTCTTTGAGTACGTCATCACTATTATCTATATTCTCAATTTGCTCTTTAAGCCGTTCTTGTATTTCAAGTAATTCGTCTATACTATTAACATGAAATTTTTGTTGTAGGGTATAGATACTGTCGAGTTTCGTATTTATTTCAACTTGATGTTGCGGGTCAAACTCGAAATTATCCATTTTGCTACTTATTTCTTGAGCAATATCCTTTAGTTCGATGTAGCTACTATCTAGGCGTTGTACTAACTCTATGCCCTCTTCATAAACATTTTCAATGTTATGAAGGTGTTGTGCCGCTAGTTTAAGATTCTCTATGATACCTCCCTCATCGCCCATAAGTAATTGGTCTGAAGTATATAAAGCACTTTTAATATCCTCTGCATGAGCTAATTGCTCACTTTCCTTTTCTAATTTTTCTTGATCGCCGGATTGCATCTTAACATCACTTATTTCTTTCAGTTGAAAACGCAAAAAATCCTCGTTTCGTTTATTTTCTTCAATTTGTGCTCTAGTATCTTCTGTTTCTTTAACTAGTTCATGATATTTGTTAAATTCTTTTTTATATTCGTTTAATTCCTGTTCTGTCATACCGATAATATCGATGACATTCAACTGGAAATCTTCTTTTTGAAGAAGTAAGTTCTGGTGCTGGGAATGTATATCAACTAGTGTTTCACCTAACTCACGCATCAATGTAAGTTGGACGGGGGTATCATTGATAAATGCGCGGCTTTTACCAGAAATAGTAAGTTCACGACGGATAATAGTATCTTCCATATCCATCTCTATTTCATGGTTGGTAAAGAAACTTTCCATGTTGTATCTTGATAAGTCAAAATGAGCTTCGATAATACATTTGTCTCGTCCTTGTTTAATCGATTTACTGTCAGCTCGGTTGCCTAATAATAGACCAATAGCGCCAAGAATGATACTTTTACCTGCACCAGTTTCACCTGTGATGACAGAAAAGCCAGAGTTAAACTGAATATTAAGTTCATCTATAAGAGTGAAATTACGGATGTATAATTGTTTTAACATATTATTCTTTGATTTTTTGCCATGCGTTATTTTGAGAGGGATTGATATTGAAGAGAATATCGTACACCGATTCTTTTTCTTTCTGAGTAGCTTTACCTTTGTACATGCTTGCGATTTCATCTCTTTTGTAATCAGTCCATATTTGTGGAAGCATGCTCATAGGTTTATTATCTTTAGCTTGTTTTAATTCAGTTTCTATTCCATTAGTAATCTCCTTAAGTGCTTTTTCTGGACTATCTGCCATTTGATCTAAGCCTTTTCTATAGTAGGTATATTGAAATTTTCGGAATGGTGAAAAGCCATTGTCGAGATAATTATTGATGATTGCAAATCTATTACGATCATCTTTAAAAGATTCCCACCCAGCCCATGTAAAGGTTTGGCAATTATTGGCCAAGTTCATGCATTTTTGTAAAATGTCTTCACCTCCGTTAGGGGCAAAAGTGTCTAAATTAAGTCCTATTATAAGATAAGCATAGTATGCACATAAAGCTACTAGTTGATTGTCTCTATTTTCTTCATTATATTCAAGCTGGTCAAATTGCGCAAATTCGAAATCGAAATTCGGATCAGTGTTATTGTAAATGGTAGTAGTATAAGTACTATTAAAAACAGGTCGGTTTGCCTGAATAATTGCTTTACATTTGAATGTATTACTCGTTTTGTCGTATTGTGTAATAGTAATGTTGAGATTACAATTTATACGCTCATTCTCGCGAAACTGCAGATTGGTCCATTGCCGGTCGTTAATAAATCGGGTTAGAGTTTCCTGAAGATTATCAAAAACGGATGCATCTGTTCCTTCTATTTGAGCATGGTTAATGGTAATCTTCATGTTAAGTTCTTGTGCTTGAATCGAAAAAATGCCACAGAGTAGGGCAATTATTAGGGTACCGATCTTTTTCATATTATTACATGATTTTTTCAAGATAATCAATGATATCCTTAGCAACTTCTGTTTTCGGCTTTTTAGGATATTCTTTGATTTCCTCTCTTGAAATAATCGTTATCTGATTGTCATCTGTACGGAATGTTGTTCCTGCATTGCGTAATGAGTTGAGAACGATAAAATCTGCATTCTTTTTGTCTAGCTTTTTCTTGGCATTTATTTGTTCATTGTTAGTTTCAAGAGCAAAAGCAACAATTTTTTGATTTTTTTTAGCCTTTCCTAAAGCTGATGCAATGTCATGGGTTGGTTTGAGAGATAGTGTCAGATTATCCTTTTCTCTCTTGATTTTTTTATCAGCAATTGTCTCAGGTCGGAAATCTGCTACAGCAGCGCAAAGGATAGCAACATCGCTCGTTGGAAATGCTCGAAGTGATTGTTCATGCATCTCGTCACAACTCTCTATATCAATGCGGTTTATAGAATCACTGCATAATCTGTTTACTGGGCCTGTAATCAGTGTAACATGAGCACCTCTTTTGGCACATTCTTCTGCTAGAGCAAATCCCATTTTACCGCTACTGTAATTACCAATGAATCGTACAGGGTCTATCTTTTCGTACGTAGGACCTGCTGTTATCATGATGTTACGTCCGTTAAGGGGTGAATTGGCATAGTACTGTTTGTCGAAATAATTATCTATAATTTCAACAATCTTATCTGGTTCTTCCATACGCCCTTTTCCCTCAAGGCCACTTGCTAAGAAACCACTTTCTGGCTGTATGATATGATTGCCATATCGTTCAAGTGTTGTTAGGTTTTCTTGTGTTGAAGGGTGTTTAAACATATCTAGATCCATAGCTGGTGCGATAAAAACAGGCGCTTTCATGGATAAATATGTCGTAATTAGCATATTGTCTGCTATACCATTAGCCATTTTCCCAAGTGAGCTTGCAGTACAAGGTGCAATAATCATGGCATCAGCCCAAAGGCCTAAATCGACATGACTATTCCAAGTTCCATCGCGTTGTGAGAAAAATTCACTGATAACAGGTTTATGAGTGAGGGCAGAAAGAGTAATTGGAGTAATAAACTCCTTTCCTGAGGGGGTGATGACAACTTGAACTTCAGCACCCTTTTTGATAAGACCACGGATAATATAGCAGGCTTTGTATGCTGCTATACTACCCGTGATACCTAGGACTATATGTTTTCCTTTTAACATTCTGATTAAAAACTTTTTCCTTTGTTAAATTCTTGTAATCGGATTCTAGTTAATACTTGCTTGGTGTTGAGTGTGAAATCACTGCTTAACATCCAGCTATAATATCCAGGATCTCTATGAAGAACTTCTGCTACAGGTATGTCTTTATATTTACCAAAATTGAAGGTTTCTACTCGAAGCGTTTTGCCATTAGCATCAACAACATCTTTCCAAATTATTTTTCCAGCAAAATCTACATTATCGTTTTGTTTTGAGAATTCATGGAGTACATCCATATTGTTTGGAAGTTTCCTTTCTTCTTCCTCTTGCTTGTCAGGATCATACATATCGAGTTCCCCCTGCAATACGCGATAGGTTGCTTCTGTATCCTGATCTGCACGATGTGCCTCAAAGTCGTCTTCCATTTTATGGCCTGTATAGAACTTATAAGCTGCGGCTAGATTTCTTTTTTCCATTTTGTGGAAAATAGTTTGGGCATCAATAAGTCTACACTTTGAAAAGTCAAAGTCTATTCCTGCTCTAAGAAACTCTTCACATAATAGCGGTATATCAAAACGATTAGAATTGAATCCAGCAAAATCGCATCCTTTGAAAATATCGGCAAGCTTTGTCCCTATTTCCTTAAAGGTCGGAGCATTTTTAACTTGCTCGTTTGTGATACCTGTTAAATCTGATACAAAAGCGGGTATAGGTTTTTCTGGATTTACAAGTTCATCACCACGTTTCTCTTCGCCATTAGGCATGACCTTTATATATGAGATTTGGATGATTCGATCATTGACCATGTCAAGACCCGTTGTTTCCAAATCAAAAATAATTAAAGGCTTTGTGAGATTTAATTTCATGTTTACTTATAGATTCTATATTAATCGTTAAGAAGCATTGGCATAATCAGCATGAGAACATCTTCGTTTTCTGGCTGAGTTGCTGGTACGATAATGCCGGCGCGGCTTGGATCAGCTAATTGAAGTACGACCTCTTCACTATCGATATTATTAAGTATTTCTAATAAAGAACTTCCTTTGAAGCCAATGCTCATAGGCTTATTGGTGTATTCGCAAGTAAGGTGTTCCTTAGCAGCTGTAGCGAAGTCTAAATCTTGTGAACTAACTTCTAACTTGCCCATTTCAAGGTGGAAGCGAACCAATTGACTACTTTCACTGGCAAAAGGAAGAACTCGGCGAATAGCGCTTAATAAACTTTTACGATCTATGGTAACATGATTAGGATTATCCTTTGGAATTACACTGTTATAGTTAGGGTAGCGTCCTTCAATAAGTCTACAATTCAATGTCCCGTCAGTAAAGATAAATTCTGCATTTCTATCGTTAAATTTGATAGTTACATCACCATCATCTTTTGAAAGTACATTTTTAAGCAATGTAGCTGGCTTCTTAGGGAGGACAAATGAAGCAGGGATATCATTTTTGATAGTGAAGTTTTGGTTGCGAACCAATTTATGTCCATCGCTAGCTACAATAGATAGTGAATCTGGAGTTAAGTCAAAATAGATACCATTCATTACAGGGCGTAGCTCGTCGTTGGCTGTTGCAAATAAACTACGGTTAATATTATCAACTAGAATACTTGCTTCTGCTGTTATTTCAGTTGCGCCATCCTCTATATGCTGAACAGGTGGAAATTCTTCTGCGTTCTGTGCTGTAAAATTATACAAACCATTCTGATACAAAATCTTAATTGCAAAAGACTCTAGGTCTATATCAAAATTAAGAGGTTGTTCAGGAAGTTCTCTTACTGCGTCAAGTATAACATGATTAGGTATGCAAAAATCGCCAGTTCCTTCAACGTTTTCGATGGCTATAGTGGTTTGCATAACATTTTCACGATCACTAGCAGTGATAGTAAGCTGGTTGTCAGTAATGTGGAAGAGAAAGCTATCAAGAATAGCTAGCGAATTTTTGCTATTAATTACTTTTGATAGCGTGTTGAGTCGACTGCTTAAAGCAGTGCTAGATACTGTAAATTTCATATATTTCTTATTTTATTATTATTTTCCGTGTAGTTTTTTCATTTTACAAAAATACAAAAATTATTGTAAGCGAGGAAAAAACATCGCTAAATGTTTTTGTTTTTAATTCTATTTTAGTAATTTCGCAAATTGAAAAGAAATTATAAATCAAATTATAAATGGAATTACAAGGAAAAGTTATCGCCGTGCTTCCTGAGCGCAGTGGAGTTTCTGCCCGTGGAGAATGGAAATCACAGTCATTTGTCATTGAAACACATGAGCAGTACCCTAAGAAATTGGTCTTTGATGTTTTTGGTGCTGAACGTTTAGCTCAGTTCAATATTCAGAGTGGTGAAGAAATTTCGGTTAGTTTTGATATTGATGCTCATGAGTATAATGGAAGATGGTTTAATAACGTACGTGCTTGGAATGTAGTTCATATTGATCCAGCTGCAGCTCAAGCTGCTTCAATGGGTGCTCAGCCACAAGCTGCGCCAGTAGGTGGTGCTCAAGCTCCATTTCCACCGGCTCCAGCTTCTTCAGAGAGTGGAAGTGCTGATGATCTCCCATTTTAAATAGTGGTGAAAAAATAAAATCCAGTAAAATTAAATATTTTACTGGATTTATTTTGTAAAAGGAGCTCAAAGTGAGTTTTACTTTAAATCTCTTAAAGCTGCGAGTAGCTCCTGATTTTCTGATTTTGATCCAATTGTAATTCGTAAGCAATTGCCACAAAGTTGAACTTTTGTTCTATTTCTAACAATAATACCTTTTTCTACTAAATAGTCGTAAATGGCTTGAGCATCTGTAACCTTGACCAAAAAGAAGTTAGAATCTGTTGGATAGATCTTTTCTGTAATAGTCAAATCTTTAAATGCATTCATTACACGTGAACGCTCAAGAAGTAATATCTTAACCCATTTTTCTACAGCAACAGGATCCTTGAGAGATTCGATGGCTTGCTTTTGTGTTAAAAGATTTATGTTATATGGGTATTTCACCTTATTAAATAAATCGATAATTTCTTGAGAAGCGAAAGCCATGCCTAGTCGAATAGCAGCACATCCCCAAGCTTTACTCATCGTGTTGAGTACAATCATGTTAGGGTGTTTGGCTAATTCTTCACGAAGTGGTTTTTCGGATGAAAAATCACTATAGGCCTCATCAATGATGACAATACCTTCGAACTTATTGAGCACTTCTTCAATAGCATTGCGATTAATTAAATTACCTGTAGGGTTATTTGGACTACATATCCAAATAATTTTTGTATTCTGATCGCATGCTGATAAAAGCTTTTCAGAGGTAATCTGAAAATTCTCATCCAAAAGTACAGGACGGTATTCTATATCGTTGACATCGGCACATACTTTATACATGCCATATGTTGGTTCAATAGCGACAACGTTGTCTATTCCTGGTCTGCAAAATATACGATAGGGGAGGTCTATAGCTTCGTCAGATCCGTTTCCGAGAAAAATATTTGCAATAGGTACACGCTTTATTTTGCTTAGTAGCGTTTTAACCTCTTCTTGAAGAGGATCTGGATATCTGTTAAAAGGTGCATTATATGGATTTTCGTTAGCATCAAGAAAAACATGCGCTACATGACCATTATACTCATTTCTTGCTGATGAGTATGGTGCTAGATTCCATATGTTTTCTCTGCAGAGTTCTTGTAATTTTTTCATGATTCTACATCTTGAGTGATTGAATACGTACACGCATTGCATTTGCGTGAGCTTCTAATTGTTCGCCTTCAGCCATACATACTACGGCTTTACCAATACTTCTGATTCCATCTTCTGTAAGATGTTGGAAAGTAACCTTGCGGTTGTAGGTGTCTAAATTTACACCACTATAAGCAAGTGCATACTGGTGAGTAGGCAACGTGTGGTTAGTACCACTTGCATAGTCTCCTGCACTTTCGCATGCATATTTTCCCATGAACACGCTGCCGGCATTGATGACCTTATTAGCTAACTCTTCGTAATTATCTGTTGCCAAAATTAAGTGCTCTGGTGCATATGTATTACTCAAGTCGATTGCTTCTTGTGAATCGTGAACTAATACTAATTGTGAGTTTTCCAGCGTTTTGGCAGCAATTTCACATCGAGGCAATTGAGCTAATTGTACATTAACTTCATCTTTTACCTTATTCAGCATGTCTTCAGAAGTTGTAATTAGGATGACTTGTGAATCAATGCCATGTTCTGCTTGTGAAAGCAAGTCTGCTGCAACAAAAGTAGGATTGCTATTTTCGTCAGCTATGACGCATACTTCAGATGGCCCCGCAGGCATATCAATAGCAACTTCGTGCAATGAAACTTGTTGCTTCGCTGCCATAACATATTGATTGCCAGGTCCAAAAATTTTGTATACTTTAGGAATACTTTCGGTACCATATGCCATGGCTCCAATAGCTTGTACGCCACCACATTTGAAAATTTTATTAACTCCAGCGATTTTAGCGGCAACTAATATTGCAGGATTTAACTTGCCTTCGCTGTTAGGAGGCGAGCATAGAACAATATCTTTGCATCCTGCAATTTTTGCAGGAGTGGCTAGCATCAAAACAGTTGAGAATAAAGGTGCAGTACCTCCTGGGATATAAAGACCTACCTTTTCGATAGGAACACTTTTTTGCCAGCAGGTGACCCCTTTTACTGTTTCAATCTTGCTTCCGGTAAATTTTTGGGCTTCATGAAATGCTGCGATGTTATGATGGGCAAGCTCTATAGAATGTCGAAGTTCTGATGATACGAGCTGTTCAGCCTCCTTGATCTCTTCTTCTGTAACAGCAAGATGGTCAAGATGGGCATGGTCGAACTTCTCTTCGTAACGCTTTACGGCTGCATCGCCATGGTTTTTTACATCGCCAAGCACTGCCTCTACAGTTGTGTTTAACTGAGAAAGGTCTAAGTGAGGGCGTTTCACGATTTCCTTCCAATCTTCCTTTGCAGGATACTTAATAATGTTCATTTTTTCTTTTTTATATTGCTAGTGTTACAATATCATCTTTTCAATAGGGCTTACTAATATGCCCTGAGCACCGAGTTCTTTGAGTCGGTTAATGATTTCCCAAAAACGTTTTTCATCTAAAACGGTATGGATTGAGCACCAGTTGGTGTCAGCTAATGGGATAATAGTTGGACTTTTGATACCCGGTAGTACTTCAGTGATGGCTTCAATTTTGTCTTTAGGTGCATTCATCATGACATACTTCTTGTCGAGTGCAGAGCGTACAGCTTCGAAACGGAATAACATTTCGTTAAGAATTTGATGTTTCTCATCATCCATTTTCCAATTACCAATGAGAACGGCTTCGCTTTTCATGACAGTTTCAACTTCAGTAAGGTTGTTGCTGACAAGAGTACTGCCACTACTTACAATATCGAAGATACCATCAGCTAAGCCAATTCCTGGGCTAATTTCTACGCTGCCTGTGATGACATGAATGTCGGCATTAATGCCGTTCTTATTCATGTAATTCTTGAGAATGTTAGGATAAGAAGTTGCAATTTTTTTGCCATTGAACCATTCTACACCGTTATATTTTATTTCTTTAGGGATGGCTAGTGACAAGCGACATTTGCTAAACCCTAGACGTTCAATAACTTGAGCATTTTCATGTCGCTCAACAAACTCATTCTCGCCAACAATACCGATATCAGCTACACCACTAGCTACACTCTGAGGTATATCATCATCACGAAGGTAAAGTACCTCTAGAGGGAAATTAGATGATTGTACGAGAAGTGTACGCTTAGAGGCGCTCACTTTAATGTCTGCTTCTTTAAGCAGATTCATGGTGTCTTCAAAAAGACGACCTTTTGACTGAACAGCTATTCGTAACATAAGTATTATTTAAAAAAACACTGCAAAAGTACACTTTTTGACTCGAATTACCAAGAAAAGTACTACTTTTGTAGTCGAAATCAAATAATCAAGGAAATTTAAAGTACTAAAAAATTGGAATTTGTTCGAATTTGCATTTTATTTCTTTTAATTGCTTTCTTTTTGACAGGATGTAGCCCAAAGAAAGAACAAGTTGAAACACCTTGGGGTACAACACTCAATGAGGATTCTATTTCTGAAGACACAGGCTATAATCTAGATGATATCGTTTCAAATGGAGAAATGATTATGTTGACGGTTTCGGGACCTGAAACTTATTATGATTATCACGGCCATGGCATGGGACTTCATTATATGCTTTGTGAAAAATTTGCACAAAGCTTAGGGGTATCATTACGAGTAGAGCAGTGTAGGGATGTAAAGGATATGATTCAGAAACTAAAGCAGGGGAAGGGGGATATTATCGCTTATCCTCTTTCTCTTCAAGAGCAAAAAGGTTTGCTGGCTTGTGGTATGCAAGTAGATTCTGCTAAGACATCATGGGTAGTTGCTCCGGATAATAAGCAACTAGCTGATACTTTAAATCACTGGTTTAAACCTCAGATGATTGATGAGATGCGTAAAGAGGAAAATTATCTTCTTAGTGTTAAAAGTATAAAGCGTCATGTGTATTCTCCATTTCTTAATAGTAGTAAAGGTATTATTTCGAAATACGACCGTTATTTTCAGACTTTCGCCCCAATGGCTAGAATGGATTGGAAACTAATGGCAGCTCAGTGTTATCAAGAGAGTTGTTTTGATCCTCAAGCTAGATCTTGGGCAGGTGCATGTGGATTAATGCAGATTATGCCTGCAACGGCAGAACATTTAGGATTGCCAAAAGATCGTATATTTGATCCAGAAATGAATATAGCGGGTGCTGCTAGATATATTAATGAACTTTTGTTACACTTTAAAGACGTAGATCCAAGTCAAAGAATTTGGTTTGCTATTGCTAGCTATAATGGTGGTAGTAGACATATTCGAGATGCAATGGCATTAACTCGCAAATATGGTAGAAATCCTAATAATTTTGTTGAGGTTGCAGAGTATATTCTGAAATTACAATCACCAGCCTTTTATCACGATCCTGTAGTTAAATATGGCTATATGCGTGGAAGTGAAACTTATGATTATGTAAATAGAATTCGTCAGCGATGGATGCTGTATCGTGGCGGAAAAACTGATATGGGATTTTCTGGAGGAGGAAGTGGTATTAATGGTATGACTATTAGTCCAGTTCCTAGTGTACCTCAGAGAGCTAAACATAAATATCGTTTTCATGTGTAATCATGAAAACGATATTTATGTTTTATATAAAAAATCTAATATAACTACGATCATCAAAACTTTTGTTTCCTGGCATTAACCCTTTTGTTGCAATAAATGTTCGGATATTTTGTGGATCATTTTTTAATTGCTGCTCCAATAGTCTTTCACTTTCTTTTAGCGTGTTCTTTAAAAATGGATAGCCGTCGCTAGCAAGTACGATTTGATGTGAATTTACAGTTGATACTATTTTAATGTTATTCTCACAAATAGGAAAGCCATCAATAACGGAATAGTGCTTGTTTTGTCCATCTAACATTGCTTGGATAAGATCTGGTTCAATAACTTCCCTTGCTTTTTGTGGTGTTAATCCACTTTTTATCAATTGAACACGTTTTTGGGCAATCCGATTTTCGTAAGGCTTATCGTTGTTGTATAATCGATTGTCCACTAGACATTGGCAATCACCAATCATCCAAATCTCTTTGCGATAGTTATTATAAAGAATAGCGCTGGCTGTAGCTCTTTCTTCGGGATGTAAAGTCAATTTTTTGATATCCAATTGATTGTGAAAATATTGGCTTGCTATAAAGTCAGTAATTTCCTTACAGAATTCTGGGCATGAAATATTGGCTGGTATTTTTTGAAGACATTGACTAATCAATATCATACAATACCGGCCATTTTTCATATTTGGGTTCAATCTATTGGGAGTTTTGCTAGTGCTACCATCTATGACAGCAACGAAATCATCGGTTACGACGATTCCGTCCTCGCACGTTTCCTGATTCTGTTTTCCTATGATCGCCTTTTCTATAATCTGAATGGCCATTGTTCTCGCGTTTATGGTTAGAAGAATCAAAATTAGGATTAAAACTCTTCTTTTGTTTATTCTTGAAATATCCAGAAACTCCTGGATTGTCATAGGTGCTTCCTATAGGACGGTTATCATAAATCGTTTTCTTGCTTCTACGCTCATTAAATCGTGCTTCAGCTTTCTGCATACGTGCATTCTGTTGGTTTGCTTTTCTTCCTTTTTTATCGTATTCCTTTGAATTCCCATTTTTATAGTTTGGTTTATCATACAGTTTGTCTATTAAGTCTGCTCTTCCAATACGATGTAATTCACGCTCTATATTGCGACGTTCTTCGGGTTTATACCAGAAGAAAAACATGCGTTGGGCTAATTTCTCCTTAGGAGTTTTAGCACTGAATACTGGCTCAAGTGTATATGGATCATATCCTGTATACCACATCTCTGTACTGATAGACATGGGGGTTGGGGTAAAGTCTTGAACCTGTTCTAGATGAAAATCTAGATTTTTGGTAATTACGGCTAGTTCCGCCATTGTTTCTTCTGTACAACCAGGGTGGCTAGAGATAAAATAAGGAATAATCTGCTGTTTGAGTCCTTCTTCTTTATTTATCTTGTCGAAAATACGTTTAAATTGATAAAACTGGTTGAATGAAGGCTTTCGCATTAACTTTAATACATTATCATCAGTATTTTCTGGTGCTACTTTAAGTCGCCCACTGACGTGATGTGTGATAAGTTCTCTTGTATACTGTTCTGCAGCTTTATTGCTCTTTTCGTCTTTACCTCTATGGAGCAGTAAGTCGTATCTTACACCACTACCAATGAAACTCTTCTTAATTTCAGGTAGACTGTCTACGGCATGATATATTTCTAGAAGTTTACTATGGTCTGTTATCAAGTTTGGACATATTTGTGGGTTAATGCATGAAGGGCGTTTGCAATGTTCGCAGGCCTTTCTGTTTTTTCCATGCATGCCATACATATTGGCAGATGGTCCACCGAGATCAGATAGATATCCTTTAAAATCTGGATATTGAACCACTTTTTTAACTTCTTTAAGAATGCTTTCCTTGCTTCTACATACAACAAATTTTCCTTGATGAGCAGAAATGGTACAGAAAGCGCAACCGCCAAAACATCCTTGATGCATATTAACTGAGAATTTAATCATCTCAAAAGCAGGTATCGTTTTGCCCTTATATTTTGGATGTGGAAGTCTTGTGTATGGTAAGTCGAATGTAGCATCAAGTTCTTCTGTTGTTAAAGTCGGATAGGGTGGATTAACCACAACATATTTATTATCAACAGCTTGAAGAAGTCTTTGCGCATGAATTTTATTGGATTCTTCTTCTATATGTCGGTAATTTTCTGCTTCAGCTTTTTTGTTTTTAAGGCATTCTTCGTGTGAATGTAAGACGATATCTTTTTCTGTTATACCTCCAGGAACCTCATCCTGACGACAAGTAAAAACAGTTTGAGGAATATTATTGATCTCTTTCATTGGCATATTAGCCTCACGATCTTGAGCAAATTGAATGATTGATTTTGCTCCCATTCCATATAGAATAAGATCCGCTCCACTATCAACAAGAATACTTTTTCTTAAGCGATCTTGCCAGTAGTCATAGTGTGTCAATCTTCTCATGCTAGCTTCAATGCCGCCGAGTACTACTGGTACATCTGGATATAGTTTTTTTAAGATTTGTGTATATACAATTGTCGGATATTCTGGACGCATATCGTGACGACCATCTGGACTATATTCATCTTGTGAACGTAGTCTGCGGTTAGCTGTATATTTATTGACCATAGAGTCCATAACACCTGGTGAAACGGCAAAGAATAGACGTGGCTTGCCTAATTTCTTAAAGTCTCTAAAATCGCCATGCCAATCAGGCTGTGGGACGATAGCTACTTTATAGCCGGCAGCTTCGAGAGAACGACCAATTACGGCATTACCAAATGAAGGATGATCAACATAAGCATCACCTGAAAAGATAATGATGTCTAGTTCTTCCCATCCTCTTAATTGGCATTCCTTTTTGGTAGTTGGTAGAAAATCCGTCAGTTGATATGATTTTATCATAATGTTGTGAACAATCTATTTTTTTTCTTAAAAATCCTATTGAACGACAAAGGTACACAAATCTTTTTAATTTGTGTACCTTTTACTATTGGTTTTTTAATCATTTATGGTTTCGGAGATTTCGTCCTGTGATTCCTTCTGATGATCTTTCCAGTTTACATATAACAGAACTAAGTTGTGTAGGCCTATTGCTTTCATATTATTGTTGTAAATTACATCAAGGCATAAATCAAGTAAATCTTTATCTCCTTGTCCTACTTCACTTTCAAGCAGTGAACGAATATTGAATTTCAATTTATCTAGAACATCTTCGTCGATGACCCCGTTACTGTCTACAAGATTGCGTAGTAATTGATATCTGTCGATTGTCTTTAAATGTAGGTCGCTGACTTCCAAAAAACGTGTTCCTGATTGGTTGGCCTGAATTTTATACATAGTTATTGATTTTAAAGTTATTTTATTTAATAATATAATTTAATATACCTCGCATGATTGCATTCCTGGTTTTTTCGTTTGAAATGCATTCAAAAGGAAATCCCATGGTAAATGATCGATAGTCACTTCCTTGATAACCAACGGCAGCTCCGAGCCCATTGCCGTACTGCATCGCAAGAATTGCATTCTCTAGAGGTTGGATAACATCTGGATGTGTGGCTGCGTAATGATCTTCATTAAGATAATGATAATAGGATGCTGTAAGTCCAAGACCTTGAATATTTCCATCTGGTTGTATACTATCTTGTGGTGTATAAGCAACTTTTAGTACATCTTGTAGGAATTTACGTTCATCCTTTGCTTGCATATCACTTGCAATGTAACTTCCACTTACTAAGATTCCACCTCCTGTCTGAGTATAAGCAGACAAGGCTTTCTGTATGGATGGGGTAAAAGTCTTGTAATATTCAGGTGTATATCCATCATTACGTTCCAATCCTAAGATCAGGTCAATAGCTTGATATTTATTCAGTTGAACTTTTCCACTTGTAATAGCTTTACTAGAACAACTTGCTATATTGTAAAGTCCAGAAGAGGCAATAGCTTGAGCATGTTCTACGGTATAGTTAAAAGTGTTACCAGCTATGAATTTCCCTGCAAGCTCGTTTCCACAATAACCTAAACCTGTATTGTCTTCACAGCCCATCTTTGCACGATTGAAAATTAATTGTTTGCCGCTCCATCCTGCTGTAAGTCCATAGCTAACGCCTGGGTCTTTATCCATATCAAATCCTTGTGCACTGTCATTATCAATAACTTGTGGTGAGGCTAAGCGGTTGAAACCGTTAACAATGAGTACCGTTTTCTTAGAATTAGGAACGTACATGGCTGATAGTGTTTCTGATGGAAAACTTTCACCACCAGCATTACAAGCTGTTACTTTAAAATTATAAACTATATTGGGTTGTAACTGAATTTTGTATGAAGGATTATTCACATTTTTACCGTTATCAAAACCGAGTTTGCCGATAGCTGTGTAGACGTTATAAGATTTTGCTAATGCCGTCTTTTCTTGGGAATCGTTTTGTGGAATCCAACTTAATGTTGCGATTCCTTTTGAGTCGATGTCTACACTGAAATGAGTAGGGCTTAGAGGGGTTACTATATAGTTCTTACCATGGTTCGTGGATATGTAACGTAAGATGGTCTTGTAAATGGATCGAGCTAGCGTGAAGCGAACCATAGGATCTTGAGCCAATCTCATATCGGGAAAATTTTGGTGTGAAACAGTTTCTATTATAGCAGAAGGTATTTCTGGTAATCTAGTCTCACTATAGTTACGGTCCCATACATATCTTTTTGCCCAATTATGATATTTTGCATTCATATCTGTATAGACATTATCACGCAAGGCTGTTGCAAAATCTTTTGCTGTCATTCTACTGATGCCACTGTTATATGTTTGGTCGTTAAAATCAGTTGTACAAATAGCTAATGTACCGATAAGTCCTTTTCCGTCTTTAGCATAACCTGCATCACTATGTACAGCAAGAGATAGTTCTATAGGAACATGAAGTCCCTCCTTAGATGGCATATATACGCTACCTCCGCCGAGCCAGTTACTCATCAAGGAACGAACATTTATGTCGTCTCCATAATCGTTTAGTCCATTCTTTGTACTATAATATTTATAGGGAACACCAGCCCATTGAGCATAGTAGCGGGCACCTTCAAGAGAGCGTGGAAGACCACTCGTTTGGCCTCCTCTCGCAATATTTCCCATACCTCCTCCAAATCTGACTGCATCACTTGTGATGAAACCTTTTTTTGAAGCATGGTTAGTTGCAACAACTCTATTGTCAGCATTGCATCCTTGGTCAAAATAAAATGTTCCAAGGTAAACCCATGTACCGCCTCCCATGCGTTGATTAACGGTAAATTCTGTGGCTTGCCCTTGGTGATACACTATATATTTTGCATCTGGAACGCTTTTGGGCAAAGATTTGTAACTAACGTAAACTGCATAGTTTCCACTTTTAGGAATATTAGGTTGGTATGTTATAGAACTATATTTTTTCCTTTTAGTAGCTTTTATTTGCCTTAAACTACCAGCAGTAAATGGATTTTCACCATCAATATATGTTCCTGCATGCATTCTAAAACCGATGCTATCACATTGTTTCCAACTTTTGCTACTATTGTTTTCTACATAAAATGGGGCTTTTGCATCATCATTGTCAATGATGATTTCATGTGTTTGCCAGTCCCGTTCTCTAGGTGTAAAAACAGTTGCGCCTGCATTCTCAAGCATTGGAATGAGGTATGGTACAACTATCGTTTGTGTGAAAAGATCTTCTGTGGTACAAAAGAGGTTTGGCCTTTGCCAAACCCATTTTTGCTTATCAACATCATAATATCTACCATGACTAGCCCATAAAGCAATATGTCGATTTAAAAGGCCTTGAGTAATACTATTGGGTCTAGAAGAATTGAATACCCATGGATCATCAGTATATTCAATATCTCCCCATGCACGTGTGTTGCCGTCAAGATATTGGGCTTGAGTTGAAAGTGGAAATAATAAAAAAGCGAATAAAGACATTAAACCAATAGTAAAATTTTTAGGATTTTTTCCTTTTATGTCTTTATAGTACAATTTGATTTCTTTCATTTGTTCATCTACGTTGCCATTAGGTAGAATAGCTTTTGTACATTTTATTTGTTTCTTCTCATAATCACATCCATATAGAAGGATGGGAATATTGGCTCCTTGGGCAATATAATAGAAACCCTTTTTCCAATCAGGATTTAACGAGCGGGTACCTTCTGGGGTAATACACAGAATAAAATTATCAGCTTGTTTCGCCGTTTCTGCCATGGCATCAGTCATACGCATATGTTTACTGCGAAAAACAGGAATACCTCCCATTTTTCTGAAAACAGAGCCAAGTGGCCAGAAAAACCACTCTTTTTTCATAAGAAAATTCGTTTTCCACCCCTCTGCTTTGGCATATAATTGTCCTATTATAAAGTCCCAATTGCTTGTATGGGGGGCTAAACATACAATAAATTTCTTGGGATGGTCTATCGTAACATCTTTAGTCCATCCCAATACTCGATATAATATCCATCTACAGATTTTTTGTAACATTAGCCAACACTTGTGAATTGATCAATAAGTTCTCCAACCTGTTTATTAAAGTCTTCAATTAATTGTTTGAAATAGTCTTTCGGTTTCATCCCAGGTTCTGGATGAGATATTCTGCTGATATAATCAGCATGGAAAAGTAAAATGGAAGAAAGAAAAGTGTCTATTTCTTTATCTGTTCTTTTCTGCTCTCCATATAAAGATTCTGCTACACAATCTGCAAAAAGTACAGTGCAGATATTGTTAATGCTTTTTTTTAAGTTTCTTTTATTTGACATAACGTTGGTATTTATGGTTATTGATGATTCAAAGATAAAAAAAAATATTTAAAGTTCAAGTAAGATTCAAAAAAAAAAGCTTGATTTTTCTAATTTAATTTTTTTTGTCTGTTTTTTAAAATAAAAACTGTAAATTTGCAAGAAAAGAATAATTGGTAGTCCTCTAAATGTAATTATCATGTTATTATGTTTGCGGATGCTAACGATAAAATAAGCCAAGTGAGATACAACACTTTTGGCCGAAATTGTGGCTTCTTCAATAGTCAATACTAACGGATTTCACGTTAAGTGATTGATAACAAATAGTTAATATGCATAAATATTTTCCAGTTATTTGGAAAGCAGAAAAGAAGTTATGACAAATAAGAATACATCGTATAGAAAATCGATTAAAAAGGCTTCTAGTACAAGAAGAGGACCTCGTCATGGTGCTTCTAAAAAGCATCATTCTTATTTGCCTTCTTTTTTCTTAAAGTACCCTCGTTGGGCATGGTGGTTTGGAGGCTTCTTGGTACTTGTTGTTTATGTATGGGTATTTTATTATTTTTTTGTAGGTCCTACTGGATTCAGATGGCGTGCTCTATATGGGGATGTTGCTTATCCAGAAGGGTATGAAATAAGGGGCATTGATATTTCACACTATCAAGGAATTATTGATTGGGATCATCTTAGAAATGCGATGATTGAAGGAACACCACTTCGCTTCATTATTATTAAAAGTACTGAGGGAAGTACCCGTCTTGATCCTAATTTCAGCCAAAATTTTTATAATGCACGTGATTATGGTTTCATACGAGGTGCGTATCATTTTTGGAGTAACAAGAGTAGTGCTCGTTCACAAGCTTACTTTTTTTTGGATAAAGTACATTTAACTGCTGGTGATTTACCTCCTGTTTTGGATGTAGAGCACAGGCCAAAAGATAAAAGTGTAGAAGAGTTCCAAACGGATATTTTAACTTGGTTGCACATTGTAGAAGACAAATACCATGTTAAGCCTATTATATATACAAATTATAAGTTCAAAGAACAATATCTTAGTGCACCTGTTTTTGATGATTATCCTTATTGGATAGCTCATTATTATGTAGATAAAGTAGAGTATAAGGGAGAGTGGAAGTTTTGGCAACATACCGATGCCGGTAAGTTGCCAGGTATAAAAGGTTATGTTGATTTCAATATATACAATGGAAGTTTTTATGATCTTCGTCAGCTATGTATACAAAATAAGTCTGATGGAGACGATTATGAATATTAGAAATTTTGCAATTCCTTGTATACTTTGTATATTGGTAATCCCATGACGTTATAATAGTCTCCTTCTAATTTTGTACACCCTATATAGCCAATCCATTCTTGAATACCATAAGCTCCTGCTTTATCGAATGGTTTGTATTTGTCTATATAATAATTAATTTCTCTGTCTGTCAGTTCCTTGAAAGTTACGAATGTGTTGACATGAAAATGTACTTGTTTTTCTTTTGATGTTATACATACTCCTGTCGTAACTTGATGTGTTTTTCCACTTATTTTGTGTAGCATTGCGGCAGCTTCTTTAGCATCAGAAGGTTTTCCTAGAATACTTCCATCGCATATTACAACAGTATCTGCTGTAATTACGATTTCGTTTGATTGTAAATCTTCTAAATATGCTGATGCTTTTACCCTTGAAAGATATTCTGGTACTACTTCAGCTTCGATGTCTGAAGGAAAGTTCTCTTGAATCTCTTGTTTGAGTCTGACTTCAAAATTTAAATCCAATCCTTCTAATAATTCTTTTCTACGTGGAGAGCCGCTTGCTAAAATAATTTTTCTCATTTTTATTATATTTGTTCTCTTGATTTTCTGAATCCTTCTATGTTTTCGTATTTTCTCTTCATCATTCTATTATAAATATTGTTGAGCCATAGGCGATGGGTTGTAATAAACAATAATCCGATAATGGTTATAACAATCCATGCTATTTTTTCGCCAAACAGGAAAATAGTTACTCCTAAAATTGTTGCAGGAGTAAGTATTGTAAATAGCTCTACTAATATTTGGTAGTAATTGGTCTCTAGACTATGATTACTTGTTAATTTGCAGTTTAAGGGTATGGTATTCTTGTTATAAACTGCTAACTGAAATGTAATAAAATACTGGAAGCCAATTGTAAAGATGTAACAGCTTATTAGCATTTCAATTGACCATTTTCCCATAAATACGGGTACGAGCATGAAAACTGTTGGTATTAATAATAGTGTAGAGTAAAAGTAATATTTTGCTCTAAGAAGAGTTAATATGCTTTCTTTCCTAATTAATAAAGTGTCAATGTAATTACCTTCATAACACATCATTTTTGTTAGAATAATGCTACCTATTATAATATAATTGTATAGGCACCAGTATATTGCTGCATAAATACTAGAATAGATATCTGTAAAAGTGCATATAAGGCTCATCATAAAGGCTGCAAGCATTGCGAAAATACAACCTTTACGGATATTTTTATTGCGTTGAATGCTAATAATTTCCATATTCAAAAATACACCTACAGAATCTTGGGGTATGATTTTATTTAACGATTTCCCATGGAAGTTGTATTCTTTTTTCTTACGTGAAATTTCTTTCATAACGTAAAATAGTTGTAGCTTCCGATTTATTTGTATGAGTAGGATAAGTAGAGTTGTGGGAAATAGCCAGTAAAACCACTTATCTTCAAAAAGTCCAATTCCAAACGAGGAGTAAAAAAGGAAAAGGTTATTTAAATCAATTACCCCCGTATAGTAAGCTGGCATTGTAAATACCAGGAATATACTAATAGGCAAAAACCACCAAATTATAGAATCATTAACAAGGGTACGGACAATTAAATAAAATTGGCTATTGATTAGGATGCCCAGTAGGTATAATAATAGCACTAATCCTCCATTGATAAGTTGACCGCTAAAAAACATGGTCATTATTACAAATGGTAATACTAAAATAAACCAAATGAAATTTCCTGCATTATATAGACTTCTAAAGACGAATGTATCTATACAAATGCTTTTTTTAATAGGTAATAGTAAGTATGGCTTAATTATCTGTGATGGAGTTTGCTGCATTATAAACCTAAAAGAAAAGTCTATTACCATTATTATAGGAAATATAGTGCAGATAAGGGTTAGCGCTTTAATTCCTTCTGTTATTACGGCAAATGCTAGCATGATAGAAGCAGCCAAAAGGTAGATTATAAAAAAAATAGATAAAGCATATACGATAATTTTAGAAGCCTTATTGCGTCCGTGCATAAGGCTTCTTTTTTCTGATAATATTCTATGCTTTCTAAGTTCTTTTAATAATTCGATAGTGGTCATATTATATATTTATCTTAGGTCTATGACCTCAGCAGAAGGAAAATCTTTACTATTAAAAGAGAATATTTGATTTGGCTGGTTCTTTGGCTGAAAATTTTTAATTGAAATAGTTGTCCAGTCTTTATTCTGACGCATCTTTATCGCGCTTGGTGAATAGCTAGATTTATTCACTGTAATATACATTTCTGAAATCGAATTTTTTGAGGTATTTGATATTAAGTGAAGAATGTAATTCTGCCCTTTTGTTGTTACTCCCAATTTGAATCCCGATTTCCAAATATTAATAAAAGTATATGGATTCATTGACATTCGTTGAGCCTGTGTTGGAGTTGTTACATTGACCTCGTTTGTACTTTTTAAATAACTCCATTGAGTTTTTCCATTATACCATACTATTGCCTTATTTGTTTTGGCATTAAATTTGGTTCCTTTAATTGCTATTGTTCCTGAAATTGTGCCAATTTTTTTTGAAAAAACTGTAAAGTTGGCTTTTGCGCCTCCAGGACGACCAATAACCTGACTAGTTTTTTCTATTACTTTTTTAGCTAAAGCTGCGTTTTGTGCATTACATCCTAAAGAGAGTAGGGCTGTTACTATTATCAAAAAGATTTTTTTCATAGTCTTCTTTTTTATAATTAGTTTTGTTATATCTTAAATACCTCGCATTGCTGCTAATATATTATTTAATTGGTTCTCGTCAGCAACAAGAACCTCTCTAGGTTTAGAGCCTTGAGCAGGACCAACAATTCCTGCAGCTTCCATCTGATCCATGAGTCTTCCCGCACGATTGTATCCGATGCTAAATCGGCGTTGGATCATACTTGTAGATCCTTGTTGACTTAATAATATGGCATGAGCTGCTTCTTCAAAATAAGGATCTAAACTCTTTGCGTCTACGCTACCAGCGGTTGCTCCATTTCCTTCGGGTTGATCCGGTTCTGGAAGTATCATTGGTTCTATAGGACCAGGTTGATTGTTAATGAACTGATTTATTTGTTCAACCTCAGGAGTATCAACAAATGCACATTGTACTCGTACCGGTTCGTTACCGTTCAGATATAACATATCACCTCGACCTATCAGTTGCTGAGCACCAGGTTTATCCAAAATAGTTTTACTATCTATAGCAGCACTTACCTTAAAGGAGATACGTCCAGGGAAGTTAGCCTTAATATTACCCGTGATTATTGTTGTAGTAGGACGCTGTGTTGCAATTACCATATGAATACCTACAGCACGTGCAAGTTGGGCTATTCTTGCGATAGGCAACTCAATTTCTTTTCCTGCTGTCATAATCAAATCTCCAAACTCGTCTATAATCACAACAATATAAGGCATGAAGTCATGTCCTTTGCGTGGATCAAGTTTGTGATTAACGTATTTGCTATTGTATTCTTTTATATTACGAGCACCTGCAAGTTTGAGCATGTCATATCTTTGGTCCATCAGTTTGCACAGACTGTTAAGCGTTCGTACAACTTTGGTCACGTCTGTGATGATAGGTTCGTCATTTTCATCTACCACAGCCATGAAATGATTGGCAATTGGTGTATATATACTGAACTCAACTTTTTTAGGGTCTATAAGAACAAATTTGAGTTCGTTTGGATGTTTCTTGTAGAGTAGGGAAGTAATGATTGCATTTAAGCCAACTGATTTACCTTGACCGGTAGCTCCTGCGACAAGAAGATGAGGAACTTTGGCCAAATCAAACATAAACACTTCATTGGTAATAGTTTTGCCCAGTGCAACAGGAAGTTCCATCTTGGTCTCTTGGAATTTTCTAGAATTCAAAATACTTTCCATACTAACAATGTTAGCCTTTGCATTTGGTACTTCTATACCGATAGTACCTTTTCCTGGAATAGGGGCAATAATTCGTATACCTAAAGCAGCTAGACTTAAGGCGATATCGTTTTCCAAATTTTTAATTTTTGAAATTCGAACACCTTCTGCTGGCTGTATTTCATAAAGTGTAATAGTAGGACCTACTGTTGCTCTAATTGTTCTAATTTGCACACCGAAGCTATTTAAAACTTCGATGATTCTGTTTTTGTTTGCTATTTGTTCTTGTTCGTCAATGTATGGTTTCCCATCATTCTCGTATTTTTTCAATAGGTTGAGTGTTGGGAACTTATATCTTTTACCATTTTCTCTTTCTCTTGGATTGATAGGGGTGTTAATAGCAGTGTCATTAACAGTATTTCCTGAAGCCTTTTCATCGCCTTGAGCAATCTGAATTTCCATTCCTGCTTTTGCTGCAAGTGCTGCAGCTTCAGCATCAGCTATTGCAGCTTGAGCTCTAGCTTTTCGTTGTTCATCTATTAAAGATATAGGCTGCTCCTTTGCTTCATCGATATTCTGCTTGTTACTAGTCTCGTTTTCGTCGAGAACTGTATTTGCTTCGTTTTGAGGAGTTAAATCCAAAATTTGTGAAGGATTAGAATCTGTATCAGTATATTCTTTGTTTTCAACTATGTTCGAGTCTTCATTTTCGTTTTTTGCGACTTCTTCATAGTGCAAGTCAATATCATCCTGCTCATTACTTCCATGATTTGTAATGGTGAATTTTACTTTATTGGTTATGTAACCCACAGGATTTAACATTTTCCTTACAAAAATAATAGTCTCTGATGTGAAATAAGTAAGGAATGCAAATGCAGAAACAAATAATATTCCTGTTAATCCAGGAGGACCAACTAAATTTTCTAGTTGCTGAACGCAGAAAAGGCCATGATTACCACCAGGGTTATAAAAAGAGTCACCCATGATAGGTGAAAGGATTTTGGAAAATGTAATGCTACTCCAAATCATGACGATGATAATGCTAAAGAACCATTTCCATAAATTTGGCTTATAGATATCCATTAAATACAAAGCCACGACAATCATTAATATAGGTATACAAAAAGCGGGTAAGCCAAAATTAAGAGAAATAAGAATATATGAGAGAATAGCTCCCATACTACCACAATAATTAGAAAATATTTTATTATTATTAGCCCATTCTCCTGGATGCATATTTTCCAAGATACTCTGATCTGCTTGTCCTGTGCTAAGATAGTTAACCATTGCAGTTATCATATATAATGCAATGACAATTAATAGTATTCCTAAAAAGAAATTGATTTTTTCGTTATGTGGTATACCAACAGCTTCTGTTAGAGTCTTAGGTTTACTGCTGGACTTTTTTTTTGAATTTGCCATGTCTATTATAAATCTTTTTCTGTATGTGTATTTTTATATGTCCATTTCATTAGCATGCTATAGTAGATGTTTCATGAAAAAAGGCTATGCAAGTAATGTTTTGCAAAATTAGAGAAAATATGGGAAAATGGCGCAAGAATTCCTTATTTTTTGCTAAATTTGCAAATTGTAATGAAGAAAAAGATATTTAACAAGTTTGATAAGCATGCCATAAATGAACTGCCAAGGGTACTTTTCCCTGGCCGTATCGTCACGATTCTGACTCCAGGTGAGACAGAAAAAGCGGTTAATTATCTGCTTGATAGTGATATTTTGGGATTTGATACCGAAACTCGTCCTGTCTTTCGTAGGGGAAAGCAAAATAAGGTTTCACTATTACAAGTTTGTAATCGTGAAATCTGTTTTCTGTTTCGTTTGAATCGAACGGGGCTGACTCCTGCAATCATTAGGTTGTTGGAAGATACTCGTGTTACTAAAATAGGTCTGTCTTGGCATGATGATTTGTTGGGATTACATAAACTTGGAGATTTTGAAGCTGGTAGTTTTGTTGAATTGCAAAATTTAGCCCCTAAAATTGGTATAGAGGACAAAAGTCTTCAAAAAATATATGCAAACTTATTTCATCAAAAAATTAGTAAGAGTCAACGGTTAACTAATTGGGAAGCTGACGTTTTGAAGGATAGTCAAAAATTATACGCAGCGACAGATGCTTGGACGTGTATTCAAATTTATGATGAATTGCAACGTCTCATCTCTACTAGAGAATATGAATTAGAAAAAGTTACAGAATTGGTTCCAGAGGAAAAAACGATAGTAACAGAAACTCATACAGAAGAATATATACAGAATGGCAAATTATAAAAAAGTTTATTTGAAAAAAGGCAAGGAGGATTCTTTAAAACGTTTTCACCCTTGGATTTTTAGTGGTGCGATTCATCATATGGATGATGGTATTGAAGAAGGTGATATCGTAAAGGTTATTACTGCGCAAGGAGATTTTATAGCTGTTGGCCATTATCAGATAGGAAGTATCTCTGTGCGAGTTTTAAGTTTTGAGGATATTATAATTAATGAAGCTTTTTGGAAAGAACGTCTTGAGATTGCATTAAAAATGCGTATATCTCTTGGTATTGCAGATAATCCGGATAACAATACATATCGCTTAGTTCATGGTGAAGGTGATAATTTGCCAGGATTGGTTATTGACTGTTATGGCAAAACAGCAGTTATGCAGGCTCATAGCGTAGGTATGCATGTTAATAGATTGGATATTTGCAATGCTTTAGTTGCTGCAATGGGAAATCGTATTCAGAATGTTTACTATAAAAGTGAAACAACTTTGCCTTTTAAAGCGGACCTTGGTCAAGAAAACGATTTTATTTATGGAGGTGATGCGTCAAATGTTGCGGTAGAAAATGGCTTGAAATTTCATATAGATTGGCTGAAAGGACAGAAAACAGGTTTCTTTGTGGATCAACGTGAAAACCGTTCTTTACTTGAGCAGTATTCAAAAGGTAAAAGTGTTCTGAATATGTTCTGTTATACGGGTGGCTTTTCTGTATATTCTATGCGTGGCGGAGCTAAATTAGTTCATAGTGTGGATAGTAGTGCCAAAGCAATCGATCTCACTAATGCCAATATTGCTTTGAATTTTCCAAATGATAGTCGTCATGCAGCATTTTGTGAAGATGCTTTTAAATATTTGGATGAAAATGATGACAAATATGATTTGATTGTATTGGATCCTCCTGCATTTGCTAAGCATCGTAGTGCGCTTAGAAATGCATTGAAGGGATATACTCGTCTTAATTATAAAGGCTTGCAGCGTATTAAGCATGGAGGCATTCTTTTTACTTTCAGTTGTAGTCAAGCGGTAAATAAGGATCAGTTCCGTGCTGCAGTCTTTACGGCAGCAGCTCAGGCTAAACGACGTGTTCGAATTTTGCATCAGTTGCATCAGCCGGCCGATCATCCAATCAATATCTATCATCCGGAAGGTGAATATCTGAAGGGACTTGTTTTATATGTTGAATAAGCTAATGTCGTTTTTATGGCAACCAAAGTAAAAATTAAAACAACTAAAGGTGAAATTATAGTTCGCCTATACGATGAAACACCTAAGCATCGTGATAATTTTATTAAACTTGTTAATGAGGGCTACTTCGATGGAACGTTGTTTCATCGTGTAATTAAGGATTTTATGATTCAGGGTGGTGATCCGGAAAGTAAAAATGCACCATTAAATAAAATGCTTGGAACGGGTGGCCCAGGCTATACTATTCCTGCTGAATTTGTTTATCCGAAATTCTTTCATAAGCGGGGTGCCCTTAGTGCAGCTCGTTTAGGAGATGAGGTTAATCCTGAAAAAGCAAGTAGTGGTAGTCAATTCTATATAGTTTGGGGAAAAGTATACAAGGCTTCAGAACTTAAGCAGCTTCAAAAACAGATGGAGATGCAACAGGAGCAGAATATCTTTGATCAATTAGCTCGAGAACATCGTGAAGAAATTCTGGAATTTAGACGTAATCGTGATCGTGTAGGTTTGCAAAATCTTCAGAATCAGCTTATTGATGAAACAAAACAGAAAAGTCGTGAGAAGGGTAAACCTGTGTTTACACAAGAGCAAATAGATGCTTATACGACTTTAGGTGGTACTCCTTTCTTAGATAATCAATATACTGTATTTGGAGAGGTAGAAGAAGGTCTTGATATTGTGGAAGAAATTCAAAGTTGCGAAACGCTTAGAGGAGACCGTCCTAAAGAGGATATTAGTATGACCGTAGAAGTTATTTAAGATAATTTTATAGTGTAAGCTATCACTAAACTCCGTATTGCAAGATACTTCTAAAATGTTGGAGACATTTTCAAAATTTCAGGAAGACAATATGGGGGTGATAGCTTATATTTTAGTACCCGCTAGAGATGGCTTACACTGCTCTTCTTGTTTTTTTATGTTATTTCTACTTTTAGAATATTCGTTGTTTTACTATCTATTTTGAATCTATCGTCGGTTCTAATTCCTACTACCCAGATAATATTACCTTTTGCGTCTTCAATAACCAATTGTTGTTGTTTTTCAAATAAGTTTTTTTTGAGATCTGTTAATAGGTCACTAATGAGTTTGGTTCCTTTCATGCCAAAAGGTTGAAATCTGTCACCTAATTTAGCTAGACGTATGGTAATAGGCATTTTGACCTTATCGGCATCTAATGTTGCAATCTGAGCGGTTTTGCTAGGTTGAAATCCTTTATAGATAGGTATATTATTAATGATAACTTTTGACGTTTCATCAAAAACATATGTACCTGGTTCTGGTATTTTTATTGTTTTATCTAATATTTCGGTTCTCCTTTTTATAATAAGGTTTTCTCTATCAATTAATAATTCATATGAATTGCTTTTCCAGACTTTACCACTTTTTCCGTGTAAATTCTTATATATTTGCTCAATTTGTGAGCCAGAAAAGTCATAGTTCGATAGTATGTAATAAAGAAGATATTCAGGACTACTAAAATTTTCTATACTTTCCGTTCTTATTTTTTCGTATCCAGAATGAAGTTCAAAATCTTCATTTTCACTAAAAATAGAATGTTGGGTCAAATATTTTTTTATCGCATCATTTATGATACAATTTGCTTCTGTTAAATGTTGTGCTGTTGAGTATATATTATCGACTACACCTGCATTAAGTTGTTTCAACATAGGCATGATATCTAGCCGTATTTTGTTTCTTTGGACATCATTGATAAGGTTTGTACTATCTGTTACGTAGTTTTGTTTATTTTCTTGCAGATAATATTCGATATCCTTTCTTTTAATGCTTAAAAGAGGTCTGATAATATGGCCATTTTGGGGAAGAATACCACGCATACCTTGGATGCCTGTTCCACGAATCAAGTTGATCAAAATGGTTTCTACACAATCTTCTTGGTGATGAGCTATGCATATACCTTCTGCTTGAATATCTTTTCTAAGATTTTCGAAATATGAATAACGTAAATCTCGAGCAGCCATCTCTATACTAATTTTATGAAGATGGGCATATTCTTTAGTCTCAAAATGAATACGATGAAGTGGAATTTGGAGTGCGTGACATAAGTTTACGCAAAATTCTTCATCTCTGTAACTTTCATCTCCTCGTAGGCGAAAATTACAATGAGCTGCTTCTATTTGGTAATGTAATTTTTTTAACAGAAGTAATAAACATACAGAATCAGCACCTCCCGATAAGGCTACAATATATTTTTTATCCTTATCGAGTAGGTGATGTTCGTTGATAAAATATTTTACTTTTTCTTCTATTTTCATTTTTGTAATTTAAGGAACTCTTCTGCTCGTACTAAATCGTCCGGAGTATCGATTCCTACCGTTTCAATTTCTGTTATTCCTACTTTAATTTTATAGCCATTTTGTAGCCATCTTAGCTGTTCCAAACTCTCTGCAATCTCTAAACTGCTTTGAGGTAATTTGGTGATTTCTTGAAGTATATCTTTTCTGTAAGCATATATACCTAAATGCTTGATATAGTTGTAACTATTAATCCATTCATTTGTTTGCTTACCGCGGATATATGGAATGATACTTCTAGAGAAATACATTGCAAAATTTTGGTTATCCAAAACAATTTTTGGGCTGTTAGGATTAGTTACCGCATCCATGGTGGTAAAAGGTTTTCCAAGTGTGGCTATTTGAGTGTTGGGGTCTTTAAAACATTCACATAATGATAAAATTTGTTCTTTCTGAATGAATGGCTCGTCGCCCTGAATATTTACAACAACATCCCAGTCTCCGCCGATTTTCTCGATTGCTTCTTCGATGCGATCAGTTCCACTTTTATGATTATTTTTAGTCATGACAACTTTTCCGCCAAAATTCTTGACGCAATCGTAAATCCTTTGGTCGTCAGTGGCTACGTAAACATTGTCTAATAGCTTGTTCACTTGCTCGTAAACGCGTTGTATTACAGGTTTTCCACCTAAGATGGCAAGAGGTTTGCCAGGAAATCTACTACTTGCATAACGTGCTGGAATAATTCCTATAAATTTCATAAAGTCTTTTCTTTTATTTTATAACTGTTGCAAAAGTAAGAAAATATTTTCGGTATTAATTAAAATATCTAAATGTATTTTGTTTTTACAAGGAAATTATATACCTTTGAACGTCAAATCTAATTTTTTTTGAATGAATTTATATAGACATACAATATTTTCTGTTTTAATATCACTTGGCTTTCCTTCATTTATGCATGCTCAGAAGATTACGTTAGGGTCGTGCACCACACATGATGGTGGTCAATATAAAGGTGAGATGGTAAGCGGTAAGCCAAATGGGAAAGGAAATACTCTCTTTAAGAATGGTGATACCTTTGAAGGAGAATATTTTAAGGGTAAACGTCAGGGCTATGGAGTTTACACTTTTGCTGATGGAGAAAAATATGAAGGACAATGGTTTCAAGATCAACAGCATGGCAAAGGTACTTATTATTTTAGTAACAATAATAAATATGTAGGGTTGTGGTTCCGTGATTATCAGCAAGGACATGGCGTTATGTATTATTATAATGGTGATAAGTACGATGGAGAGTGGTACCAAGATCAGCGTCAAGGAGAAGGTGTTTATACATTTGCTACCGGTGCATATTATAAGGGACATTGGAAAAATGATATGAAAAACGGTAAAGGGTTCTTTGATTGGGGAGATGGTACGACATACAATGGAGATTGGTCTAATAATCAGCGTTCTGGCAAAGGTACAAACCGTTATAGTGATGGTGATGTTTATACAGGACAATGGTTAGATGATATTCAAAATGGTCGTGGAATTTATAAATTTAAAAATGGTGACCGTTATGAAGGAGATTATTGTCAAGGCGAGCGTACTGGAGAAGGTATATTTACTTATGCAAATGGTGACAAGTACACCGGCCATTTTCATGAAGGACAAAAGCAAGGGCAAGGTACTTTTATTTGGGAAAATGGGGATATTTATATCGGTGAATGGAAAAATGATTTGCAAAATGGTCATGGTAAGCTAACTAAGAAAAGTGGTGATATTTTCGAAGGAAGTTTTAAAAATGGGCATGTAGAAGGTGAAGTTATTATCCATTATTCCGATGGCTCAAAATTTAAGGGAGCTTATCGTCAGGGTAAACGTCATGGTGCAGCTATTGAAGAGACAAAAAATGGTTTACGTTGGGAAGGATCATATAAAAATGATGTTCGTGATGGTAAATTTGTTGAAAAAGATCGTAATGGACAAATTACGGGAAGTGGTGTTTATGAAGACGGAAAACGAATTGATGATTGAAACATTTTTATTACATAACAATTTAAAAACAAACTAAAGAAAATGGTAGTAGATACTTTAGACAATTTGGAAAAATACGTATCTTTGAATCCACTATTCAAGGATGTTGTAAAGTTTATCAAAGAAAATGACTTGAACAAGCTTGAAGATGGCAAGCATTACATTCAGGACAAAGATCTCTTTGTTAATATTACTACTGCTCATGGTAAAACAGAGGAAGATGCTACATTTGAGACACATAAGAATATGTTGGATATCCAGATTCCTCTTGATAATAATGAAACCTATGGTTATCTACCATTAGCTGATCTTCCTGAAGCTGAATATAATGCAGAAAAAGATGTTACTAAATATCCTGGTGTAAAAAGTGAAACTTTAGTAAATTGTAAACCAGGTGAATTTGCAATTTTTTGGCCTCAGGATGGTCATAAACCTTGTATTGGTACTGGTGACATTCATAAGGCTATATTCAAAGTAAGAGTTTAATATATTAGAGAGGGCACAGAAATTTGTGCCTTCTCTTTTCTAATAATAATCGTATCATGGTAGCTAAAAAAACAACTGGGGCAAAAGAAAAAGTTCAAAAGGTTCAGCATATAGGACTAGTGAAAAATGATTCTTATTTGGAACCGTATGAGGAAGCTATTCGTGGTCGACATGACCATGCGCTATGGAAAATCGCTCAACTTACTCAGAATGGTAAGATGAAGTTGAGCGATTTTGCCAATGGATATACTTATTATGGTTTACATAAAACGGCTAATGGTTGGGTATTTCGTGAATGGGCACCTCATGCTACCAAATTATATCTAGTAGGTGATTTTAATAATTGGCAGGAAACAGATCAATATGAAGCTAAATGCATAGATGAATTAGGTAATTGGGAATTAATCCTGCCAGAAGAAAGCATGCACAATGGTGATTTTTATAAGATGCATGTCTATTGGGATGGTGGGTTCGGAGAACGAATACCTGCGTGGGCAAATCGCGTCGTTCAGGATGCACAATCTAAAATATTTTCAGCACAGGTTTGGTGTGCAAAACCTTATGAATGGAAAAAGAAAGCGTTCCGCCCAAAGAAAGATCCTTTGTTGATTTATGAATGCCATATCGGCATGTCACAGGATGCAGAAAAAGTTGGGTCTTATACTGAATTCAAAGAGAATGTATTGCCTCGTGTCATTAAGGATGGATATAATTGTATACAGATTATGGCTATACAAGAACATCCTTATTATGGTAGCTTTGGTTATCATGTTAGTAGTTTTTTTGCAGCTTCCAGCCGTTTTGGTACACCTGAAGAATTAAAAGATTTAATAGATACAGCACATCAGCATGGTATTGCTGTGATTATGGATATAGTTCATTCACATGCTGTAAAAAATGAAGTTGAAGGTCTTGGAAATCTGGCTGGTGATCCTAATCAGTATTTCTATCCAGGCGATCGACATGAACACCCGGCATGGGATAGTCTTTGTTTTGATTATGGTAAAGATAATGTAATTCATTTCTTGTTAAGTAATTGCAAATATTGGCTAGAAGAATTTCATTTTGACGGGTTCCGTTTTGATGGTGTTACTTCCATGATATATTATAGTCATGGGCTAGGTGAAGATTTTAATAATTATGGAGACTATTTTAATGGTCATCAGGATGATAATGCTATTTGTTACCTTACATTAGCTAATGTATTAATCCATGAAATAAATCCTTATGCCATCACTATTGCAGAAGAGGTAAGTGGTATGCCAGGTTTGGCTGCGAAATTTTCAGATGGGGGATATGGGTTTGATTATCGTATGGCAATGAATATTCCTGATTTTTGGATTAAGACAATCAAAGAACAGAAAGATGAGAATTGGAAACCAAGTACGATATTTTATGAATTGAAGAATAGACGTTCTGATGAACGTACAATATCATATTGTGAAAGCCATGATCAAGCCCTGGTTGGTGATAAAACGATAATTTTCAGACTTGTTGATGCTGATATGTATTGGCATTTTAAGAAAGGAGATGAAAATGTTGTTTCAAGCCGTGGTATAGCTCTTCATAAGATGATTCGTCTGATAACGTTGGCTGAGCTGAATGGAGGCTATCTTAATTTTATGGGTAATGAATTTGGACATCCAGAATGGATAGATTTTCCGAGAGAAGGAAACGGATGGAGTCATAAATATGCTCGCCGCCAATGGAATTTGGTTGACAATCATGACTTGTGCTATCATTATTTAGGAGATTTTGATCATGATATGCTACAAGTTATTAAGTCTGAGAAAAAGTTTAAAGATACTAAAATACAAGAAATCTGGCATAATGATGGAGATCAGGTGTTAGCATTTACAAGAGGAGAATTACTTTTTGTATTTAATTTTTCACCAACACAGAGCTTTACTGATTATGGTCTACTTGTACCGCAAGGATCTTATAGTATTATACTCGATACTGACGCTAAAGTATATGGAGGTAATGGATTAAATGATGATACGATGTTACATCAAACGATATATGACGGTGTATATGTAGAACAGCATAAAGAATGGTTAAAACTCTATTTGCCAGCACGTACAGCATTGGTTTTGAAAAAGAATTAATAAAATAATATGAATACTAATATGAAAAGCACACTCACCGTTAGGGTGATGTGTGCTTTGTTCTTTATCGTTTTTACTTTTTGCTATCTGTTTTTCTATCAAGATAGTGTATTAGCTATGGCTCAACATGTTTTGAGTAATGGGCAGACAGTTTATAATCGTACGATAGGTGCACTCATTATAACATTTGTGCTTTATTTACTTCATTTAGGAGTATATGCTATAACGGGCTTAGCCAAACGTACATTTGCTCTTAATTTTTTCCCTTCTTTATTGATATTGACGGTTTTAACAGATGTTAGTCCGCATATTGATGAAGGGTTTTCGTTTGGTGGCTGGTGGATAGCTATTCCTCTACTTCTTCTCCTGTTTTTAGGTTTAGTATATGTAGCACGACAGTTTTTGCCTTGGGAACCTGAAATCCAGTATAATGGATTTTGGAGTAAGATGATGTGGATGAATTTGATGGAACTTGTCGTCATGTTTTTCTTGGTTTGTTCTTTTAGTAATACTAACGATGTGTTTCATTATCGTATGGATATGGAGCAGTATATGATTCAAGGTCAATATCGTGATGCTCTTCAAGTTGGCAGGAAATCTGCAGCAACTGATAGTAGTCTTACGATGCTGCGTATTACATCTTTATCTCGTACGGGGCAATTAGGCAATCGCCTCTTTGAATACCCATTGGTAGGAGGGAGTAGTGCTCTTTTCCCTGATAGTGTAACCACTAAAGCTATGGTATATCCAGAGGATAGCATAAGATATTTCATGGGTATAAAATTTAAGCAGAAAATGTCTCCTATGCATTATTTGAAATTTTTGGAGAAGCATCATTTAATGAAAGAACCTGCGCGTGATTACTTGCTATGTGGATATTTGCTTGACAAAAAATTAGATTTATTTGTTTCTTCGCTTCTTAAATATTATAGGGTGGATAGTGTCCTTCCTAAGCATTATAAGGAAGCATTAATACTTTATACTCATCGCCGTGCTAATCCTAAAATCGTATATCATAGTAGTGTCATGGATGCTGATTATCAGGATTATCAAACAATGGAGCATCAATATCAAGATTTGACCGTAAGACAAAATATGCTTCGAGATACGTATGGCAATACGTATTGGTATTATTATCAATATCATAAATAGTTAGTTTATTTTATCATAGTTATGTAAAGCCTTATAAAAGAGTGAAAACTGTTTTATGAGGCTTTATACGTTGATGCTATAAGTTGCATTGTTGCTGACAGTTGTATAGATTTTCTGCGAAATTCCGAACAATTATGCAGAAAAATGTAACAATAAAAAACACTCAAAATATTTGTAGATATTGAAAAAGCCTATACCTTTGCAACTCATTAGAGTTATAAAAAAAGACTAGGCCCTTAAATGGGTAAAATAAAATTAACTGTATAAACAAGAAAACAATTATGAAAAAGAAATTTATGGTAGCAGCACTTATGTGCTCTTCTGTTGTTGCTTTTGCACAGCATGCTGTTGGTTCTTTTAACCTTCAGCCTAAGGTCGGTATCAATGTTTCTACTATTACTAATGGTGGTAGCTTGACAGAAAATAAAGTTGGTTTCGTAGGAGGTTTAGAAGGAGAATATCAAGTAAATAACTTGCTTTCTTTGTCAGCTGCTGCTATCTATTCTCAGCAGGGTTACAAATTTGATCATAAGGTAGATTTCGTAGATGATAAGGTTGGTATTAATTATATTAATGTACCTATTATGGCGAATTTCTATGTAGTTGAGGGCTTGGCTTTGAAAGCTGGTGTTCAACCTGGTTTTGTTGTTAGTGATGATACAGAGATTGCAGAATCGTTTGATTTCTCAGTACCAGTAGGTATTTCTTACGAATATGCAAACTTTCAGCTTGATGCTCGTTATAATATTGGCTGTACAAAGGTTTTTAAAGGAACAGATGAAAAAAATAGTGTGTTTCAAGTAACATTGGGTTATAAGTTTGATCTTTAAACTTAGAGAGTTGATTTATATAGCTATGCGTCTTTTCCATATGGAAAAGGCGCTTTTTTGATTTTACGGTTTTGAACGTTCTTGTGGTATTGATTAAATATGTTAGTACTTTTTGTGCTTATTGTAGATTTGGGTTCATTACCTTTTATACTTTTTGTAAGTAAATAGTTATATCTGTATGAAAAAACTTTTCAAATTCTTGTAAGTTATAAAAATATTTTTTATCTTTGTCCATTGATAATGAGATAATTGCATATTTTGCAATCTCTGCTAAATAATTATATATATTAAGACTTCATGTAAATTTAAAATTATAATGTTTCATTATGGGAAAGTTCTGTGAAAGTGATTTTATAGACTTTCATTCTAAGGCGATAATGCCTTTGCATTTATCGACTTAATGTTATCGAATAAAAAAAATGGAGAGTCTGGGAAAGTGATTTTCCAGACTCTTACTTTTTAGTATCTGTTGTTGCAGATGTGTCTATTAAATATGTCTTTTCAAGAATATGCTATGATCGATGCAGTTAGGTAATTCTTCTTTATAGTGAGTTACCATAATCATGGTTTTATTTTTGCGTTTACAAAATGTTTCAATAACATCCTTTACCAGACGTCGGTTTATATTGTCAAGTCCATGTAGAGGTTCATCAAGAATTAATAATTCTGGGTCTTTGACGAATGCACGAGCTAATAGAACTAGTCTTTGTTCTCCACTTGATAGTTTTAAGAAAGATGTGTCTTCTAGTCCTTCCAATCCAAAAACATTTAGCCAAAATTTACATATTTCATACTGATTTTCTCGCGGCTTTACGTATAGTCCTACAGAATCCATAAGTCCACTAGCAACAATTCTAATGGCGGGCATATCACGTTGATATGCCCGATGAAGCTCTGGACTCACATAGCCAATATGTTTCTTGATATCCCAAATGGTTTCACCACTTCCTCTTGGGTTTCCGAACAATGCGATGTCGCAAGCATAACTCTGTGGATTGTCTGCACATACTAATGATAGTAGTGTTGATTTTCCAGCACCGTTTTGTCCACTAAGTGCCCAGTTCTCACCATTCTTTACAGTCCAATCAAGATCTTTTAAAATGGTTCGTTTTCCATAGCGAATACAAACCTTGTTCATTTTAACCACTTCTTCGCTATGATATTCTTTTTCCTTATATGGTAGTTGAAGTATTGCTTGGATTTTCTCTTGAGATAAGACTTGTGTAGGGAAAGGAGGCCTGCTGTCCATGTATTCTTCACGAGTCTTCTTGGGTAAAACAATTTTATCTTTTACTTCTATGATATGGGTGATGAATTCTGGTATATCATCGCTTTTGCTAAGCACCAATATAATTTGTATTTTTTTATGAGAAGTAATTGTCTTTAGCAGTTCTTTTAACTGTTCACGAGTATCCGAATCAAGGCCAATAAAAGGGTTGTCAAGAATTAGTACGCGAGGTTCTGCAAAAAGAGTAGTAGCTAGTTTGAATTTACGTAATTCTCCAGATGACAATAAAATAATATATTTATCAAGTAAGTGCTCCATATGGAAAAGTTCGTAAATATCCCGCTGTAGTTTTCTTCTTTCTGGTGTGTCTTCGCCAGCTTGGAGAAAAGCCTTTTCCAGTTCCTTTCCTACTATAGGTGTACTTTCATCGATTTCCATCTGATTCCAGCGTTGCTGAAGATAGTAACTACGGTCATTGTCACAACCGTAGCTATCTTTAAAAGCCACATATTTGATGTTTTCGCTTATAAGCTTTTTCTTGCTAGGTGAGAAATCGTATACTGGTTCTTGTTTCAGTAAAGGGTGAACACCCGTAATGATACTAACAAGCATCGTTTTTCCACTACCATTTTTTCCAACAATGGCTATTTGCTCACCGTCAAGTGTTTCAATGTTTACAGGGGTATCGAGGCGCCAAGCGGGCATTCGGGTTACTCCGTTTTCAATCTTAATAATCTTTTGCATCTCTTTTAATTTTCTTATATCTCTCTTATTACTTATAATACAACTCTTTTTACTTGATGCTGGAACGTCTATTTAGTGCTAGAAGTGTCATCTGCTTATTGTTCGTATTTGTGGACTTTCTTGGTATGTTAAGTGAAGTCGATTTAGGTGTGTCGCTTATTTTCGTTTTTTTGATGCGTGAACTGTTTTTTAATGCAAAATCTTTCCAACTTCCATAGTGTTTTGCATTACTTTCAGGAGTACTCGACTGTAAAAAGTGGCAATAAGCAGCACCTAAAGCATCTGTAGCATCCATAAATTTAGGCATGTCATCTTGACTGATATGGAGTAGGCGTTGGAGCATGGAAGCTACTTGTTCTTTTGAAGCTTGCCCCTGCCCAGTGATAGCTTGCTTAATTTTCAGAGGAGCATATTCGTGAATTGGAACGTCATGGTGTATGGCTGCTGCAATTGCAACCCCTTGAGCTCTTCCTAATTTCAGCATAGACTGAATATTTTTCTCAAAGAAGGGAGCTTCAATAGCCATTTCGTCAGGAAGATACTCATCTATAATGCCTGTTACTCGGTCAAAAATTTTACCTAGCCGTAAGTACGGGTCACTTTCTCTACGCATGTCAATGACTCCCATTACCATCATAGAGGCATGATTGCCAACTACTTTGATAAGGCCATAACCCATTACGTTGGTACCTGGATCGATACCTAAAATAATTTTTTCTGTATTTGTTTTTTTTCGATTTACTACCATATTGTTTATCTGTCCATATATGGATTGCCGCTAACCTCATTACCGATAGTCGTCTCTGTACCATGGCCAGGCAGAATTCTAGTATTATCTGGCAGTTGAGCTAATAGTCTCAAACTGTTGATCATAGCAAACATACTTCCACCTTTAAAATCAGTTCTACCAATGCTATGATTAAATAGCGTGTCGCCAGTAAAAGCTATATGTTCTTCGTCATCGATAAAAGTGACGCTACCACGGCTATGGCCAGGAGTTGCAATAATTCTTAGGTGATGAGTACCAAAGTTGATGGTTTCATTTTCTTCAAAAAAATGGTCAACAGGTGGAAATTGATTATTCAACTCTATGCCAAACATCTCTATACCTTGTTTCTTTAAATCAACAATGTATTCCTCATCGCCTGCAGAACATTCTGGTTTCAGGCCATATTGTTCGAAAATGGTATCATTCCCCATATTGTGGTCTAAGTGTCCATGGGTACAAATGAGATGTTTGGGTATAAGTTGATTATTATTGATATAATCAACAATAGCCTGTCGTTCTTCCGGATAATATGCACCACAGTCAACGATGATGCATTCCTTAGTTTCATCACTTGCTACATAGCAATTTTCATTAAGCATATTGCAAGCAAATCTTTGTATTTTTAGCATAGCTTTTCTTTTTTAGGCAGGAACGTAAATAAGTTTTTTATCTTCCTTAAACCATTCTTCTTCGAATAGACTGTCTAAAGATGTAACGTCTGCAGACTTACAGTATGGTTTTAGTTCTTCTGTAAGATCGCCACCTTTTAATACGATGACACCATTAGGTAGAGCATTATGCTGTTCTTTGGCAAAATTCTTTTTAATAATCTTCATCAAGTCGGGTAGAGGCATAACAGCTCTACTTACAACAAAGTCATATTTTCCTTTTTCCTCTTCTCCTCTCAGGTGTACAGCATCTACATTTTTAAGCCCTATTGCATTTGCAACTTCTGTTGCTACTCGAATTTTCTTTCCTGTACCATCTATAAGACGGAATTTTACTTCAGGGAAGAGTATTGCTAAAGGAATACCCGGAAATCCACCTCCTGTACCAAAGTCTAGTATTTTCGTGCCAGATTTGAAATTAATGTATTTGGCTATTGCTAAACTATGTAGCACATGATGCTCATAAAGGTTGTCGATATCTTTACGTGATATCACATTGATTTTACTATTCCAGTCACGATAAAGTTCATCCAACTGTTCCAACTGACTCTTCTGAGTGTCAGTTAGTTTTGGAAAATATTTTGTTATAATTTCTATCATTGTTCTATATGTATTTGTTATTTTATTCTTGTTCTATTTTCTTGTTATGCTTTTAAGATCATCCTGATCTATTTTTATCCGAATTTGTCCCATTTCTTGTGGAGCTATTTCACCTGTCTGATATATAAATTCGATTTGTTTTTCGCCTATAATATAATTATCTGGTGCATATACATCTCCATTTGCAAATATCATTTTTTGATGAAGCTCATTAATATCTTTTACTTTAATATATTTGCATAAGGAATTGATAATCAAATCTTTTAATCTGTTGTTATAGCCGGGCACAAAGAGGTCGGATAGATGATACATATTACCATTACGGCTATCAAAGTTTCTTATAAGAGTTAGGTGCGTAACTTCATTACTTCCCAGTTGAACTTCAATGTCGGCTATATAGTTTAGTACATATTTGGCTTTGCTTTGTACCTGTGTTATGATATGATATTTTGCTTGATACATATTCACATGCTTCATATCATGTCTATACATTGTAGAGAAATTTGAGCGATAATCTTTAAGGTATTTGTCTACAAATATTCTCAATTTTTGTGCTGGGGTTAGTCGGTGAGATGTTTCTCTCAAATAATCGGGAGATAGAATACCACATCGCATCAGTTTGTTATTAATTTTGTTAGCATACCCCCCCTTTGCCATCAACATGTCTATATGGATATTGCAACAGGGTGTTTGTTTCTGTTGTTCTGGTAACAGGGCTAAAGTAGTATCTACGATAACATTTTCAAAAGAGATGTCGGTAGCATCGTGAATATTTCTTTTGCTCTTACATGCTCCTAAAATAAGCCATGCAATAGTCCAAATTAACCAAGATGTGCAAATCTTCCGCTTCATTTATACTAAATTTAGTGCAAAGATACAACTTTTTTCAGTAACTTTGCAATCGATTTATAAATAATAAGGTAAAAGTAAACTTAGGATAGGATGAATAAATATCAAGCCGCATTATTTGATTTGGATGGGGTAGTATTTGACACAGAACCTCAATATACTATATTTTGGCGTAGTATGTGTGAAAAATATCGTCCGGATATACCTGAATTGTGGAATAAATTTAAGGGACAAACTCTTGTTCAAATTTTTGATCAGTACTTTGGGGGAATGTCTCAAATTCAGACTGAGATTGTAGAAGCACTTAATGCGTATGAGAAAGGTATGAAGTACCAATATGTAACCGGCTTCGAAGAGTTTATAACTGATTTAAGAGCAAATGGTCTGAAAACAGCTGTTGTAACAAGTAGCAATCAAGAGAAAATGAGAAATGTATATCGTTCTCATCCTGAATTTCAACAACTGTTTGATCGTATTCTTACCAGTGAAGATTTTTCTGCGAGTAAACCAGATCCTGATTGTTATTTAAAAGGTGCGGCTGTATTTGGCCTTCGTCCTGATCAGTGTATTGGTTTTGAAGATAGCTTCAATGGACTAAAAGCTGTACGTGCTGCACATATGCCAGTTATAGGTTTGGCAACCACTAATTCCCAAGAGGCAATTCAGTCATATTGTGATGTCGTTTTAGATGACTACCAAGGTGTTAACTTGCAAAAAATAATTGCAAGCATTACTCCAATTCAATAATTTAGCGTACCTTTGCACGAGGTTTCGTAAAAATGGAACGAGTAAAATTTTATAAACATTTAAAATGGGATATTTAACAACTGATAAAAAGAAAATCACCGCAAAGACATTCTTGGAGATGAAAGAGGCCGGTGAGAAGATCACGATGTTAACCGCCTATGACTATACTACGGCTGGAATCATTGATGCTGCTGGTATAGACGGTATTTTAATTGGAGATTCAGCCTCTAACGTGATGGCTGGTAATGCGGATACAATTCCTATAACCGTAGATCAGATGATATATCATGCACGCTCGGTAGCTCGCGCTTGTAACCATTGTTTAGTATTATGCGATATGCCTTTCGGCAGTTATCAGATAAGTCGTGAAGATGGTGTACGCAATGCTATTCGCATGATGAAAGAAAGTGGAGTAGATGCTCTTAAAATGGAAGGTGGTATAGAAATAGCTGATACAGTTAAAGCTATTGTTGATGCTGGAATTCCAGTGATGGGTCATCTAGGATTAACTCCACAGAGTATACATAAATTTGGTGGTTATGGCCTTCGTGCTAAGGAAGAAGCTGAGGCTGCTAAATTGTTGGCAGATGCTAAAGCTCTAGACGAGGCTGGTGTTTTTGGCATCACTCTTGAAAAAGTTCCAGCGAAATTGGCTGCAGAGGTAACTCGTAGTGTTAAGGCTGCAACAATTGGTATAGGTGCAGGAAATGGCACGGATGGTCAGGTACTTGTGTATGCCGATGCACTTGGAATGACTCAAGGCTTCAAACCAAAATTCCTTCGTCATTTTGCAAATGTAAATCAGGAAATGACAAAAGGTGTACAAGATTATATTAAGTGTGTTAAGGATGTTTCCTTCCCTAACGAGAACGAAAGTTATTAATATATGGATACACAGAATACGCCGATTCATATTAACCTTTGGCACAACGATTTCTGGAAGCTTACTCTAGCAAATCTTTTACTTTCTGTAAGTGTTTATATGCTTATGGTGGGTATTCCTTTTAACATGATTGCCAATGATTATTCTCGTTGGCAGGTCGGTGTGGTCATGGGTGTTTTTGGAATCGGCATATTCCTTTTCGGTGGGTTCATGTCTCGATGGGTTCAGGTGCATCGCCGAAATAGAGTTTGTCAGCTGGCCATTTTAGGAGTTATTATATCTATTGCAGGGTTGTATTACCAAGACACGACACCAGCTAATCGATTGGATTATTATATATATTTGGGATTGCGTCTATTTATGGGCGCTTGTTATGGACTTGCCACAATGGTTATGACTAGTACACTGATTATAGATATCTGTGAGTCTTTTCAGCGTACAGAGGCTAATCATGCTACGGCTTGGTTCTCTCGTATGGCAATGTCTATAGGTCCTGTAGTTGGGTTTGCGATACTTCATAAGTTAGATTATAATACTCTGCTTGTTGTGGCTATTGGATGTGCAGTAGCTTCTTTATTTCTTATGAGTCTGGTTAAGTTCCCATTCAAAGCACCTGGTGAGAATCTGAGTATATTCTCTTTGGACCGTTTCTTTCTGCCTAATGCAATACCTTTGTTTTTAGTTACTATGCTGGTTACTGCAACAATGGGGCTCATGTTTTCTACAATAACGACTACTTCTTTTTATGGTATGCTTATGGTAGGATTTCTTTTGGCTTTATTGGCAGAGCGATTTGTTTTTGTTAATGCAGAGCTTAAAAGTGAAGCTATTAGTGGCTTGATAGCTATTTCATCAGCGTTTTTATTGCTCTTATTTCATCCGGATTCTATGGCATATCGCATAGCTCCTGTTTTGACGGGCTTTGGCCTTGGTATTATTGGTTCTCGCTTTTTGTTGTTCTTTATAAAATTAAGCAAACATTGTCAAAGGGGAAGTAGTCAAAGTATGTTTTTTCTAGCTTGGGAGTTTGGAATTGCTTTAGGTCTTTTTGGAGGATATTCCATATTGTCTTCAACGAGACTCATTTTGTCAGTGGGTGTAAGTTTTGCTGTAATAACACTGATAATATATAATTTCATATTGCATCCTTGGTATATGAAAAATAAAAATCGCTAATGTTTTTCCCATTAGCGATTTTTATTTTTTTCTTTGAAAGAACCTATTCTTTGTAATCCACTTTAATAACGATTACACGAATGTTTTGATCTTGCGTGTCATTCATGACTTTGGCAATGTGCCAGTCTCCTGGGAAGAATATGAAAAATTTGTCAGGAGTACTGTCAAAGAATAATGCTTTTTCCTTATCGTATTTATAGTGTATTACATCTTTTTTCTCATCGTATGGCTTGATGGGTGAACTTGATTGGTGTTCGATGATACCAAATCGTTCAGTTCCTTTGACAGCAAACTGGAAATCGATACGTTTACGATGACTTTCACTCTGTCTTTTTTCTAGTGCTCCGTTCTCACTGTCTTCCACACTTGCAACAAGTGATGTTCCCTCGATAGGATGTTTTCCTTTACTGATAGCATAAAGGTTTGTATTTTTTAGCCAATTGAAGAGAGCTTTCCATTGATCCGGATTCTTCTTATATTGCTGATAAAATTCTACAGCATTTACGCTTATGTGTGGATCGGCTCTGAAATAGCCATTGCGCCAAGCACCTGATTTCATCCATGTTTCGGCTTCTTTTAGGAGTTTAGCATTATGTTGAGCTGTGTATATACCATTTTGCTTTTTTTTGATCATGCAGCAAGGTTTTGTTTCATCCTTACCTGTATGATTGTTCATTTTACAATTTTGTGCATGAATGCTCATACAAATGCCGAGAAAGAGTGTGAACAAAAAATTCTTTTTCATATGTATTTTATAAAAGGTGATACATCTAAAGATAATTGTAATAGTGTAAAAAAAAGGAGCGAACATTTATAGATGTCCGCTCCTGTATATAAGTATATGAAATTAGTCGAAATATTCGATTAGAGGATAGTCTTAACAGCCTCAAGCATACCCTTTTCCTGAATCAAGTCAAGGTCTTTCTTTACGAGTTCTGTCAAGCCAGGAACGGTCTTATTCAAATCTTCCTTCCAAACATAGTCGAATGCAAGAACACCCTCAGCTACCTTCTGTGTATCGCCTGTAGCCCAAAGTTCAGTTAACTTATCCATAATCTTTTGATCATCGTTAGGTACGATAGGAGCACCATCAGCACGCTTGCCACCCTTATAGTAGGTGATGATAGCAGCGAGACCGAATACCAAGCCCTGTGGAAGCTCACCCTTACGTTCCAAGTAAATCTTAACACCTGGAAGGTCACGAGTTTCAAACTTAGGGAAAGAGTTAAGCATGATAGAAGTTACCTGGTGATCAACGAATGGGTTTTCGAAACGCTCCAATACATCAGAAGCGAACTTCTGAAGTTCTTCCATTGGAAGATCAAGAGTTTGCATCAATTCGTCAAACTGTACCTTGTGGATGTACTTACCAAGTACTTCGTGCTCGCAAGCGTCGCGTACGATATCTACACCGCTCAAGTATGATACAGGAGAAAGAACAGTGTGAGGACCATTCAACAAAGTAACCTTACGCTCATGGTATGGTTTCTCGTTATCTGTGATGAGAACGTGCAAGCCAGCTTTGTCTGCAGGGAATTCTTCCTTCAACTGCTCTACTGTCATATTCTCAGCCTTCTCGATTACCCAAAGGTGGAAGCTTTCAGCCTTAACAACCAAGTTATCTTTGTAACCGATCTTTTCCTGGATTTCTTTGATGGTATCACGTGGGAAACCTGGAACGATACGGTCTACCAATGTTGCGCAAACGTAGCAGTAGTTAGTAAACCATGCTTTGAAGCCTTCGTAATCTGCACCCATATCGCCCTTCCAAAGCTCGATATACTTGTAAATGCAATCCTTCAAGTGGTGACCATTCAAGAAAATCAACTCACATGGCATGATAATCATACCCTTAGTTGCATCGCCATTGAATGTCTTATAACGGTGGAAAAGAAGCTGAACCAATTTACCTGGGTAGCTAGAAGCTGGAGCGTCAGTGAATTTACAAGAATCATCGAAAGCAATACCTGCTTCAGTTGTGTTACTGATGATGAAACGCATCTCTGGCTGCTCAGCAAGTGCCAAGAAAGCCTGATTCTGTGTATATGGATTAAGACAGCGGCTGATAACATCAATACGAGTCAGAGTGTTAACTGGTTGACCGTTCTCTTTACCCTGAAGGTTTACGTGATACAAACCATCCTGGCCGTTAACCCAATCTACCATACCTCTTTCGATAGGCTGTACGACTACTACTGAAGAGTTAAAATTAGTTTTTTGGTTCATGTTGTAGATAATCCAATCTACAAATGCACGCAAGAAATTACCTTCACCAAACTGGATAATTCTCTCAGGCATTACGCTCTTAGGAGCAGTACGCTTGTTCAAAGATTTTAATTCTGACATAGTTTGTTTTTTATCAATTATATGATTTAGATTTCTGTCTACAAAGATATATATAATCCACGAATTAAAACAAAAAAAAGACGTAAAACTATCCGTAAACCTTTGCGTAAACTCTATAGAAGTGATATAAAAATCCCTGATGAATTATTCAAATTCATCAGGGATAATTTAGAAAAGGCCGGTCTAGGTCTTTTTATATCTTGTTTGTATTAGAATTACATAGCAAAACTATTGAATCCGCCATCAACAACAGCTACTGTACCTGTTACGAATGTAGCTGCATCGCTCATCAAATACTGAATTGTTCCACAGAGTTCTTCAGGCTTACCCATACGACCAAATGGAGTCTGACGAATTACATCTTGGCCACGCTGTGTGTAGGTTCCGTCTGGATTAGTAAGAAGAGCACGGTTTTGTTCTGTTATGAAGAAACCTGGAGCGATGGCATTAACGCGAATCTTTTCGCCAAATTTTTGTGCACACTCATGTGCCATATAGGCTGTAAAGTTGCTGATACCAGCTTTTGCAGCGGCATAGCCACAAACGCGAGTCATAGGGCGGAATGCTGCCATGCTAGAGAAGTTGATAATACTTCCTTTTCCTTGCTTAACCATAGGTTTTAGGAATACCTGAGTTGGGATAACTGTACCGGTAAGGTTAAGGTTGAGTACTTGCTGAAATTGGTCTGTGTCAAGATCAAAGAAGGTTTGGTCAGGACTGATAACAGCTCCAGCCATATTGCCACCTGCTGCGTTAAGTAGAGTGTCAACCTTACCAAAGTCGTTTATGATATCTTCGCAGTTCTTTTCCACTGTAGCCTGGTTCATGACATCTGTCTTATAAAATTTGGCTACGCCGCCATTTTTCAGAATATCATTTACGATTGCATTACCCACTTCTTCTTTGCGTCCAAGAATGGCAATTTTAGCACCCTGTTCAGCCAAGTATTTAGCAATAGTACGGCCTAAAACGCCAGTACCACCGGTAATGACTACTACATAATCTTTAATGTCAAATAAGTTTTTCATTTTGTTATTTTCTTATGATTGTTTTTTAATTCGCGTTTTGAATAAGGTATCAGTCGAAGAAGCCTGGCTGCTGGTATTTTATTCCTAGTTCGCGGTCAACTGTGGCTATGATACCTTGTACTTGCCCCATGGCAAACATACGGCCCAAGAAAGAGTAGCCTGCATTGTAGCCTTTGGTCTCATCGCCCAACATGGTCATACCATGGTCAACACGCATTGGTAAACGAGCAATGTTTGGGTTATCTTTGCGTTTTTGTTCTTCTTGTTCAAAAATACGAGTTAGCTCAATAATATCAGCTCTACCGCCTAAGTGACTTGCTTCTGTAAAATCACCGTTTTCAAAAACATGGCAACTGCGAAGATGTACAAACCAACTTCTGTCAGCATATTTTTTTGCTAATTCTACTACGTTGTTGTGCGCACCTGCTGAAAGACTTCCTGCACAGAATGTCAAGCCATTGTGTTTGTTTGGTACAGCGTCGAGGAACCACTTAATGTCTTCGTCACAGGTTACGATGCGTGGCAAACCTAAAATTTGGAATGGAGGATCATCAGGATGAACGCACATGTATATATCACACTCTTCGCAAACAGGCATGATGGCATTTAAGAAATACTTCATGTTTTCACGCAATTGTGCCTGATCTATACCATGATAGAGTGCTAATAGATCACGGAATAATTCTACAGGGTGTTCATCGCCTTCTTTGAAATTTCCGCTTACGAATCCCTGAGTCTTAATTACAATATTTTCTACAAGAGCATGGTCTTTTTCAGGGTTCATGGTCGCTTTTAGTTCTTCGACTTCAGCAAGTATATCACGACCATTAGGTTTTCCATCAGGGCCAATTACCTTAAAGTTTGCCCAGTCTTCCTTTGCTCCTTCACGTTTTAAGA
>Ga0247611_10000127_pt1 | contig 154703 bp, 196 predicted proteins | sample 177DNAGHGhighgp2_FD_192422 | JGI IMG/M metagenome (GOLD analysis project Ga0247611, IMG submission 192422) | Sheep rumen microbial communities from Palmerston North, Manawatu-Wanganui, New Zealand - 1770 DNA GHGhigh gp2 | ecosystem: Host-associated > Mammals > Digestive system > Stomach >...
AAGGCCTAGCAACTCCTGCTAAATGACAATACCCAATATCACCGCAACAGTTATCAAAGGTTTTGGTACAGGCGTAGGTGGATTCTCAAATACTGCTACAATTTTATATTCAATGGCAGCCATCTTCGATAAGCCAGGGCATGAAGACCAATATCAAGAGATTATGACTCGTATCAAACTTCTTCGTGAAATTGTAGGTCAAGAAATCGACCGAATTAAAGGTGCAGACAAACCATCACTTCCTCGTGAATGGAAGAAGTTTGAAAAGATAGAAGAAGATGATACACCAGAAGAAAAAACACGTAAAATGCGTGCAAATGCTCTAGTAATATCTAAGAAGCCTTATTTCTTCCGTTATCTTTATCCTGAGCTAAATCAAACATTTAAACAATTTGAAAATGCATATAATCAAATCTCAAAAGATATGTTTGGTTTAAAATTTAAGAAACTCCTTAAAAAGGAAGTTAAAACAGACGACGAAAAGAATCTTATTCGTAAATATCAAAAATACTGTCCGTTAATTACAGCTCCATGTACAATGAATAATCTTTGTCGTGAGTTTGAATCAATAGACTTCGATATTAAATTTGCGAAGGATTCCGAAACAGATACAAAGCTTTCTGTTATGTCTTCTCTACCAACCTTTGAAGAAAAGTATAAAGACATCGAAGAAAAAGAAAAATTCTTAACTGTTAAGAAAATGTATCAACAATACAATGCAAAAAGACAGATAACTTACCTTACTTCTATGTTCACTAACTTTGACGATTTTGCAGTTGATGGAGATGCAAAGCGTCCATATTCAAAGGAGTACAAAGAGCTTCGTTCAATTCTATATGATGGTATAGTTGAAAGCTTACAATTACAGCTTGCGAATGCTAAGATTTCTGGTGAGGAGTTCCTTTACTACTCATACAAACTTTCTAAATCTTACTCATCTTTTAATTGGAGTTTTGTTTGGGAGGTTTTAGCAGACCAAATTATTAAATTCATTCCTTCATCTCAAGTGCTTTACCCCGTTCTTGACCCTGAGGGAGAATACGAATATCTTGGTCGTCACTATTCATTAAAGGATATCACAAAAATAACAAATACTGATTTGTTAGATAACGCAGAAGATATAGATATGCCTGCAACAAAAGAAGAATTAGAACAACCTGATGAAGAGCTATTTAAACAAGTTCTTTCTCAAGTTGACCCTGAGTTTTTACAAGAAGGAGATGCATAACAATGGCGGAACTACAAACAGGGCGCATGGCTGGTAAACAGCGTGCTACTACCATGTGTTTTTTTAAAAACAAAACTCGCGAGTTTAAAGATTTATATTATCAATATCTTGATCTACGCGCTGCAAAACTTACGGAAAGAGAGATTATCAAATCTCTATCTGAGTCTATGATGGTCTCTTTCTCCTTCCCACAAGAAGTGGCAGATAAAACAGCTAAAATTCTATATTCTGAATTTACCTCTCCGTCTTTTGCCACTTCATTCTGTGACCTACAACAACAAACAGAAGATTCTGAAGAAACACAGTCTTTCTTTATTTCTCAAGTTGATTATGAGCGATATCACTCTCTTATTGGAGCAGACCCTCATTCTTCAACAGAAATTAAGCATCTGCTTCTTGCGCTTATGTCGGTCTACCGACGTAATTATCACCATTCAGGATGGATACGTTATGACCGTAAGATTATTCTATATCTTGCTGGGTTACAGCATTTACCTACTCGTGATACAGAAGAGCTTCTTAATTATCTTCATCAAGAGTATGGTCTTCAAATGCAAGTCGTCGGATCAAATTCTCCAATTCCATGCTTTAAGTTTGACTGGATGTATGACCAACCTGAACCAGGTTCTCATGTGAATCCGTTCTTAAATTTCGGCCCATTCTCTCCTGAGACTGTCGTAAACATTTCCTCAGGTACAGCCGAACCAAAAACTATAAACTAATACCACATAAAAAGGAGATTTTATTTATGAAAATATTAACAGTTAATGACCTTTATATGCTTGCGACACAACTCCTTGTCACCAACGACCCAGACACGCCTATCTGCTTTACTAATCGTTTTAGGGAGTATGGCCTTGATGATCAATATGTTGTAGAAGAAGAGAAGGATTCGTGGGGACAAAGAATTCAAGATTGTCAAGAGCATCAAAAAAACTTGGAACATCGCTCAACCATTATTATTCCTTGTGAAGAAGTAGGTTCTATTTTAAAAGGATATCATCGTGTTCTTAGTAAAGCACCTAAAAAAGAGTCTCGTCCTCATGAAGATATGGATGATGAAAATGTCGAAGACCTTGTTGATTCAATGAATTCTATCGAGGATTGGCTTGATGATTACAGCATAGAAGAAGAGGGAGATAATTAAGAAATAAAATTAACTTAAAACCAACTAACATGGTTGGTTTTATTTTTCTATTCAACCTATTATATAATATATATTAATGGGGATTGACATTTGTTTATATTCTGCTATAATATAATTGCAATGAGAGGAGATTTTAAAAATGAAAGAATACATACTAGAAGCACTAGAAAGATTGGCAATGCCTGACGAACTACATAAAAAAGAGTGCGAAAGGTTAGGTATTAGTTTAACTGAAGATTACGAAGTAGTTAAACAAGCCTTAACAAAGCTACAAGCAATAGAGGAAGCCAATCCTAGTGAGGCGTTAGAGTGTTTGGATAAAATGATTAGAGATTTTAACGAAACAACTACTGGTATGAATGGGCTAGGAGAGGTTGTAGTAGGAAATGAACTTGTGTATTTTCATAAGAAAGAGTTAGAAACTATCAAACAAGCTTTATTAAAACAATTAAGTGGCAGTCAATACACAAACATTGCTATTGATGAAGCCAATCCTAGTGAGGCATTGGAATCATTGATTAGAATGGACAATTTATATTGTGCTATATGTCCTCATACAAAAGGGGATTGTAATGAGTGTGAATATAATCAAAAATCTAATATTGTTTATCAAGCCTTACAAAAGGCTCGAGAACAAAATGAACTTATCGAAGAATACGACTTGAAACCTTATGAGTTAAGAGAGGCTTTACTGTTGTATGCTATGTATAAGGGTGAGTACAAGGGAAACCCTCTACCATCATTAAAACAATACAAAAAGCAAGAAAAGGAAAATGCTGAATATAAAGAAGTGTTAAGAATTATATTTGAAAAGAATATAGATGTAGAAAAATTGAAATATAGATTAAGAGTCGAAGAAGACGATGATGATGTTTATTTACATTACAAATATGACTTAATTATGACAAGAGAAGAATTTGAGTTGCTAAAGAGGTGGTGTGAGAAATGGCTAAATTGAATATTGAGAAAATAAAAGAGCATGACGACAGTAATTATCTAGCCAATGACTATAAAACATATTTATGTAGAATAGGTTGTTCTAATACTGGTTTAGATTTAAGTCAGGAAATCGAGGTAGATAAGCCACATGAAAATACTTGATTGGCGCGACAAAAACATAACTGTTGAAAGTCTCAAGGGACTTTCAGACTGCAACATCATCCTTGATGAAAGTCAGTTCGATGCCCCTGAATTTCAACAGTGCATCATCAGGAACGACTACTACGTGTCAAAGCTTTATCTCTTATTTGAAGAAGCTGACACGCGAAATATTAAATTTATTACGCCTGAACGGGCGCAGGAGGTAAAAGAGTACGTATGAGAGAATTAATTATATCAAACTATGATTGCGGTTGTGAATTTAAAGCTGTAGTTATTATTGATAATCAACCAGAGATAGTTACTGCGCATCGCGAACGCGATATGCAAGAGTATGATTTATATGATCTTGACAGCAGCTGGTTTGACACCAGTCGCATCTCTAAAGAAAATCAATCAATACAGCTATTTGATAGAGTTGTTTACTGCTCCAACGGCGGTATTCAAGTTTTTTGGAAAGGAAAGGACTACTAAAATGAACGGAACTACTTTAAAAGGCATATTAAGGCACGTTGATACAGAAAAAGAATTTGACGCATTATATTATGTACAACGGATATACTCAAGTTTTTTACAGACTTCAAATGAATTTTGCCAAATAACTTTAAATAAAAGTCAAGCAAAAAAGCTCGTTGAAGAAATTGATTATATAGAGCAAGTCCTCGTTGATCTGGAGACGGTTAAAGAAGCCGACCCTAGCGAAGCATTGGAGCACTTGGAAGAGTGTGCTAACGGAATGAAAGATTTACCAAAATCAAATTGGATTGATTTAGCAAACAGTGAAGCTGAGCTAGATTTGAAAATTATGGATTGGGTTGAAGTTATAAAGTTTGGGTTATTTAAAGGTGCACAAGCATCATCAAAGACTCAACAAAGACTGAAAGAAGAAAACAATGTCTTACTTGGGCAAAATACTGATTTGTATAATGAATTGGAATTAACCAGTAAACAATATAAAGAGTTGATGAAGGGGGCAAAACAGCAAAATGATGCTCTTAAGACTATATTTGAAAAGAGTGTTGATGTATTTAGATTAAAAAAATTAGATTTTAATACATTTAATCAATTACAAAGAAGTTGTAAACTACCTGAACTTACCGAAGAAGAATTTAATACTTTAAAGGGGTATTCTAAATGACACACAAAGAATTATGTTACGAAACGGCTAAAAGATTTGTTAAAACAATGGCTATATATGAGTCCACTTGTTCATTAAGAGAAAAGCCTGATGTGTTAAATTTCACTTCTAATGCCTCTACTGAATTATATGAGATAAAAATGACGAGGTCAGATTTTTTGCGCGACAAAGACAAATTTGCAAGAGATTATGCTTTGTTTGGTGATAAAAGATATTATGTGTGCTATGGTGATTTCATTAAGGTAGAAGAACTGCCAGAAGGTTGGGGTTTATACTGGTATGTTAATGGTAAATTTCATTTACAACGAGATTCACGAGACTTCAGGTATTATGAGGATGCTCAACATCTAATAAGACGCCAAAAGTGCAACAGTATTATTTTAATCAATGCATTATCATATTGCAAAGATAATATAGTCTACTCTAAAAGAATTTTGGATAATAGAGTAAAATACGGAATTATTAAAGAGGTAGAAAAATGAAATTAAAAGATTTTGAAGATTTAGGATTCACAGTAAAAACAACATATGAAAATACACCTATAAGGGTGGTTGTGTGTAAGGAAGAAGATTCGTATCAACAAGTTCTTGCCTTTGCGAAACAACATGGTGACTGGGATGAGATTAGTAAATACGCTCGCACCCTTGATTGCTGCCTTGGCCCCGTAAGTTATCAAAATGGAGAGTTGATCGGTGTAAGATTGGTTACCTATAAACCTGGCACCAGATACTACACTGTTGTCGGCGACATCTCCTTATTTATTGAGGTTGTAGACGGCGTCGTGGTAAACGTGAATGATATGTGCACATATTTCCACTCCGTTTGTAATTTTAATTGTTTATATGAAAAAGATACTTTGGGTGATGATGATGTGACAGCAGCTCAACTACTAAAGCAGATGTATGACCACAGACTACGCAATGCACAGGACATCAGAAACTATTACAACAAAGAAATCAAAGATTTAAAACAATCTTACAGAAACTCATTAGAACAAGCAAAAGCAGGATTAGATTTTTTAAAACAATTTAGTTGATTTTTATTTAGATTCTGTTATAATATAATTGTATGAAAAGTTGAGGTAAAAAATAATGAAAAAAATAGAAATATACAAACAAAACGAAGACAAACAAGATGAATTACAATTATCACTACTTGTGAGTGATTATGAAATTAATTCTTATGTAAACTCATTTGAAATTACATGTAAAATTGAAGAAATTGAAGCTACATATAGTATTCCTTTAAATAAGGGATATAAGGTAGTAGCTGAGGTTTAATAGAAGCACAGGAAAAGGAGAGCGAATAGATTATGACACAAGCACAAATGAGAGATAAACTTAATGAATTAGGTTATGCAATGATAGATTGTAGAGAAGCATTATGTTTAACTAATTTTAATTTTGAAGAATCCAAAGAATTATTATATTTATATACCATATCAAATATGCACATTACTTATGAATTATTGAAACTTATGAAGAGAGTAGAAAAATTAGAAAAGGATCATAAAGAATGAAAGTAGTATTATGTGTTAAAAAGACAAAGCCTTATTTGGTAGATGAAAGAAAAGTTAGATACCATAATTTTGTTTTAGGTGATAATTCAGTTTTAAAATCAAATGAAAAAGATTTAGTATTAAACGGCAAAATCGTAGCTGAATGTGATTTCGAGGTTGAGGAGATAGAACATTATATTCACTATGAGCCAGAACTTGATGTTGGAATAGTAGTTTATCCAGAATTTGAATGTGATGCTTATAGAACAAAAACGTTAGGGCATTTTGAATTATTAAAAGAAAGTTGTTTAAAAGATTATTCTTTACCTAATATAACAGTTTCTAATGAATTAGATGATTATTTAAAAGGCAAAAATGGTTATGCAATCCACATCAAGAACTTGAACGTGTTCGATAAGTCTAGAGAACTAAAACAATATTTTTTAACTAAGATTACAAGAGGTTTAACATATGGCTTTTATAATACCCCTGAAATTGAAAATGAAAGAACTATTGTTATATCAGTAACATCTCAAGAAGCTTGCAATATCTTAAATCATAAGCAAGATATATTAATTAGAAGAAATGTGTTAAAGGAGATGAAATAATGAAAAAATTATTAGGTTTATTATTATTTTTATCATTACTACTATCTCTATCTAGTTGTAAAAAGAACTATAAAACAATTATGTGCGAAGATTTGATAGTAGATAAAGAAATTAGAAGTGAAAGAAATAATTTTGTAACTTGGTTTTTTGACGTGCCTCTAAATGACACTGTTTACTATTTTTCTTTAAAAGAATATGGGGAAAGAAAAGTTAGTGAAAAAGAATATAACTCCTATAAAATTGGAGATATATACAAGTGGGAAGAAAAGGTAGAAGAATAATGAAAAAATTATTAGGCTTATTATTAACTATGTTATTACTAACATCTTTAACAAGTTGTGACGAACATAAAGCCACTGTAGAAAATCCAAGTCGGCAGATAGACACTTTGGTTTTTATTGGTAGTCAAAAGAATGCTCAAAATAATAAATTTTACTACTATTATGATAAAGACACTAAGGTTATGTATGTTGTTCATGAGGGACTATATAAAAGTGGAATCACACCGCTATACAATGAAGACGGAACATTAAAACTTTATGAAGAGGTCGATGAAGAAAAGAAGGAGCAGAAATAATGGAAAAAGAATTTGAAGCATTAGAAAATTTATCAAAACAAGAAATTATCGTTAAAAAAGGTATTGGTGTTTATATGGATGGTAGTGTTCAAACTATGCCTCATAAAACAACTGTTGGTGTAGAATTTAAGGGGCATATTGAAACTCTTAAACAAGCCTTAACTGAGCTACAAGCAATTAAGGAGGCCAAGCCAAGTGAGGCATTGGAATGTTTAAAAGATATTAAGGAACTGTTTGATAAAATTGCAAAAGAAAATCCAACAACTTACAAAACTGAAACTTTTGCAGAAGCATGTCTCTTTCAAACAAACACTTTTAAAATAGAGCTAGAATTACAAAAGGCTCAAGTGTTAGAATGGGAAAATGAATTATTAAAGCAAATTATAAAATCTTTCTTTGTTAAAGGTTCTCCTTTACATCAGTATGTAGACAAAGATTTTGGGTTGACAATTGAAGTTGACAGTGATTGTTCAATTATGCATTTGGGTGAATTTAAAGGTGTAGATTTAGATAAAAAATTAAAAGAGGTACTAGAGTGAGCACAGAATTTGAAGAATTAAAAGCATTTTTAAAGCACCATTGTTTAACTAATTGCGGACACAATGCTAATGAAAGTTGCATCTGCAAAGCTGCCCTATGTTTTAAAGAAATCGAAAAGGCAGAACGAGCATTAGCCGAATTAAAACTCATTAAGGAGGCCAAGCCTAGTAAAGCATTGAAGAAGTTAGAAAGAATAGATGATTATGTAGACAAAGATTATGATTATTGTCAGCGTGGAGATTATGCCAAAGATTATGAGCTGATTAAACAAGTCTTACTACAGGCCCAAGAGGCAGAGGTTTTATGCGAATCACTAAAAAATCATAAATTTACTCCGAACGTTATTACTATATCTTTAGATGACTATACTAAATTTATAGACCAACGCAATGTGCTTGAGATTCTTAAGGAAAAGAACGTTGACTTAAAATACTTAAGAGACTGCAAAACTGTAGAGGAGTACAATAAATATTGTGACGACCTTACAGACGAGAAACCTCTTACCGAAGAGGGATTCAACACATTAAAGATGTGGCAAAAATATCAGTAGTACACATTTATTAATGAATATCAAGAGGTAAATAGGATGACAGAAAACGAAATTGAAATAGATGATATCGTCTATGCAGTTAAAAAGTTTGGGACCATTAAAAGTGGGTTCGATATCCAAATCATTAAGTACAGAGTCCAATATAAAGGAACCTGCGCATTCATTCCTTACGGCTTTCACAATTTAGACGAGAGATGCCAAGAAATAGAATACGATGAGTGCTGCAAGACATTGGACGAGGCAAAAGAAATTGTGAAAATAATACTGGGCGATTCCGTTGATTTTATCGAGCGCTATCATGGTGCCTACTACGACGTGGAAACGAGGGATTAAATAAGATGGAAAATATTATAGCAGTAGATGACATTTTTAGAAACACTGATGCAACTGAAGTTAAGATAAGTTTTAATGGTGATAACCGAGACTATTTAGAAGCTTATGCAACTAAAGTAGCTAAGGCTTTTGTAAAATATTTAAATGGTTTAGGCTTTGTAAAAAAAGAAGAGCCTAATAACTGGACTTATGGCTTAATCAATCCTAAAGATAATGTTTATGCTAGAGTCACTTGCTTTTTTAGAGATGTAGAAATCAATTTCTGGATTGAAAAAGAATACGGTAGAAGTGAACAATATCTAGACAAGCTTAAGTTCTTAAAATACACTAACCATACTTTTAAATGGTGTTTAGATTACAAAGATAAAAACAACTTAAGCTTCAGTTCAAACGGCAAGGCTAGAGACCTTTATCAAGACGAAAAGTCCAAAGAACATATGACAAGCGAAGAGCTTATCATTAAGCGTTTTAGAGAAAAATGTTGGCATAAGCCTGAAGCTAAAATACCTAACTTTAGGCTTTCTATGTCAGATGGTTCTTCAGGTGAACCTCAATACAATATCAAAGACAGAGACGGCAAAGAGATACTAAACGGCCAGACCAAGTTCTTTAGATATAACGGTTACCTATGCAAAGGTAAAGCATACCACAATATCAATAACATGTGGTGGGTTATTGTCAATGACAAGTTCTACACAAACGTTGCTTGCTTTGAATTATTTGATCCAACTGCAGAAGATTTAAAACATAAAAAGCTCAGTCGAAACGTTAAGCCTGCCGCTTACTTCGATAAATTCAAAAACAAGTATCCTTTTGAATCTAGCGTAAAAACCTTCCTTTATAATAAAACAGATATTGCAAAGTTAGGTCGCGTATTCACTGACTATTGTGAAAATTATTTATTCTTAAACAGGGTAAAAAAGAGAGTCCAAAATATGCCTGAAGAATATTATTGGATAGCTAAAGAAGAAAGTTCCAGAATCTTCTGCGAGTTAAAAATAAATGGTGAGCGCTTAGAAATTGTTTATCGTCGTCAAAACTATATCATAATTATGGTTAACGACGAGCGCATTCTCGAGATAGATTCTCGCATCGTACACTGGGACAAAGAAAAGGTTCAGCAGTGCGTCGACAAATACAGAGCGTTATTCAAACTAATATTCTAACCCATAAATCAACAGACCGTTCATTCGGTCTTTTTTTTATCCCCTTTTTTGTCGGTTTTTTCCGACTTGGCTCTTTCCGACAAAACGTTTACCTCGCAGGTCAACTTCGGCTCCAACGGCTATACCCAGCTTCCTAAACAGTACCGTCTCCTTTTTTACCTGCCCAAGTAAATATTTGGATTTCCAGCTACAGCCGTCTCTGGTATACCTGTGGGTAAAACAGTACCGTCTTCTTTTTGGCCAGTTTCAGGCGATTTTACGAGGTTTTGCTGGAGGGAGGATAAATTACAGGGGGAGAAGGAACAGAGGGGGAGGAAGAGGCAGACAGGGAAATGTAGGTCGGGGAGTGACGACTGACACGGAAGCCTTATAGCTAACGGGGCTTTTCATAAAAGGTGTAAATTAGGTTTTATTACACCTTTTCCGCTCTCATGAACCCTTCGGGGCAAATGGGGGAGTTAGCTCTCGGTGCTTGTAATAACAGGCATCTATGAAGCCACATTTGAAGGGCAATGCTGAGAGGAAGCCAAAACTCTCTAACACTGGTAGCAGCGCTCAAGAATGGGAAAGGGATATTACCTTAAGGTTCTACAACAGACTTTCAGCAACATCGAAAGTCAGAAATTAGAACTTTCTGGACACAATGATATCCTTGGTGAGGTATGTTGCGCTTTGATTCTGGCGCGTGTCAAATTTCTGACAGTTAAAAATAGGAACAGGGCTATAAGTAAGATAGAATAAATCCCGATGCATTATTCATCTAATCCAAGATGTAGAAATGCACTTCTCTATCTCATATTTAAGAAATTTTAGGTGTGAGAGCTATAGAGGGGCGGCCAAACAGGAGCGGTCGTGACCTGGGAAATTGTGCTGGTTATTTTGATCACACAATTCACAATACAAGTAAGTAACATATAGTCTAGGATTTTAAGACTGTTACCACGATATATTGGAAAGGTGGCTTCGGCAGTGGACGAATATAGGGCCAGTGAGGTATATGAAACAAGAGAGTTCAACAAACTTGCTGAGTATAGCCAATAACGTACAGCCCTCTGTGTTAAAAAATCGTTCCGTAACCCTAGTGACGTAACGACTGGGTTGAGTCGACATGACGGATGACTCGTTAAAGCAGTTAAAGCTTAGGATGGAGTAATGTCCATCGTAATTAACACTCGGGGAAGGTTGAGAGGAGAACCTTCCGATAGCTATATTGCAACACAACAAGAGAAGTGAAAGTCTAGTCTTAGACAAGTAGCTAATCAGTTAGTGTTGACTGTCCAATGATAGCGGATGGCCTAGAGCAAGGCCTTGAGCCAATAAGGTATTCGAGATGGGTGTAATGTGTACATCAGATGCCTTTGAGGAAGAAGATATAGACACAATAATGTGGCGTGGAACCATGAGTATAGCGATTATACTCCGTTAGACCATATGGGAGCGCTTGATATATCAGCTTGGTGCTATTGGGAGCTAAGTGAGCCAAAAGAAGAGGGGGTGCGAATCCCCCGCTCCTATTCTTTAACAGTTTGTAAGATAAAACTGATTGAAAGATAATTCGCCGAATCTTAGATAACACTATAAATATATAGCGGTTCTAAAGATGAATGGACGATGAACTGCGTAAAATATTAGTTCTTAATATTTTTCAAAGTGAAGTGCCTAGGAAAAGAAGTCATTATAAATTTTATATTATTTAACTAAAGGGGGCCTTGCGCTCCCTTCTTATTTTGTATTTATATAATACAGCTCTAAATAGAGCAAACATTAGAGGAGTAGAGCGTGGTAACATGGCTCTTTCCTAATATGCCTCTAAGGGACTAACGCTGGTTCGACTCCAGCAAGGGGCAGAAAGATAAAAGGTGATTTATTATGAAAAACATTTTCACATTAGAAAGTGGAGTAGTAACAACTACTCCTACAACATCTGAGTTCTTTAATAAAATTAAAGAATTCTATCTAACTATTGTTGTTGGCAAAGACGGCAACAAATACGCTACTGTTGAATCAGTTGAAGACCCAACCAAATGTTGGTATTCTTCTGCTATTCAAGAATTCGTTGATAGCCATAATGGCTACATTAAAATCAAAACACACAATACTGTACTACAACTATGGTCTGACACCTATTGTAATAAAACTTACAATCTTATCAAACCTATATTAAACTGGAGAGAGTATAAGTGGACTTACTTCTTCAATGATAGTTTTGAAGCTATCATGGATAGAAGAATAAAACTTAACTATGATCCAATAGTGAAGTATTTTCGTGTGTGGTGCTGCAATGATAAGAGCGAAATATATGATGTCGAATTTGGGGTAGACACCGCCGAAGAAGCTCATGAAGTTCTTCGCCTTCTTATAATGGCAGACATATTCTGCGATGAATGTGGTTGCAAACTTCAGGCTTGCGACCCCGATTCCATGGACGACTATTATTATTGTATTACCTTAAAAAATGAAGAAAAGAATTTTACTTTTTCTTTATTTATTAAACGTGGTAGATTAAATATTACTTTTAATCAAGGTGCTACGTCTATAACAATTGACAAGAATCAAACAGTTGATGATGTAGTCGAGAGACTGCTTCGTTCAAATTTATTCCCTAAGCAATAAGGAGGAAAAATAAAATGATGAATTTAATATTATGGCACGAAAGTGCTGAAAAATTTAGCAGTTTTGATTTTACAAAATTCCAAGGAAAGGTGAAAGACCCTTTCCATGGGGTTGGTTTTCAATTTTATAATCAGAAACCAACGCACAGTTTCTCTAAATATTTATACAAAGTAGAAGTAAAAGACTTTCATGGTATAGATGATGCTAAAATTGAATTCGATATATTAAAAAAAATAGACACCTTAACAAGAGAGTGTCTCCTAAAATGTCTAACCCCCGAAGAATATGATAGCTTTACCCTTGATGGGTTCTTATTCTTCCTTCCTGCTGAACATGAGTGGGAATATAATACAGCAACACGACCAGAAAAAATGATTCGTTTATGGAACCATTGGTCTTTCTTTATTATAACTTATTGTGATAACAATACAATACAAGAGTATTGTGATAAACTTGTTGCAATCACTGGAAAAGACGGATATTATTGTGAAGAGTATGGTTACTCTGTAATCTTTAATACCCATAAACTCCATATTATTAAAAAACTTCACTTGAAAGGAGGTGAAAGATAATGAAGAAGGCTTATAATAAAATGTCTTTAATCGACATCGTTGGTAAAGACAAGGCTAAGGCTCGTTTTGACTCACACAAGTCTAAAGCGAAGGCTAAGGCTAAAGCTTTACAAAAAGAATCAAAATATAAACTAACTTACTAGTTAGTTTTAAATAGCACGTGCTTATTGAGCGAAACCCGCTGAGATAGCTTGGTTTGCACGTTGGTTGGTGGTTATCCAATTTAAAACCACCTGCTCAGCACATATTAAAATTTTATGAACATAAGGAGGATATAAAAATGATGTTCGAAGATATGAGTTTAGTAAATTTAGAAAATCTTGAAAATAAGGAAGGTAAAAAAACAATGGAAAAAACTATAAAATTAACTACAAAAAAATCAAATTTGGTAAAATTCGCTAAGATTCAATTCTTAGGAATTTTATTGATAGCTGCTGCTATGATTATAGTAGCTTTAATTATTAATAATAATAAAACAACAAATACTGTTACAATTGAAAAAGAAATAAAGGTTGTAGATCAAGCCGCAACAGAACAAGAGGCTCAAAAGTTGTTTGATGCTTATGTGGCAAATTATCAACCAGAAGTAATCGAAAAGACTGTTGAAGTCGAGAAGATTGTGGAGGTCGAAAAACCTGTTACAATTACTGAAACTGTCGAAGTCCCAGTAGAAGTTGAAAAAACAATCTACGTAGACAAACCTGTTGAAGTAGAAAAAGTTATTACCGTTGTTGACCAACAACAAGTTCAACAACTTGCTACAGAAATGGCTAATGCCATGTATATGGCTTACAAAGAAGCTTATACTGCTCAAGTTAATGAAGCCGCTACTCAAGCTGCTATTGATACAAAAACAGCAGAATTGCAAGCAGAATATACTCAGCTTATGAGTGAATACATTGCAAAAGCAGACGCCGAAAAGGTTGCTACATTAGCAACTGAAATGGCAAATAATATGTTTGAACAATTCAAACAAGATTATGTTGTCGAATATGCAGAAGCACAAGAGGCAGCTAGAGTTGCTAATACTTCTGTTATAAGAGTATTGGTATATACACCAGAAAGTTATTTCTTCCTAGAGATAACAGGTTCATTACACGATGAACTAACATGGGATATCATTCTTGAAGCTTTACAAGCTGACGCTCGCTTTGATGGTCTAAAAATCAAGAAGATTGAACACAAAGATGCAGTAGAAACTTTTGTTGGACGCGATTTCGATTCAACAAGAGTTATCCATACTATATACAAATAAGGTGATTATATGAATAAAATCTTGGGGTATGATATAGCTCTTACCAAAATTTATCCAGATGAAAAAGTGGCAAAAGGACAGATAAATATGTTTGACCCCGTTGTGGTGGTTGAACGTGTTTCAGTGCCACAAAAAATAAATTTAGAAAGGCAGCCTATAAAGCCTATGACAGGAAAGTTGTAGACTAACAGTAGGAAAGAGAGGTGGCTTCGGTTGCCTCTCGCCTGGACTAAATGTTGAAAGAAAGATATAAAGCAGCCTATAAAATCTATGGCGCATGTCGTAGGTTAATAGTAGGAAAGAGGGATGGCTTTGTCGTCTCTCGCTTTGTATCTTTCGTTGAGCATTTAGCTCAAGAAAGGAAGTGGTAATATGGCCACACAAGACGAAACACTCTTAGATGAGGACTCAGAATCTTTTTGTCACGCTGAATTCAATTTTACAGAGACAGCTATATCTTTAACTGGTGCCTGTAAGAGTTTAATGTTAGCAAGAGGATTTTTGGCATGCCACTACCGCGCGGCGGAGGTGGGTGCGATGAGCTAAAAACCAAAACAATTTCATAAGTAAAACAAAAATCAAAAAATATTTAGCGTAGCAAGTGCCTACGCGGAAAGAGAGGAAAAATATGAAAACTTTAGAAACTATTTTAGAAAACTATGAGGGAATGGAGACATTAGACGCACGTCTAGGTAGGCGTCTATGTCAATTTTTAACCATTGAACAAATGGCGAAAATTGGTTTCACTTTCCAAGATAAGGAAAGCGAACAAAATCATAAGCCAATCGCTTGGACAGAGGAAAATGTCCTAAAGCAATTAAAAGAAGATTTAGAATTTGGTATTGAAAAGGCTACACATCACCGTGGTTTATCAGCAGGCATGATGTGGGAAGTCTGTCATGCGTGGTGTGAAGTATTGGAAAATGGTTTAGATAAAGAATTTGATCCACACAGCGATGCGGATTATGGTTATTATGGTGACAAGCTATTCAAAGCTATAGATAAAAAGTACAACTTTGGCTTAGTTAAACCAAACACTTTCAATAAAGAATTTTATCGAGAGTGGTAAATTCGAAAAGACTTATAAATTTACTGAAAAAATATTAGAGAAAGATGAAGGAGAAGGAAAAAATGTTTAAAATAACAGAAAAAGATCAACAATTAAATCAATTATTATTAGACACATTTATCGTCTATCGTGATGATAAACGTGCTGGTGATAATATCGGGGAGGGTGCCGAGGTGCGTCCATATGAAAATGGCGAACCATCTTGGGATACCATCCACTCCAAACAATTAAAACATCTCTATTTAGTAATTTGGAATGATGCTCCAAGAGATACTAAATTAGAGGTGTTAGATAAGATAAAGAAAATGGCAAAGAAACATCCATTAAAATTATCAATCAGTGCTACTGCTGAGTATGTTCACGTTGTCATTGATATTGTGTCTGAAAAATATAATATAGAATCATGTCAAATTGATATAGAACATGATCATAACTCAAAAATCCTTTTCAAAGCCATCAGTATGATGACCGTAAAGGAGAAAAAAGATTTAAAATTTGTCTTACAATGTCAACAAAAGACAAATATGAGACAAAAGAAACAAGCAGCAGAGGCGTTGCAATTTATAAATAAATTTTTAAAGAAATTGGAGGAAAAGTAAAATGGAAAAAAATTTAGAATTTATTGAAAATTATGAGGAGTTAGCTGGTGCAATCATTGAGTCAGCAATCTCTGAATGGGTCGAAGCCCATTGGTGGCTTAAGCATCCGTTTGAATATAAAAAGACGCCACTAGAAGTAACAGAGCGTCATCACAGAACTAACATAATTCAAGCTGAAACATTCTTAAATTCAACACAATTTGAAGAATACACTAATTGTCATCCAACAGTTAGAGGATATGTCTTTGAACAAATGAATCATATCATCAACATACCAGAAAGGTATGCTATGGTTGAACAACCTGTGTTGGATAAAGAAACAAAAGAGCCTGTTTTGGATAAACACGGTCAACCAAAAACAAAAATCGTTAAGACCGATATGGTCTATGCAGGTATTAAAAAGCTTTCAGCTGATGTAATGAAAACAATAAGAAGGGGGTGATATAATGACAGCTTTAGAAAAGAGCTTAGGAGAGGCTGTAAATAAGCTGTTTACAGCCGAACCACAAAAAGAGCCAAAGTTTGAAGTGGACAAAAATGTCTATAAGATTTGCTACTTTGGTACACCTAAAACAGGATATGACATTCAAATTATTGAGTATCGTATCAAATATCTAGGTAAAAATAAGTTTCTACCTTATGGGTTTGAACACATGACAAACCCAGAGCTGGACTTTTATAGCTGCTATGGTAGTTTTGAAGCTGCTATGGAAGAGGTAAAACGTCGTCATGGTGAAACTGTAGAATTTAATTTTAACATTGCAAAAACTTTTTGCACAGTATACATACATTAAGGAAAGGAGTTATGTATGGAAAGAGAAGAATTAAAATATTTAGAAGAAGTCGAACCAGACTTTAACATTTCAAAATTCAATAAAAAATTTATAACTTTAAGAGAATTAAAGGGAAAAACTCAAGAGGTTAAGGAGAAGTTGTATCCTGCTATTGCTTCTTATAACCAAAGAAGGGTTTTAGCTAAATTTATGGAGTTATTAAATGATAAGTTTGGCGATAAGCTGTTAATCGATGGTAGTGATATGTTAGGTATTAAGTACACCGCTAGACATAGCGATGGTATTTACGAAGATTTAACTTTCACGACCTTCGGACACAGTTATGTGTTTAGTTGTTTTTTAACATTTGCCATAGATGGATATATTTATTATATCCAGTTCTGTGAAAATCCATTGCTACCCGATAGCAGTTACATCTCTACAAAAAAGGTGTACAAGTCATTAGGTAAGTATTATACGCCAGAATATTATGGAACAAGTGATGATACAAACATCAACGACTTATTTATTGATTTATACTCAACCGATTTTGATGTTGATGTTAACGCTGAAATCCTATTGAACTATTTTATGGTTAACAGATATCAAAAAGAGGGTATGTTATATCTAGGACAAGATAGGCGTACTTTTTATATAGAGGAGGAATAATATGAAAACGTTGCAATCTATTTTTGATTATCAAATAGAAAAATTAGATGGTGTTAACACCATTATAGACTTAAACACTGTGGTGTTCAGTGCCACAGGGACTCGCGCATTCGTGGGCCAATACGGCAGTATGAATTGCTATGAAGATGAATACGACGAACATGATTATGTTTATCGTATTACACTAGATGATTTAATCGAAATGATTGTTTATTATGCAGAGGCATTTACTACTTGGAATGGTTATGAAGAGTATTCTGATTTTATCTCTTCTAATCCAAGTAAAGATGACATTAAGAAGTTATTAGATTCTTTTAACTTTAATGAGACTCAAACTTATGAGCTTGCAGAAAAAGTAATGGAGCTTGCTCAAGCTCAGTATGAATATAATTCTTAGGGAGGAGTAAGAGGCTTAAAGAAAGAGGTAGAAGAATAATGACATTAGAAGAGTTATTAAATGTAATGGAAAACGATGAGCAGATCGATATTTGGATAGATGAAACTAAAAATATTGATACTAAAACAGCCAAAGAAATATTTGATGAAGTTGAAGTTTCTGATGTAAAAAATAGTTCGACATATGAAACAATAAAAAACTCTCAAGTGTGGTTTGTTGGTAGAACGTTCTTTAGTACAATAGAAATTAGAATCTTAGAAAATGAAAAGGGTGAGTAAAGATGAAATACTATGTAGTATATACAGGCAAAGATACAGGATATTATCGAACAACATATTGGGTTGTTTGTGTAACCTGTTCATTAGAGGTAGCTGAAGACCTCTGCAAAAAATTCGGTTACCGCTATAGTGAGGAGGTTGTTGGAGCACCTAGAAAGACTCCTTATGATGTAAAAAGTTTTATGGAAGGAGAAGGTGAATAAAATATGGGAAAGATTTATGAAACAGTAGAAGATTTCTTCTACAAAGAGTGGATTCAGAACATCCCTCAAGAATTAGAATACACTGGCTTAGGTGTAGAAAAAGAAAGAGAAGGCTCTGAGCGCCTTGATGTGGACGACTATCGAGAGTTCACTGAACGCCGAACTTTTGATGAATATACTTTCAATGTCCCAGAAGAGGACGCTGAAATCATCATCGAGGAGTATCTAAAAAAGCCTTTCAAAGAGATCACAATTGATGACTTAAAGGCCATTGACCTTAAAAATCTTGAATTGTGGATGCTTGACTTCTACTATGATGATGCAATAGAAGAGGTTGAAGCATTAGACCCAGATGATGATGACTCAGATGACTGGGAAGAGGTAGACCCAATGGACGGATATGATGACTACTGTTACGAACGTGACAGAGATGAAGCATTAGAAAGGGGTGAGTAGTATGGAAAAAATTGAGCTTCAAATGGCTTTAGACACTTTAGCTGGTGCTTATGCAAAGCCACAAAAGCAAGAGGATGGCACAACTAGATATGTGTTAGAAGGCGAATACAAAAAAGCTTATGATACATTAAAAGAAGCCATCAATCAAATACAATAAGAAAGGAGGGGATGATATGGTCCCTTTAACAATTTATCAAGTATCAAAAGAGTATGTGACAGTTGCGAAATTAGCGCATCACAATGGTTTTGACAATGAAAAGATAGCCAAAGCAGTAAAGTGTTATGATGAAGTTGTCAAAAGGGCAGATAACCCAAGCAGCTATCCTCAAGATAAATATTACAAAGCAGCTAAAGATATTTATGATTTAGTTTGTCTTTGTGATACACAAACTGAGAGAGTAACTAAATACCTATCTCATTTCGGGATAGAGGGACACAAACCTTATGAGGTTTTGTATTCAAGAAAAACTGAGTTCACAAGAAATGTCGTCGATGTGGATTTAGTATATGAAGACGACACCACAGAGCACACCATGTTCTCAAGAGAGGGCTGTAAAAATCGTGCTCAACTAATAGAATGTTTAAAGCAAACATATGAAGGTAGTAATACACTTATTACATGTGTTAGTGATATGTATACACAACGTATTACTACCTATACATATGATAGGTTATATAGTAAAATTGATAATATTTATAATAAGGAGGAATCATAAAATGAAAAAAAGAAGTATTATTAATTTAGAGGTTTTACCTCTAGAAGAAATTAAAAGAAAGGTTAATAGTTTTAAAAAGGGTAGTATGCATACCTTAACCATCATTGATGGAGTCCCACTTGATCTTGAAGATGGTAAGGTGTTATATATTACTGAAACATTTAAAGTCAGGTTTAATATAAAATACCATAATATCGCAGCTGTTAGATTCAAAGACAAGGTATTAGCTGCAGAAAATGCAGTACAAGTGTTTGAAGCTCGTCGTTTCTATGATGAGTTAAAGCACAAAGAAACGGTGGCTAAAACAGCATTAGAAGAACTAGAAAGAAAAGAAAAACTAGTTCGGGCAGGCAAGCCTGTTGCCGCTGAAATCATCTCTAAAGAAGATGATGCGGACAGACACGCTGATTGTCCGTCTGTTGTAAATTCTAAAAACGGTCATATAAATTTAACCTGTTATACAGCATTTACAACCAAAATCAGAAGTATTAAAGGCGGTTTTGAATATGAGGAAATTGGTCCTCAAATTCGATACTTCGTTAAATATCCTGATGGATATGTAATCGAGGTTGATCCAGAAAAAGATAAAAAAATAAAAGAAGCATTAACAACGGCTCGAACTACCGCGAGAGCGTTAATGAAAAAGAAATCAGGTGGAGCAACCGTGGTGTTTAAGCCACGAGTAAATGGTATTATAGAATTATACTAGGAGGTGATGTGTATGGCATCAATTAAATATGAAAAAATCATAACAGAGCTTTATAGAATCAAATATCGAGAGAAAATTATATCTCTCGTAAATATGGTCGCTACGCCCCGTGTCATCGGGGTGCAGTTTGACGCTAAATGTCATTCTACATATACAAAAATATGTGGAAGAAAAATAAAGAAAATGAGAATAACCATCGGTGGCGGAACAATCAAGCAAATTGCGAATTGTCCAGATAAATTCACAAATCGTGAACAATGTGACGCCGTAGCTAAAGATGTAGATTTAGCTATAAAAGCTTTAGTACATCATGAGCTTGGGCATGATCTATTCACTGATATGGTGTCTAGATTAATTATTGATTATAAGGAGCCAAAATATGTTCCTTTTATTCATACTATGTTCAACATACTTGAAGACCAAGTTATAGAATACTGTATGACTTTATATTTTAAAAAGAATTTCCCATACCATGTAAATCCAAAACACTATTTTAATTTCATGGTTGAAAGAATGTTTAAGGATAAAGCTGCCGAATACAAAGATGATGGGACTCAAAATGGTTTCTTAAATTACATTTTAATGGCTGTCCGTATTGGAGAGGATAAAATACCTAATAGATGCGAAATCTTTGATAAGTATGCTAAAGATTTAATACCACTTATTCAGGCAGTGCTAAAAGAGCCTGATGCAACAGCCCGCATTGAAAAAACTATAACCCTATGTGAATGGATTATAGAAAATATTAAAGAATTCAAATGGGAAATCCCAGATATTCCAGCTGACGAAAAGCTATCTGGAAGAATGGCTGACGCTCCAGGCGGCATGGGAGTTCCTATGGGTGGCTTTGGCATGCCATCTGGTAAAATGCCATTTGGAGGTGGCGGTGGCGCAAAAGGAGAAGACTCCGAAGTGCACGACGAAGGCGATGGCGATGAAGAAGGTTCTGGAGGTAAGTCTGACGATGAAACTGATGATTCAGGTGGAACTAAAGGAGGGTCTGAAGAAGGTGGTGAAGATGGAGCCGAAGATGAAGAAGCCGAGGACGAAGAAAAGGAAGACGGCGAAGACGAAGACAGTGGTGAGGCCGACGAAGACGATGGAGAAGACGAAGAAGAGGAAGATGAGGAATCTGGAACAGACTACGATGACTATGCTGACAAGGAAATCGATGATGATTTCTATAGTTCAGTTTTTAACGATTACATACATGATGGAGATGACCATGAGTGGTGTATCGCTAAAGAAGATTTCGAAGTCAAAGATGACTCTGTAGTTGATGATGTTAATACGATTGTCAACAATAATATTGATATGATACAGAGTATATCAGATTACTTAACTATCTTCAAAGGCCGTATTCGACCAAAAGACACAGATGGTTTTACATCTGGTAGGTTATCGCCTCGTAGAGCTGCGAGAGCAGAGTTATCTGGTAATTACACTACAAGAATCTTCCAGAGAAGAGTTCCAAGAGGAAGGGATGCTGATTTAGCGGTTTATATCCTAGGAGATGGTTCAGGCTCTATGCATGGACTTAGCTCTGAAGTATCAACAGAAGCTATGATAGTTTCTGCGCAAGCGTGTGAATGGTCACATATACCTTGTGAAGTGGCAACTTTCACAAAAACTTCAGATTCACCTGATGGTATATCATTTACTATCGTTCAAAAAGGATTTGAAGATACTTTTGAAGCTGCAAAACCTTATTTAGGTATTAGTTCTACTGCGATGTTATCAAAACTTCGTGCCATAAGACCAGTGCCAACCTTTGCAGGAAACTCTGAAGAGGTTAACTTGTTTTATATTTGGCAAAAATTTAAAAAAGTTGACCACAAAACGAAGTTATTGTTCGTTATGTGTGATGGCGAGACTACAGGTTCAAAAAATAACTTGAAAGAAGTCATCACTCGGATGGAAGCACAAGATGGCATTATTGTTATCGGAATTGGAATTATGTGTAATGCTTTAAAATATACATATAATCATTATAAAATTTTTAATAGTATGGAGGACTTACAAGAAAACTTAGCTCCATATCTAATTGAAACATTATCGCAATATGCGAAATAAATAGAAGAAAAGAGGAATAATAAAAATGACAAAAGAAAATCTATTAAAATTATTACAAGGAATCCTAGTAATAGGAGAATTAGAGGAGCCAGAAAGCTACGTATTAGCTTTGGTTTCTAAAAAACAAAACTTAATCATCCCAATGTTAAGAAAGAGTGGTGTTGGAACAGCATATATCGATCCAACTTTATTTAATGATGCTCAATTTGAACAGTTAAATACTGTTGTAGACACTTTAAACAAGGAAAGAATTTTCCCTATTTTTAAATATACACCAAAAGGCAAAGCAGCTCCTGCCTTCAACAAAACTATTACTAAATTTGTAAAGCCATCAGGAATCAAACAAATTTTACCTGAAGGTTGCAAAGCTATATTTGAAGCTGCAGGATATACAGTTGTAGCCACAGATGCATCTGATTATCCTTACACTGCTAGAAACTTTGGCACTCAAGTAGAAGATGACGAAGTCTTCAAAGAACAATATGAAACTGAAAAAGCGGATTTGGAAAGAAAACACATTCCTTATGACCACTTTGATGTTGATCTAGAAATGCAGTACAAAGCTATAATGAGTGGCTCTCGTCCAGGTGTACTATTAGTAGGTCCAGCAGGTGTAGGTAAATCAGAAATGACTAAGGCTTTCGCTGTTAGGGCAAAAGCTCATAGAATAGATATTCAATTATCACCTACTACACAACCTGAAGACTTAGAAGGACAATTAGTTCCTGATGATACTCCAGGTTCACAAAAGAATTGGAAGTTTGAAGAAGGCCCTGTTCTAAAGGCTTGGAGTAAAGGATATTTCCTAACTGCTCAAGAAATAAACTTTGCTCTTGCAGGAGCAAACTCATGCTTAAATAAATATTTAGATGGTAGTTTATATATTACTATTCATAATAAAACTTATCATAGACATCCAAACTTTGTGTTTATGGCAACTATGAATGCTGGATATGAGGATACTGAAAAGCTAAACCAAGCTTTAAAGAATAGATATAGTATTGTTCAGCTAGAACCACTAACAGAACAACAATTCTGTGACAGAGTTATTGCTCACACAGAATTTTTAGGACATAAAATCACAGATACTTTTGCTAAAGAAATTTTCAAATTCAGTAGTTTTATGCAACAACAAGCAAAGGCTGCTGGATGGCATGAAAATGTCGAATTCGGTTATAGAAATGCTGAAAGATTCCTAGATGATATTTTCTTAGAACCATGTGATTTTGCGCACTTCAGTTCTGCTGTGCACGCAGCTTATACAAATGCATTGAGCTGTGATAATAATAACACAGAAAAATTAATGGCATTCAAACGTCAAGAAGAAGTTTGTAACTTAATTAAGCAGATGTTTGAATACTATGATTACTCAGAGGCAGAAACAACCAAAGTGGTAGATGATTTTGACGAGTTATTCGTTGAACCAACTCCAGAAGAGGCTGAAGCAACTGAGAGAGAAGATGGCGCTTTTGGTGCAATCTTCGACAGATTTAAAACAAGAGATTAATAAAGGGGGAAAATAAAAATGAAAAAAACAAACAAAATAATCAAAATCAATGCTGATTCAATTAACGTTAAGGAAATATTTGAGAAAGGTGATAAAGCAACCTTAGAGGAAAGAGTAGGCGCTGCTGTTGTTGTTAAGTACACACTTGATAAAATAGCAGCAGAAAAAGCACAAACAGAGGCTATCTATAATATGTTAGCCTCTTCTATTACCTCAGTACCTTTTGGAGATAATCTTGACAAACTTCTATCATCTGGTGCTATTAGTTATCCAGCTAGTGAAAAACCTGTGTTTGAAGTTAGTGATTCAAAAGGTATTTTAGCTACAGCATACATTAATGATGGTAAGGATGATCAGTTTAAAATTGACCCAGCTTTATCTGTAAAAGCAACATTAGATAAAATAGTGCCAGAACAATATAAAAAAGTTAATATAACTTTAAATAAGAGCGCTGTTGAAAAAGATTACAATGCAGGAGTTTTACCAAAGACTCTTGCTGTTTTCTGCTCAAAAGACCCTATTGAAATAACTAAATTAATAATTAAAGCAACTAAGGAGGAGGAGTAATATGCAACTTAAAGAGCTAAAGCAAGACTGGATTCAAGAGATAAACGGGGTTCTCGCACAAGCTGGAGACTCTATAAAAGAAACATCTATAGCAAAAGTTTACGATGCTTCAGGTGAACGTGGAATGAAACTAAAACTATGGTTGATTGGTGAAAGTAATAATAGTGATAAAAAATACTATTATTACATGTATATCACAAAAAAATGTGAAGCGAAAAAATACAACGGCTCTATTTTTGCAAACATGCAAAAAGATTTTGAGGAAGATACAAAAGATTATAAATATTTAGGACACATATCATAAACAAGGAGGAACAATAATATGCCAGAAAATATTAATATCGTCACTATGACATTAGAGGAGTACAAAAAAACTATTTTAGAATTAGATAGACTAAAAACTTTAGTCGCCACTTATAAGAAAAAAGTTGAAAAAGACGTTGAGAACGAAATATATGAGTCTAATATTAATAATATCCCTACTAGGGGAGAATGTTATGAATGGTTGAATAAACCAAAGTCAGAACTAATCAAAAAGTTCTCAAGCGGCTATTCATGGAGATGGGAATCCATCGCTGAACAAAACTATGGCGTACTTACTGCGTCACAAGTTGAGGACATGTGTGTCTTTTTAATTAAAAAGATGATTGGTTATCGTATCGATGATCTAAAACCAGCAGAAGAAGAGAAAAAAGAGGGCGAGTCTGCTGAATAGCGGGCTCCCTTTTAGAAAGGAGTGATAATATGGACCAAGTAAAAGTAGAACAACACTTCAGACTTTTAGATTTAAAGAATGAAATTGAACGTTCAAAACTAATTATCTCAGGCATAAAGTGCGACTTAGGGTTGTGCACAAACAGAAATAAGCTTGCGAAGCTAAAAAACAAAAAGTTCTATATGGAACGTAAATTAAGGGGCTTGGTTTCACAAAAAAATAAGCTAGAAAAAGAATTTAAAGCAGAAAGAAAGGAGTGGTTCTAAATGATTGTAATTACAGTATGTTTTAAAAAAGACGGCAAAAACTATCAGTATTTGCTACACAATCCTGGCAACCACAAGATTGATAAGAACAGACCTTTGGTATATACTAAGGGTATTTTATATGGTAAGCCTGATAACGTTTATTTGTACCCCGTTTCGGTTGAGAGAGTGGAGGCGTTGCCTCCAATTGTAACAGCACAAATCACACTCTTGAGTGCGGACAATGTTATTAGAGTTGAAAAAATAGGTAAAATTACAGAGTTCATCAAAGAAAAAACAGAGGTCGAAGATGTAGAAGTTGCAGTTACTAAAGTTGCAGTTACACCTACTGTTACTTCATCACCAAAAAAAGAAACAGAGATACCCTCTCTTTCTCGTGTATACGCATACAAAGACCCTGTTATTAATAAAACATTAAAAGATATTGATAAGAATATTCAAAAAATTCTAGGTAAAAGGACGTGATAAAATGAGTTGTGACATTAAAATCTGCACAAACCATACAGGTAAGATGAAGGGTATTAAGAGTATTTCAACGTCTGTGTTATTAAATGAACACTGTCAAGCTAATCGAGCTATTGTTGGTAGTATTTGTTCACATTGTTATGCTAATAATCTAGCAAAAATGTATAAGGCTTTGCAACGGAATTTAGAGCATAATACAAAACTATTAACCACTGAGGTTCTACCCTTATCAGACCTACCAAAATTAGATGGTGAAGAGATATTTAGACTGGAGTCTTTTGGTGACTTAAATAATATGGTACAGTTACAAAACTATTATAATATAGTTCGCTGGAATCCATCTGTACAATTTTCATTATATACCAAAAGACTAAGCCTTGTCCGCGAGTTTTTTGAATCAGAGGTTTTTTCCTTGCCATCAAATTTAACTCTGGTGTTTAGTTCATTGTTTTTAAACAAACCTTTGGACATCACAACTGTTAAATTGCCAACCCCACATTTTACAGGACAGTACAAGGTTTTTACCGTGTACACCAAAGATTATATTCTTAAGCACCCAGAACTTAAGATTAATTGCGGGGCGCGTTCTTGTGACAAATGCCGACTTTGTTATGTAAAGAACAATGTTCAATTTATTTCAGAAATCCTTAAGACTGACGTAGAAGGTGTCTCTTTTACGTTGGACATGAGGGATGAGGTAAAGCGAACGAAAATTTTAGAGAACATGGAGAAGGTTATACATAAATATAGATAGGAGTGATAATAAATGACTAAACCAGAACACAGTACATACGGACATTGGTTATATGCAATGCAAAACAATAGGGAATTTTGGGACGTTGTCACTAACGTTACCCTAAAAGTTGAAGAATCAAAGAAGTTAATTGACAAGCGACTAACAAACATAAATACGTTTTTCCCTCTTAGACTAGGTACTGGCTTTTTCGACATCTCAGAGCCACAATACCCACAAGAGTGGAGAGAAGAGCCTTGGGCACCGTTGGCGATTGAGTGCCATGGAAAGGCTGATGACTTTTTAAACAGACCAGGGGACATAAGTGTTATAATTTTTGTAGACAGTGAAACATTTGTAAAAGCACACAAGGAAATGTTCCACTCTCTTTTTAAGAAGGCGACCTATTCTGATAAAAGTATTAGAAATTTTAGTGGTAGAGTATGCTATTTTCATAAAAAATCAGATGCTGAACCAGATAACTTTGAAGGATTGGTAATGGAGGATTTTTGTTACACAGACCCTGTAATTACTCGACAAGCTCATATGTTTATGAATCGTAAATCCGCGATGAATCTCGCAGCTCATATTTGTGATGCCTTCCTATGGACGGGATATGATGCAGAGACGGAGGATGTTTATGATGAAGCTACTGATTTTATTTTTAGGATGCCAATTGAATCATCACCATACAACACCACTCAAATAGGTTTGGCGATTCCAGGAAACGCTGGATGTTTCAACAATCGTTTGATTAAAAAGGGTTGGCATCTATGTGACTGTAAAAAAGACATAGAACACACGGTAGAATTTCTTTGGTCAGAGAAAAAGGAGGTATATGGTAATGGTAAATAATTACAATGAGTATTTAAAAGGCTTGGAGCAATATCCACCTTTATCATCTGAAGAGGAGCAGCGGATAGGGCAGACACTCTCATCTGCTGCAGACCCTGATGAGAAGCAGGCAGCCAGACAGAAGCTAATCAATCATAATCTAAGATGGGTTGTGAAAGTCGCCAATGAATATAAACGCAAATCCAGCTGGAAACAAGCAGATCTGATGGATATTATAGCAGCTGGTAATATGGGATTGGTCACAGCAGCAGACAAATATGATTGGCGAATGGGAGGATTCCTATCCTACGCCGATTCTTGGATTCATCTTTTCATCAAGAGACTCCATTTGAACACAGGGAACACCATCAGAATCCCAATCAACATCATTGAGATGGTGTGTTACGTATCAGGACTACAGGGTTACCTTGAACAGGTTCTGGGAAGAACGCCGTCTACGGCAGAGATCGTAGAGGCGATGGATGGAATGATCGGGCAAAGAAAGGTCGAAGATCTGCTAAGTCACAGGATGGCAAAAGCAGTTTCCATCGACAGTTCACCTTCAGGAGATGAGGATGGAGATATGACCTACGCAGAAATCATAGAGAGTGGATGTGAATCCCCAGAGGAATCTGCTCTGAAGAAAGAGCGAAGTGCTTTGCTGCGTCAGGCATTGGGGGAACTACCGTATGTTAACCGAAGGGTGATTGAATTACAGTTTGGATTAACAGATGAGGGAGAAAAAACTCTTGACGAAATCAGCTTAATGTTGCATAATGAAGGCTACGATAACAAGGGGAAACCTTATACGAAGCAGAACATCTCGTTAATCAGAATCAAAGGGATTGAGATGATTCAGCAGAATCAGAATATAATGAATCAATTAAAATATTTATAGGAGGTAGAAAATATGGCAAATTGGTGTTATAATCGTATTGCAATCTATAATAAAAGTAATACGCCCGAAGGGGAAAGACAACTACAGCATTTGTTTCTAAATTTAAAAAGAAATATTTCAACAACAGTGGGGAGCGACGAGGAGAACAAACGCAACTGGTATGGCCAGTTATTGTTAATCCACGGAATGACAGAAGAAGAAATTGCTGCTCAGGGTCCTTGCCGTGGCGGTTTCCAAGGACTTGAATGGTATGACAAGGTTGAGGGGGAATATGACCGTGGCTACATACAGATAGATACAGAAACTGCTTGGGAACCACACGTTTGGGTAGTGACCAAGATGTTGGAATGGTATCCTGCGCTAGGATTCTGTTACTGTGCAGAGGAACCTGGATGTGGAATCTATATCAATACCGACACAACTGACAGATATTTCACTGAGGTGGGAAAGATTGATTACAGTGCGGAAGGATTTGGTCTTGGCGAAGATGAAGAATATTTTGGTGACCGCGATTCTTGGACAGATGCAATCAAACATCACATTGAGCAAATCCAATTTGTGATTAAATCACATCCAGAACTTCCACGATTCGAACCTAAGCTTTGTGGTGGCAACCCTGAAAAAATGGCAGGACAAATAAATGATTATTTTAATTCACTAGAATCATGCGATACAGTTCCAGCTGAGTTCTCTGGATGTTGGTATTACGCACACGAATTTTCAAAAGAAGGAGATGAGTAAAATGACAAAACTATTACCAGACGGCACTTTTGCACCTATGACAGAGAAGGACATCGTAGATGACTTAGACGCATCAATCAAGCGCTATGCAGGAGTGGATGTTCAGATTCTGCACCGATTCGCCTTCAATGCGGAAATTGGCTTTCATACGGGCGAGGCAACGGCTTCCATAATAATCAGGGTTTATGATAGATATTTGGATGAAGACTTAGGCAAAACCTTCTATGATTTTATCGAAGCTCTTGATTATCTAAGAAGCATCTATAAATCTGACTTGGAGGAAGGGGAATACTATGACGTCATCAAAAAGAAGGCTGAACCTTCCAAGTCACCTGAGCTAGAACCAGAACCAAAACCAGCTAAGACAAAGACAGAAAAGAAATCCCCAATAGCAGTATCAAAGAAGGATTTCCACGCCATCAAAGATTACCTTGATATGGATTCTTTGAGTGGCAGTAGCGGAAGTATTATTGCGAAGATGTTTAAGGGTGAATCAATGAAAGAGGCATTCGATGATATGCTAGAAGAACTAAAAGAAGATTGGAGGAGGAAAGAAGAATAATGGAACAACGTTATAAAAGTGCGTGCACATCTGTAAATGCAGGGGGCAAAACTCCACGGTTAGCCCGAGCTGTTGCGTGGCCAGGGCACCGAAGGGAGAAACCAGAAATGGTTCTAGACTATGGGGGTGGTAAATATGACACTGCCACACGGTTCTTGGAAAAATACAACATCATCAATCACATCTACGACCCGTTTAACCGTAGCCCTGAAGAGAACGAAAGGGCGTTAAGTAAAACAGACTATGATGTGGTTATGCTTAGTAATGTATTAAATGTAATAATGGAACCAGAAATCAGGAAAGAGGTTCTAACGAACTGCTGGAATCACCTGAGAGACTATGGTGTCTTATTCATCAAAATTTATGAAGGGGACAAGAGTGGTGTACTGAAGGTGAATGAAAAAAAGAATTCCTGTCAATTAAACAGGGAGTTAGAGGATTACATCCCAGAAGTCCAAGAAGTCTTCAAAGATGGTGATGTATTCAGGACAAGCAATGATGGTGTTCCATTTATTTGGGCACAAAAAAGAGAAGGAGGAAAATAATTATGCCAAAGAAAATTGTAGAAGTAGAAGAAGTAAAGGTAACTTATCAAGTATGGGTGTTAGGTTACGCGGGTGATGAGGACCGCTCAATCACCGATTATGATGAGTTTTTAGCAGAGTTTGTAACTGAAGAGGAAGCAGTGGAGTATGCCGAATCGCTTACATTAGCTGGGGTGAAGGAAAGACTAGAAGCACTAGGCTCTGATATCCCAGAGGATGTTCGTTATCTACATCTTCAAGTGGAAACTGTAGAAGATGACGGTGAATACGAAGAGAACGTGGATACCGTATATGAAACAGACTTTGATTTATATGAAGAGGAATAGAAGGAGGCAACTAATATGAAAATTAAGTTTCGTTACAAAGACAAATTCACGAAGGGGAACTGGAGTTACCAGCAATGTGATGTAGGTGGCATCGAGGAGTGCCTACGCATCTACGGCTTGGGGGAAGACACTGAAGCTTATGAAATCTTGGAAGTAGATGGAAAGCTTACAAAAGAAGGAAAGCTTGAGAAGATCGAGAAGCTTAAAGCAGATCCACATGTGGAAGATCTTTGGTTTGAAGAAGATCTACTTCAATTTGGACGCGACGACAGCGTCTGGTATGGAGATAAGGTTTTAAGCTTCACCTTCAAGGATGAGAACGGCAACCCAAGATATGATGTTTCAGTTATAGCTAATGGTGATGTTCGCATCTGCATCGGGGATGATTGTGTAGCCAATAAGAATAACTACGCAGGTCGTGTTATTGAGTTCTTGGAGGAACATAACATTAAAGATGACGAAGCCCTTAAAAAAGCTGAAGAAGATGGTGATTTATATTGGGAGAACAATAACTGGTTTGAGGTGGTTGTGTATGACACAGAAACTGAAGAAGACCTAACAGAAGGTTTCGACTACTGGATTATTGATAGCCCATTTGACTTAGATGTCAGTGCTGTTCTAGATGTAATCAATGGAGAGGGGGAGGAAGAAGAATGAAGAAAGACCAACAACTGCTAGCCAAGATGTTGGAATTAAAAAGCTTTTCAGATGGATGGTTAGACTACGTAAAGTCCTTCAACCCTTGTGCATATTCGGATAGGATATTAGAACATGTCATAGAGGTTGCAGAAGAAATCAAACAGCTACATGAAGAAAATTTTAAGGAGGGTAAATAGCAGAGATGAGGCTAACATTGATGGAAAAGAAAGCCGTCAAGATGATGACGGAACACACCTTGGAACTCAACAAGCAGGGAAGAGTCCAAGGTAAAAGAAAAGAGGATAAAAAGGAGCTAAACAAGCTCCTTGCCTCTATTCTTAAAAAAGTAACAAAAGACATTGAAGAAGAAAACAATAAGGAGGAAAAATAATATGAATATAAATATTAGAATAAAAAGAGAAGAAGCAGTAAAAAGATTAGAACTCTTAAAGGAGAAGGGTATGACATACTACCCTCCTCACGAAAGTTTTAAAAAAGGAACAGATATCGGTATTTTTGAAAACCAAGGACCATTAGCTAAAGCAGTGTATTATGCGTTAAAATTAAATACGGGTGATAATGGCTTTTATGACAAGCTAAATCAAGCCGTTGAGGAGTTTGAAACAAAACATAATGCGATTGTATATTTGATTCTTGTAACCCATGCAGTATTTGGAACTGTTTGCGACATGTTCTATGTAAGTGATTACAAAGAAGAGTGGAAGCAAGATATCCAAGACTTAAAAGATGGTTACAGTTGTGTCTATAGCTACAACATGGATGAGCCAATGTTCTCAGAAATTGGGACAATAGGTTTTGGCGTAGCTATAGCTTTTGGTGGAATATATAGAACAGAATAGGAGGAAAAATATGAAAACATATGATTCAAAGCTAGTAGATTTCTTAGCTAATTATAATGTCGTTCAAATTCAGGGTCCGTTGGACTATATTAACTTAAGAAACGCATTAAAAGTCGTAGGGCTAGATATGCTGCCAAAGGAAAAATTTATAGACGCTTTAGGTAACGCTGAACGCTACGATAAACAACATGGCAGAACTTACGAAACTGACCCTATTCTATATATGGAATATCGAAATGATAAAGGTTTCGGTTTCTGGAGAGGCACAAAGGAAGAATTGGTTGATTGGTATGGCGTAGAACCATTAACAGTCAAAGAAATTTTAGAAGAAGTGGGGGTGAAGAAAATATGAAATCAATTTTCGAAAAATATGTAGATGCACTTAACAGTTTGGCGGTGCCTGGAATCCCAGACAACAAGGTTGCCGTGTTCACGGGAAATCAGGTGTTTACAGATGCAAACGAAGCATCCGTGGAAAACTATATAAATTATCATGTGATGCCATGGGCTTTCATGAACGGCATCTATTGTCGTGGTATGACACACGGTAATTTTGTGGTTGAGAGAGATTACTGCAAACCTGAAGAGGTGATTAAAAACAAAGAAGAGGATTTCTATTTGAACGTAGATATCCTAAACTATGTTTACGCCGTGATGGCAGCTGCTACTGAAATTCGTAAAGCACCAGAAGGAACAGTAATTGTGGTTGGTTACTGTGGCGAAGCGGATAACACATATGTGAGCCGTTTTGCAACCGTTGCAGACTTTGTGGAGCAGGCAGAGCAAGAAATCAAAGATTTAGACTATCATGATGAAGAGGAGGAAAAGTAAATGGAAAAACTAGCATTTAAAGCAGAAATAACACTTGACCGTGAGGAGGTAATAGACATTCTAACCACAGCGCTTGAAGGTGGAATAGCCTATTGGCGGTGCCTAGACAACACATGCCCAACATGGAAAAAGGCAAGAAAGCAGGTTGAAGCAGCAAAAGGTGATGATTACTATATCGAAGATGTTATGCTTCAGGTTTTAGAAAATGGTGATGACGTTATCTTTATCGATGCTGAGCAAGACCCTGATGATGCTAATAGCGATAAATATACGCTTAACATGGATAAGTTTAAACAAGGGCTTGTGTTATTCACACAAAACCGTGGAAATCCCCAGAAGATATTGGCAGATGGAGCCTTCGATGCTGTGGAAGCAGATTGCCTCATCCAATACGCATGCTTCGGGGATATAATATTTGGATAGAAAGGAGGGCGAAAAAGATGACTGACACAATGAAAAATTATAATGCATTGGTTCCACTGATGAACAATTTGCAAAAAGAAGGATATCCAGTCTATGAAAAATGCGACAGAAACATGGGGTATGGTTTCTACGCAGAAGGTAAGAACGGATATTATGTTGATGCGCACATCTGGGGAAAGTATATAAATGTTTCTTTAATTAGACACTGCACTTTGCATGGGCATGATGTCCTAAATGATGTGCGGCTAAAAAGAACCGTGAACCTTCAGGATGCACGGGAAGTGGAAGAGGTTGTGCGTCGATATCTTCAGGAAACTGAAGGGTTCAACAGGCAATATCAAGTGTTTTTAGGAGAGGCAGAACTATTAGTGTTAATAGATAAATGTAGCTCCAGAAACAGTGATGCGAGCTTAAAAGAAAAGTTAGAATATTATTTACAAAAAGGTAAAAAGGAGGTATAATATGGGTGCATGTTATTCAGTAGTATGTAGATTAAAATTTAATATTTGGAGTGAAGATAAGGTTCTAGAAAAACTGCAGGAGTGTTATGAAAGGCATCTACGGGAACACGTAGGTTTCTGTATTGAGGAGTATCCTTTTAAAGAGCCACGCACAATTCAGGATTTCATGGAACTTTATTTTACAAAGCACCAGAAAATGTTTAGCTTCGCGAAGGAGCGTTTAAAGAACGACAACATGATTTATGAGGCATCATCAGGTTTTGATGCAAGCTACGGATGGTGGCGAATTATGTATGATTTCTTTGAAAGCATAGCGATGTTCCTGATGCGAGGAAGTCGTTTGGAAATCTGGGAGGACAATGGTTATGAAGTATATAGGATTAAAGATGGGAAGGTGGTTTAAGTATGAAATTAAAAAGTTATTTAAGAAAGAATAAAGACTTAATAGACAAATTTAATGAACTATATATTCATACCAACAAGCTTCATTATAATGGCACTGAAGAGACTGTAGAAGATTTGCATAGAGTCTTTTCAGATAAAAACATTCATAGAATGGCAATATGTTGTTGGGATTTAGTATTGTCAAAAGAAGAATTGGACAGCGAAATAATAGGAGTCCCATTGGCGTGCATAAGTTCTTTGCCATTCCATCATGGCGAAAAAGTATTAAATATAGTTATTAAAAAAGAGGAGGAATAATATTATGGGATTAGATATGTATTTATATTTAAGAAAGCATGAGAGTTGCTCTCAATGGAGTACAAAAAACTTTGAGGAAGAGAAGAAAAGGTTCTATCCTGAGGAGTTAAGAGAGCTAGGTGAAAACATAGCCAAAAACAATTATATGTCAAAAAGCACTGAGTACCAAGTCGCATATTGGAGAAAAGCAAATCAAATTCACAACTACTTTATTAAAAAGTGTGCTGATGGCGTAGATGACTGCAGCCCAGTCTATGTTGAATTAGAAGACCTGATAGAGTTAGTATCATTGTGTAGAGAGGTAATTGAAAATCCTGACAAGGCTAAAACAAAATTACCAACGCAGGATGGCTTCTTCTTTGGTAGTACTAAGTACGATGAGTATTACGAACAAGAACTAGAATATACAGTCGAGCAGTTAGAGCCGATTATTAAATTCTTGGAAAGTGAAGAAGGCAGCGATTATGATGCTATATATAGAGCCAGCTGGTAATCCAGTTGGCTTTTTAAATCAAAATAAGGAGGAAAAATAATATGATAAAATACGCAATAGTTTTTGCAAGTTATTTAGAAACAGAGGGGCTTGATGCCTCTGTTGCGTTCTATGACAAAGAAGAAGACGCAGCTAAATACTTAAAACAAGAATATGAGTATGCCATGGAAGACTTCAAAGGCGGTTCTGTAGATTGGAACGAATACGAAGAGGGACAAAAGTATTCAGTTGGTGGATCTGACAAACACGGATACAACGACAGATACGAGGCATATATTATGAAAGTAAATTTTGAGGAGGAAAAATAGTATGAAAAAATATTTATACAATTTTATAGATACTTATGAAGGGGACGATAGCGACCTAAGTTTTATAATTGAATCAACCGCCGACGAGGAAACAATGAGAAGCATTGAGGTGGTATCTGACCTTATTTGGCGCGAGATAGAAGATGAAGACGAAATGCCATCGTTATCACCACAAGAAAAAGATTTGTATGACAAATATTATGAACGTTCTGCTGGGGAATCAAAAGCGCTAATAATAAAGCGAATAGTCGAAGAAGAAGGCTACACTTGGGAAGAACCAGATATGATAGAAATCGAATGGTAGGAGGAAAGAATATGACAAATGAAAGATTAAAAGACATTATTGGAGAATTAGCTAATGAGCTAAACGATATGTACAGCCGTTATTTAGATTGTGATGACTTCGGTGATTATATCACAGGCTTGTTAACAAGAGAAGAAGCCAAAGAATTAGACCTTGATGGTTGGTTTGGTGAAGAAGAGGACGAAGAAGAAGAGCTAACTGACGAAGATTATGAATACCAATTTGGCAGTGATATAGCAATTCGAATTTGTCGAGCAAACAACATCCCATTAAGCGACATCGAAGTATATGGCTCTAATGCGTATTGGATCAACGATGCAATTAACAATCTTCAAGACTTATATGATATTAATGAGAACTTCGTAATACCTACAGGTGATGAAGAGCTAATAAGAGATTACAGAGAACAAATTTTAGAGGAGGATGAATAATATGAATGAGAAAAAATTTATTATTTATGAGGACTACTATTTAATGGACTCAGATGCGCAGCAAGAGTTGCGTGAGGCAATTGCAGAAGAACGTGAAATGGATCTAGATAAGGTAACACATTCTTTTGCATCTGAAGAACATCTACAGGAATTTGATGATGAATTCGACGAATGTTTTGGAAACTGGCAAGACATCGTCGGAGATCGCCCAGTTGTTGTAACTGGAGAGCTTGGTCTTTGGGACGGCACACATGAGATAGAGCCAAGGGAGTTTGATGACTTATCAGCAGCCGTTTATAAATGTCTTGAAGACTATAACTGCATCTGGGAGGATTCAGATGGAAACTTCCATGTAGATGCTCATCATCATGATGGAGTAAATCATTTTACAATCTATCTATTTGACGGCGACTACAAAAATCCTGAATGCTATAGCCCAATTAATTATTTGAAAGGTGGTGAATAATATGAAATATACAATACGTGAAACAGTATCAATGGTAAGAGAAATCACCGTAGAGGGTGAAAGCTTGAAAGAAGTGGAAGAGAACTACCAAAACGGTGATTACGATGAAGAATTAAATTCATATTATTTTGACGGCCAATATGATGACGTGAGCTACACAATAGAAAGCGAAGATGGTCGCTATTCAGTTCGAGATAAAGAAAGGGAGTGAGTAATGTGAAGGACTTATTAAAGAACGGACCTTATGAAATTAAGGAACTAACAAGGGAGCAGAAACAAACTTTAGTTAGAGAATTATTAGGAGACTGGGAAGGAGTTAGAAAATGGGACTTAAATAAACCTTGGTATGTCTCAAACAATCCTATGCTAGATCAGGTTTTTGATAACCGAGATAAAGATTTCTGGCAAAAAGGAGAAGAATACCCTTACCCTTATGTAATTCTATATGGTGGGGACACTGTTGAATATCAAATTGAAAGTCTCTCTAAAGAAGATGCAAATGAAATGGGAATATTCTTAAGTAGATAGGAGGAGAAATAATATGGAACAAGAATACTATATTGAAGTCGTGGACAAACGAGTGGAATTAGATCCACCGTATGTGTGGCAAAGTGAACCTTTTGCAACAAAAGAAGAAGCTTTGAAATTTGGTAGAAAAGTCGCTGCAAGCTTTAGACGCAGCGACATATCTATGTTATTAAAAAAGAATCCATGGTCGTATCTGAATCCAGCATGGGAAGTATCAGCTAAGGGAGTAAAGACAAATCTTGAAACAAGGCTAATGATAATGGACTGGATTGATGAAGAAGAGTATGAAATCGGATTCTTAGAAAAAATAAAATAATTAAGGAGGAGAAATAATATGGGACCAATAACAGTAAATCAATTATTAAGAAATTTAACAGAATTAAAAGCAAAAGGATACGGTAATGCACCGATCTTCGTAACAGACGATGAGGAGTGCAACGGTTATCACGCATTGTGGTATATCGGTGAAGCCGCTGGGGAAATGCCAGCCAGCAGAAAAGCCGACTGTGAAGAATTAAACTGCGATCTTTGTGTACTAAAAGACAGGAAGATGGCAGTTTACATGGGATAAGAAAAATAGTGTAAATTTAATATTTAAGCATTGACAGCTGCCCAACATAGTAGTATAATAAAGATGAAAGTTGGGTAGTTGTATAATTATGCAAAAAAAACCAAAAAAACAGTAAAAAAATTAATAGAAAAGAGGAAAAAATGTATGAAAACAATTACAAATATCATCGAATCTCTATCTCAGTTTACTATGCCTGAAGCATATAAAGCTGTAGAGTCAGCAGGTGTTGCTGCTAAAAAACCATCCATCCGTGCTAGAGTGTACGAGGCCGTAGATAAAGGAATCCTAAAAAAGATAGCTAAGGGAATCTATCAAAACAATGATTGCTTGCTTATCCAGGGTGATGGACGCGACTTAAGCTTCATCCCAGACGGTTCTATTGATGCTATCATCACAGACCATCCATATGAAGACCCAAAAGCTAACAATGGAGGAGACCGTCATTTTGCAACCTATGACTGCTTCCGTTATAACCAAGAGGACTTCAACGAGAAGGCCAGGGTTCTAAAAGATGGAAGCTTCTTAGTTGAGTTCTTACCTGAAGAATCATCTACAAATTTTGAGTACGTTTACCAGATTAAGAAGATGGCAGAGGCAGCTGGGTTCAAATATTACGCCAAAGTCCCTTGGAAAAAAGGAACATTCATCTCTAACTGTGGACGCAAGTCTAAGAACACAGAGGATGTAATGATTTTCTCTAAAGGTGATGCACGCAGCCTACGTCCCGATGCAAAGAAGGATAAAGCAGAGCCTGGCGTTAAGCATTACATGAAGGGCGCAGCTGGCATGTTGCCAACAGTGTTTGACTTCCAGAAGCCAGGCAAAAAGGACATCATCCACCAGGCTGAAAAACCAGCAGAGCTTCTAGAGGCAATCATCAATTATGTAACCCTAGATGGTGAACTAATTCTAGACCAATTTGCAGGTTCTGGTTCGCTAGGAGTAGCGGCCAAAGCTACAGGCCGCCGATGCATCCTAATAGAGCTTGCAGAAGAATTCGTAGCTAAAATCAAAACCCGCCTAAGCTTAAACCAGGTTGCTTTGGAGTAACAAAATCATGGAGAAGAAAATCTACAAAATAAGGGTAATGCTCCGAGAAGAGGTAAGACTAAGAATCAGCGGAAACAAGAGAATCATAGACAACGAGAAGGGAGCACTCTACGAAGTCCTATGGTTCTCGAACGGTGATTATGAATTACACTGTTTAAAGAGCTGCGGGATTAGAGCTACCCACTCCCACATCCCGTTTAATCCAGTGACACATGAAGCATTACTAGATACAGGTTGGGGTGATGATAAATATGATTACGATAAGGAGGAAATATAATGGAACCATTGGAAACATTAACAATTGAATATAGAAATCAGATAGATGGTTTAAAATACGTTCAGTTCGACGCAGATCTAGACACAGATTCAAAGGTGGTTGAACTATATTGTTGTGACGACCCAACGGGACAACATGATAAAATAGTCTCTCGTAAAGAGCTAAAAAAGAATTACATAAAATTAAACGAATACATGGAGGAATCATAATGGAAAAAACTAACGAATCAGTTAAAACAGAATCTATCAGAATGGAGGACCAACCTATCTATACTTATACAGTAGATGATGCAAACACAATATCAATCTCATGTGGAAATATAAAGATTGGTAAGATGCTTAACTGGAGTACACTTCCAGGAAATGCAGACAACCCTTTAATAGCTAAGGGACGCCGAATCACAAATGTGGAAGGCACATGCACGCATAACTGCAACGGCTGCTTTAAGAACTGCTATGCACGCCGTTCAATCTTGCAGCACCACAACAGTGTAGCAGGACCATGGGCTATCAACACACTCATGATCAGGTATAAGTTTGATGAATGCTTCAGGAAAATAGATGAAGTTATTCGTGAAAAGAATAAGAAATTCTACTCTTCTGGTAACATTTCAGACTTACAGTATAGATTCTTCAGAATCAATGTAGCTGGTGAACTTCAAAGTCTAAAAGAATTTGAAGCCTGGAATCAACTAGCCCAGAATCACCCTGCAATCAAGTTTGGAATCTACAGTAAGAATTCACCAGTTCTACTAGAGTTCTTTAAAAAGCATGGCCAAACAGCAGCCAACTTATGCGTGAACATTTCTGAATGGCACGATACAATGAAAGATACAATAGCTAATCTTAAAGCCATAGGAGCCGTATTCAACGTGTTTGAATATGATGATTCCAATTTATCTAGCTGTGAGCTGTCAGATGAGACTAAGCAGATATTAGCTGCCACACCGCACTGCCCAGCCGTGGGACCAACACAGGTGAATCGACATCCAATCAATCCTGCGACAGGTGAGACTTGGAGGTGCTGTGAGTGCAAGGCATGTTACACTAAAACAGGCAGCCGTCGCTGCGTATACTCTCACTAGGAGGCAGTACCATGAAGAAGAAATCCACTGCCACTACTGCTAATGCTACAACACAAAGCATATCACACTACATGGTACTTCAACTAGCTAGATTAAAATGCGTGCTAAGTCCAGGAAAAACTAGCTTCATGGAAAGCCTGGGAATCATCGCTGCTCAAGCTTCAACAGCAGCGGGCTTGCAACGGCTGCAAGGATTCTGCCAGGAAACATTGGGTAAGTATTTTGATTCAGAGAAACGAATCGATGGAATCTATTCCAGGAATCTGGTAAAGAATCTCATAGGACTCTTAGCACAGAAAGCCAAGATCGCCCCAGATGAAAAGATCAAGGTCAACACAGAGCAAATAGCTGCAGATCTTAACACCCAGATAGCGGGAGCAGCTCAGCGCCTCATCTCCAGCTCTTCTTGGAGTACGGTGATTCGCTATTCAGCGCTTGAACTCTACAATTATTGGGAAGAGGGTCTGATAGCCGCTCTACAGGCTCAGATCTATCCAACAGAAGCCGTGATTAAGATCGACATTCTTAAAGATCGAATCCAGGACTTCAGATCTAAACGGGTTTACTATGGTAAAAGTTTTGAAATTGTTACTAGTGGTCTTCCAATCGTGAAGGTTACTTGCGTTAGAATCTAAAATATGATATAATATAGAAAGGGGTGATGCGATGATATGAGATTATTGGTAGTAGGACTAATAGTAGGAGCTGTTGTGTTAACGCTATTCTTTAATTCGGTTAACTCAAAATATGAGAAACGAAACAGAAGACGCAAATAAACACAACAAATATTTCAGGAAGGAGGACTAAATGGGATTATATCTCGTAATTTTAATAGTAGCAGCTTTAGCTATCGGAGTAACAATTAAAGAAGTTATAGACATCTATCGCTGTGCGGGGGCCAACACCCCTGCGGAGGATAGATCAAGCACGGCGCTTGTGATTTTCGCAACGCTGATCTTAATAACTGTAATTGGTCTCATCATAGTTATAATTAGCTCTATTAAATAAAGCTACTATAAGGAAGCCCAGGGCACATGCTCTGGGTTTTTCCTGTCCTATATATACTAATAAAAAAGATCCAAAAACTACAATATAATTTAATATGTTTCAAACAGTGAACTAGAACTTAGTTCTAGTCCTGTTCTTTGGTTATCTGGTCTTAAATACTAGGTAGCTGAAGAAGAGGACTAGATAATCTAGTATCAAAAACTAGCTTCTCAAAGCGCCGAAGGCGCGGGGGTGGGTGGTCGGGGGAGTAGTATTTTATTTTCTGGGGGGTATTTTTTTTAGCGTAGGGGGGGGGAGCTTTTTTCGTAGACGGGGGGCCGTTTTTTCTTCCGCGCGCCGCAATTTTTTCAGGGGGGACCCCCTTTTTTACCTAAACCGCCGCCGATTTTGCGTACGAAGTCCCCTTTTAGCGTACGTCCACCCCTAAAATCGCCTCCTAAAGCCTTTTTTATTTAGCGTAGGTATAATTTATCCTGTTTCCCCCAAAATCGTCTCTATCGTCCTAAAACACCCCTAAAACGAGCTGATACGCGTTTCGTCGACTCTCTTTACGTACGTGCGCACGCCCCTACCTTTTAATATAAGGCCCTTTTTAGCCCCGCCAGGCCTTTTTTTCTTTTCTGCCCACCCCTTTATTTATCCTGCCCCTGCCCCGCAGCCCCTAGCAGCCGTATTTAGCGTACGAGGTCATCTAGTATTGAAAACTAGATAGCGTGAGCTTGAAGACTAGGTGCCCTGGTAAATAAAAAAAGAGGACCCTCTAGTCCTCTTGATTTTCTGTATTCTTTGTGGCTGCTTCCTTTGTAGCTTCCGCCATCTGCTTTAATCTGTCTTGGGCTTCCTCTTCCCCAAACAATGGTGCCAGCATAATAAACTGTTGTAGGCCCTCTTTGTCCTTAAGGTTTAGAGTTATATGTCCCATAGCTCGAAGCTCATAGGTATCCTTGCTAGCTTCCTTAGGAACTAAAGTTACCCAGCCCTTCAGATAGTCTATGATCTTGGCCGCGTAGTCCTTGGCCCCCGTTACTTTGATGAGCTCGCTTCTAAGCTCGTTCATAACTCTAGCCTTCTCGTCTTGAAGCTGATCAATCTTCGCTTGGGCTGCCTTAAGCTCCCCTAATACATATTCCTCACATGTCTTTGGTTCCATGCTTCTCTATCTCCTTTCTAATGTCATCTATAATACTTACAGGAGGGTCCTGTGGCTCCACCATGTCCACACCGTAATACCTACATAGCTTTGACAGCAACTTATCGTCGTCAATGTAATACAGTTCATCCTCATGAACAGCATTCAGTATTAGCTGCCCCAGCCTTAAATCTGGATGCGTGCACCAGATCAACCAGATGGTCTCCATGACCTTACGATCAAAGTTTTCAAACCAGTGTTCTTTAAATTTCATGGCTTCCCTCCTTACAGAAACAGACGCTTGAGCATCTCTATCTCAGGCTCTGTGTATTTTCTTCTCTTTAATTCTTCTTCAATGTCAATTAAATCTACATGGTACCCGTTAACCATTTTTTTGAGAGTGTTCTTACAGCAAGCCTTGAATTCATTTCTCCGCTTGGTGCTCTGAATGTTATCTGTTGCCCGATAGTATTCCCCCATGAGACTGCACAAGCACTCTACTCCAAACATCTTTATGATTTCTTCTGGCAGCTGCTTAAAGTTCTCTACGGTGAACGCACGGTCTGGGAACCATCCTTGGTATATCTCTGCGTACTTGGCTAATGGGTCATGACCGAGGATACGGGCTGATTCAGCTAGGGACCTCCCGAGGGCGTCTATCCCTTTCATCCGCTCAATGCCTACCTCTACCTCTTTCTTTGTCATTCCTTGCTTTCCCCCTTATCTGGTCTTAAATACGCGCACGCGCATTACGTATACGTGAAGACCTAGTATTGAAAACTAGATATCCTCTTCTTGTGAATCCTTTTTCCAGTCCTCTAGATTTAACGGAACTGATTTAGCTGCAGGCTCCACATATACCTTAATCTGTTCTAGCTCTTCAGGTGTTAACATGTCTCCTCTTGATTTATCATGTCCATAGACTCTAGGTAACTTAGATGTATCTGATTCTTTTGGTGTCTGCGATGCTGTAACGATACAAAGGTCTAAATCTTTAGAAACCTGCCGAAGCTCGAATAAGTCCTTTGCGGTTAGAAGTGACCCCTTATGCTTTAACGTATAAAGCACATTTCCTCTTCTATCAATGACTTGTCCGTTTTTTAAAGTGCATACTCTCATAATCTAATCCTCCTTATGAAAACTTTGGGTTTTCTCAAGCTCCTCTAAAATTTCAGAAATCTTAGCCTCGTAATAAGCTTCAACTATTAAAGGATCAGTTGCTGGCTTTTCGCGATGCTGAAGATATGTAATAGGAGCTGAAAGTTTTCTATCTATAACCTCGCCCTCTTTAATATACTGGTTAAAGAGCAGCTCTGCGTTTGCAGGAGTTACCTCTTTCCCAGCTAAGTTAATTATCTCAAAGACGTTACCTAAACTGTCACTGCCAAAAATTTTTCCGTTTACTAATTCGATCATGCTTTCCTCCTAAGTTAAAAATTTAAGTTAAACTTTTCCTTATCCACTTATATTATAGCAGAATAAAAGTAAAAGTCAAGGCTAGAATTAAAGTAAAGAGGATAAAAAGAAAATAAAAGAAAGAAAGAAACAAAGAAAGAAAAAGTATATATATAAATATATATACTAAAAAGAAAAACAGGAGCAAGCCCCTCACTACGTTCGGAGAAATCAAAACTTCCTCGGACTTCGTCCCGAGCGTTAGTTGACGGAATGTCGCTTTCGCTTTTTTCGCTAACGCGCGGAGGCTCACGCGTACCCTTTCCGCTTCAGTCGGTCCCTAACCAAGCTACCGCAGGTCAGTGACCTCCTTACGCGTGGGTAATTTCTGAAAAAATGGATTAGACGCCAAACACGTAAAGTGTTAGGAATACGTAGGTCAAGATATGCAGAGATAGGACGATGGCGAGACCGATGCATCCTGTAAGGAAATCACGAACGGATTCAAAACGTCCACGAAGAGGTCTGCGGTCTCTGAAGATGTCAGCGAGGGCCTCAATAAGAGCTACGGCTAGAATTAGCGCGGCAATGCCTAATATAAATGTGTAAATGCTCCAAAGCACCCATCCAAATGTGATCATTCTTCTTCACCTCCGTCGTCTTCCTCGTCCTCAGTTTCGTGGTCAGAGTAGTCTTCGTCTGACGCATTTTCGTGGGAACGAATGTCCTGAAGGTAAGCACCGATGCCGTAGCCGCAAATAAATGCGCCAAATCCTGTGCAGACGATGATTTCTATTAGCCACCATACTTCCATACTAATAACTGTGTTCATGTTTTTATCCCTCGACTTTCTTCTTATAATAATTAATTAGGTAATCTAAATACCAACGTGCTTTCTCTAGGTCTTGAATTGCCTTGTGGTTTGTGTCAAGATCAGATGATGCTTTCTTACCTGCGCGGGATACATATTTAATAACGTTGCCTTTGCAGAATCCCTCAGCTAAACCTTTGTCTGCTATGTAGTCCATGACTTCGATAGAGCCATCAGTATAGTGAGATGGATGAGACACAGGGTCTGATGTTTGCTGTGTCTGTGATGTTTGATGATTCTTTAAAATATCTTTTGTATTCATGTTTACTCCTTATGATAAAAGTGTTAAGCCTCGCAAAACATTTTTAAGACGCTTCTTTAGTTCCTCTTGCATGTCTTCATAATACACGATGACAGGTCCTTTAAAATAGTCTTCGCCCTTACAAACGACTTGCTGTTCCACATATTTATAAACAACCGCCTCGACAATGTTGTCTATAACATCGTCTACAGGTACGGCTAAATTATACTTGTCCATAGGTTTATTCCTCCTCGTCAAATAGTTCATGTAGTAGGTCATAAAAACCTAAAGACACTCTGACACTCATAAGTACTTGCCCCAAAAGATTTTGTCCAGTGCCTTCTTTACCAATTCCCCAGATATAATCAAATGGAGAATCTTCGAATATATTAGCTTCACCTGTGCTTTGTAAAATCTTTTTAAGGTCAGGATTTTGGTAAAATTTGTCATACACGATATCCAGCATGATTTCAAATCTTCTTTCTGACCAAACCTTATCATCGTAGTTTTTAACCTGTCTACCTAGCTTTTTGATTTTATATGGTTCAGTTTCAGCTTTTATTTTTTCCGCTGTCTCGGTGTCTTCAAATTCCATAGCCTTGGCCCACATGAACGCTTGTTCAGAACAATTAAATATCTGATTTTGCCATACAAACCTACATGGGTAGAAGTTGCTGAAACAACCGTATGGGCCGTCTGTTCCCCAAAAGCCGATTCCTGAAGGTGATGTGTTTTCTTTTCCCATTTTTCTACTCCTCCTTCTCCTTAAGATTTTAATATCTGGATACTTTCAACTGAAGCGGCAGTGAAACGGATTTCTCCTCCGAATCTGTTGTCTATTAAAGTATAGGCACCATCTGGTGTCCGTTGTAGAACACCATAAAATGCAGTACGGCCCCACAGAGGTCGTTTTAGGATTACTTCACATTCTAGTCCAATATAAGATAATAATTTTGTTTCTTCCATACTTATTCACCACTTTTCTTTGTCCCTATAAATGTTTCGATAATAAAAATTAACTCATCTCTTGTCTGATTGATATTTACGTTAGGGCCTAAGTTCCATGAGATGTAGGCTTGCAACTCTCTCTTAGGCATTTTTCTTAATTCTTCTTCTGTGTACATGTGTATTCTCCTTTTTCAATTATATTATAGCAGAATAAAACCAGATGTCAATCTTGGTTATTGGTTTTTAAAATTCTAAACTTTTAACCACATCTAATACTTTGATTTTTTCAATCTCCTTTTCGTGAGAAGAAATATGTTTTTTATATTGTTCAATAGTTTCATTTTCTCTTTCTATCAAAAGATTCCTATAATGTTCTAACTTATCATTTGAAAGCGAAAACATATCTCTGCCATAAAAAAGCGAGTTTATTTGATCTAAGCTATCTTTTCTTACGGTAACGCTGCAAAGAGCCCCTTGCCCTCTGGCAATTTTATATGTTTTATCTTTCTCTTCTGCTTCTAATTCAAAAATTCCTATTGCTTCCCCTATACCAGTAAAAAAGGTTCTTCTATATAAATAAATTTTCATTTGCTCTTATCTCCCTGTAACTCTGTAAATTCCTTATCATTTATTCTCACAACACTTGGTGTACGTTCTATAGAAGTCATCAATGCATTGTTAAGACTCATATTTGAAATCTCTAACCTTATATTATATAATTCAGCTCTAAGCGTATTGTTTTTTTCTTTCAAATAAACATTTTCAATAGTCAATTCTTTATTTTCTGCTCTTAATCTATCTAATTCTTCTTTTAGTTTATTTTGTCTATACATCCTCTTCCACCTCGATTTCATCATCCATATTGGTATCTTTAAAAATATCAATTATAACTTTATTTACGTCATCTTCACTATAATCCATACAAGGTGGAAATTTTGGTTCTTTTCCACCATAATGCCTTACTTCTTTGGGACAATCAAAACTGCTTCCGTCCGCATAATCAGCATGCTCATAAGGACAATATTTACATTTGTTGTCACCAATTATATTTAAAATTTCTTCATCAGCTAAATCACCGATTTTCTTTTTCATATTATTCACTTCTATTTTTCCTAAAAACAAGCACAATCAAGTACCCATTTATTGTAAAAGTTGTCGTATACTTTGAAATAATATCTAATACCTTTTAATATAAAATAATTGCCATTTCTTGATTGTTTATATTTGATTGTATGTTGTGTGCCTTTATAACTAAATGCAATTTCTTGATATATTGTAGATATGGCACATTCACTTTTTATTTCTTCACCATATTTATTGATAGCTGTTAATTCTAATTTACCCATATTACTCATTCTCATCCTTTAACTCAATAATATTTAAAATTGTAAAATATTTTTGCAAATTTCTGTAATAACTATTGTGACGAGCTTCTTCTTGTTTCTTTTTTGCATACTCTTGGAATTTCTCGTAGGCTTCCTTCTTTGAAGAAGCCTCTAACTCATAATTATTTAATCCTGTGTTTGTTACAGTTGAACCACTGTACTCATTATAAAATGAAGAATACCCTTCATAAACAATTATATATTTATTCATAATCTATTCGCTCTCATTCTTTAAATATTTTTCTACTTTATCAACATCCAGTAAATGCATTAGGTCCAACCAAGTTATCACATTTGTAATGTCTTTGTCATCTGTATTATTTTCTTTACACCATTTTTCAAATAATTTAGCAACCTTATGTCTTTGACTATAAAATAATATTCCCATATCTATTCATTTATCCTCTCTTAAATTTCTTCTAAGATGATAGACTCTCTTTCTTCATCTATAGCATCTTTTAATTTTTGTGCAGCCTCTAAATGAAGAAAACTAAAATAATCATAATTATTATAACCTTTATATGTAACAATTAAGATAGGTACGTCAAAAGGCTTACTCTTAATAATTTTAGTTTCCGCAACATTGTTTAAATTAAGGGTTAATACTGTATATGGCATCTTAAATATAATATCAATTGTTCTAGGATATTCTTGCATAACTCCATTAGACACTTTAAAAAGTCTTAATAATTCAGCCATCTTTATTCACCTCTATTCTCTTGATATCTATAAGGCTCATATTCATTGTTATTAGCCTTTCTCACATAAACATTATAGTCAGCTTTTTTATCTAGCTCAAGCTGTCTATTTACTTCAGCATTACAATTAGGACAGTTATGTACACCGCTTGTCATCATCATACTTCCGTATACAGCATGGCTACCACAATGAGGGCAAATACAAACACAATCCATTTCATTTTCAGCTTCTTGAATTACTTTAATTCTTCCTATATGTTTCATACTTAATTACCACCTTGTATATCCGTTTGCTGTCGGTACTTGTAGTATATCAGAATCGTCTGGTTCTGTCTGGCCTTTGAATAAAACTCCACATTCCTTATTGATGTATGCAAGCAACCCTCGATAGCCCCATTCTGGAAGATTCATTTGCGGCACTTTTTGTTTAACAACTTCTTTTGTTTTTTCACTTAATTGAAAATTTAGTGCATACTCAATAAGCCATTTATCCCATAGGACATTTTCTTCATCTGTCCACTCTTTGTTGTGAGGGTGGCCGCAGCAATTATTATAATATTGTATTACTTCTTTTGCTTTCGCATGTTTATACTGTTCTTTGTATAGCTTTGTTTGGACTAGTTCCATGATCATATTTGAATAATCTAGCTCTAAACCTTTATCCATAATATACATTTTAACAATATCCTGTTCTTTCATGCCCATGCCAAATGCAGAATACCATTCTAAATATTCTTTTAATGATTGCATTTCCATTATCTAAGATACCTCCTTCAATGCTTCAAATAAATAGTTTATTATTTAAGTCCATTATTAGTTCTCGAAGTAAAGACCTCTTAGCAAGTTCTTCAGCTTGACAAGAAACTTCTTTTATAAACTCATTTAATACATTATTCTTACATTCCTCTATATTGCAGTTGTTATGCTTTGTATAACACATAAAATAAATAGGTTCATAGGTTGTATCAAAACCATCTCTATGAATTACTCCAGACTCAAAACCTATTACAATGTCATTAGCCAATACGTCAATCTGGACCTTAGGTCTAGGTAACTGACCACAATATTGTTCAGCTAATTCTTCCATACTACAAACCTGATGCTTCATTTTAATTCACCTGCTTTCCATTCTGTTTTTAGTATTTCAAATTCTTCTTGGGATTCAATTCGTAGCCCATCCTGGAATTTCCACTTATTTTCCCTCCTGAGGCTCATCGAACACATATTTAACAATACTGGCGTCTAGTAGCGCCTGTTTAAATAAGTCCTCATGATGATTAATATAACCAATTAGGTAATGTGTCACTTGGTTTTCAGTATCATACACACAGATAGCTTTCTTTTTTCTATCAGGACATTTAACAATTTCAATTACATACATGACTTTTTCTCCTTTTTATAGGTTACCCATTTTCCTGCATCTACTTGTTTAAAATCTAGGGTTGAATTTTTAGATAAAATGTAGCGCTGAGCATCCTCTAATGTGTAGAACCATGACTCGCCTAATTCGCTAAAGTCATAATCAGGATAGATTGCCCAATTAGGAAACTCTAGGTTTAGCTGTGTAGTAAAAGATTTTTCGCCAACCAAGTAAACAGGTTCTTTATAAATTGCATTAAACAAATAGTTTTTATTTTCTGAATAATGCAGAATATAAACAATGTCACCAACGTGTGGTTTCAAATTATAGCGTTTTTTGTTGTTTTTCAAACGTTTTTTAAGCATTTTTCTGTTCCTCCCTACTTTCAGATTTTATTTTATTTGCCGCTCTTAAGTTCTTCTGTTAGTATTTGTTCAGCCTCAGCAGTTTGTGCATCAGCTACCACTTGCATGATTTGGCCAAGAATATAAGCGTTTGCCCGCGCTTGTTGTGAGCCCATAAGACCACGAGGGTATTCTTGCACGATACGCTCTATTCTTTGAAAATTCTTTATAATTGATTGAAGACGCACATAATGTGGTGCTAGAATTTCATTGTACCCCATCTCATCCACTTCGGCATCAATAAGTTCATTCCAAGACTCTGGATCTAATCTTGCAATGTCTTCTAGTGACATGCCCAATGCCGCATATGTAGTCCATTTAGACTTAGATGGGCCTGCCTTTATCTTGGCGTTATTGTATAACATCTCTAGTGACTCCAATGGAGTGTATTTACTTATACTATATTTGTTCTTGCTCATATTAAAACCTCATTCCTATGCAAGTTGCAAAAGTAATTTCAATAATTTCATGGTAGTATTTAGGAGTACCTGTTTGAAACCACTCTTGTGCATATTTTTTATCATATATTACTTGAAGCTCATCGTAATTATCAGAAACTTCCCCTGTCAAACACACAAACTCAAATAAATCAAACACAGCGATGGCATAAATACTACCATGTCTGTCTCTATGACCATACAAAAGTTTAAAAAGATTATTGGCAAACCTCATATAATCAGGTGTGTAGATTTCATTAAGATTCAGTGTGCTCACATGACGTTGTGCTTCTGGTGCAAACTTACTCATGTTTTTTTACCTCCGCCTTAATAGGGGTATTTGTAGTAGACATATCTATTTTACGATAATCTTCAAAATTAATCCCTTTGATCGCATTGTAAAATTCAGTTAATAGTTTTGCTTTTCTTAATTCTTCTTTTATCTTATTTTTCATAAATATTACCAACCTTTCAATTATATTATAGCAGAATAAAATAGAAAGTCAATAAAAAAAGGAGGATTACTCCTCCTCTTTTGTTGGGAAATGTTCTTCATAAACTGGCCAACTATCATCGACTGGTTCAAGCACCTTTACAAGCAGACACTTAAAAGGATATTTTACTTCATCAGTGCTCTTGTCTTCATGATGGAAAACTTGGTAGTATTCATAAGTAATAGCTTTTGAATCTTTATCGGTAATTCTTACTTCAACCACACCATTGCAAATAACAACATCATAAATTTTTGAGTAGACGTCTGTAAAATGAAAACTACCATTATTTAGCTCATAATCCTTTTCAACAAGAGCTTTTAAGAAGTCCATTAGCTCCTCATAGAAAAGCGCAGCCTCACACCATCTAATAGAATCATGAATACATAAGAAAGCATCTTCAACTTCTGCCTCATCATCTAACTCAGTTGGACGATAGTCATTATACACCTTCCAAGAACAACCATCCCATAAAGGAAATTTTTCCATAGCTATACGTTGGAAAATTTTTTCAGTTTGGACACTGTTAAATTCGCCAGAAGCACACCTATGAAAATCTGCTTCTCGAAGCATGTAAAAAATTTCATTGGATTCCCCTGAAGAAAATTTTGACATTAAGGCTTCTATATCCCTTTTAATAATAGGGAAAGAACTTACTTCAAGAGTATGAGCAAAACCTGCTCTTGGTTCTTTTTTGTCATAAAATATAACAGGACGAGTCTCTGATAGTCTAACTTGTTCGTCTGGATAAGGTAGATATCGAACCGCCATTCCCTCGTAAGCACCCTTTTCGTGGTATTTAATACTTCCATCCTTATTTAATTTATACTTGTATGGGCTTAATTCAAAACCAATACTTCCACTTACATAAGTCCAGTTACTCATGTTTTTCTCCTCTTTTCCTTCAATTTTTGCCAAATAAAATGACACTTTTATTTAGTGGTATTTTTAGGGGTTAGAAAGGCAGTTCTATGTCTGCCTCTCGTTCGTCTAAAATTGTAGTGATTACACCGATCAACATTAACGCCCCATGTCTATTAGTGTTGGCGATTTCCATAACAGTTTCTCTGATGGTATACAACTGAGAGCTACTCATTGTTATAAAAGGGCGTGGCTTTTTATCCCCTGGGAAAAGCCAAGTTTTATTTGTTGCACAAAACTCCCACCAAGCGTCTAAGAAACAGTCCTTTGAAATTTGATTAGCAGCTACGCTGATATAATCTAATCGTGTTTTTTGAATACGCTCTTTTTTTGCTTCTAGTTCAAGTCCTGTCATACCATCATCTTCTTTCTGTTATAATTCGTCGACAGACTCTAAAATCTTATCAACGACTCCATTTTCAATTTGCTCATCAGCATACATATACCATTCGATATTATTTTTCTTAGAAAATTTTTGAGAACTGATTCTAGTCTTAGCTAAAACATGCTCTCTCATAACCTTAACGCAATGTTCATAGTCTGCCATTTGCGCCTTAGTTTGCTCATAAGTTCCTTGAGTTCCTCCTGAACCTGAATGAACTAGAGCTGTTGAATTTTTAGTTGCGAATCTCTTATGCCCTGAGATAAGGATTAAGAAAGCTGCACTCATGGCTACGCCCATATTATAAGTATAGACAGGGGTCTTACTCATGGCAATAGTGTCGATTACATTGAAACAAGCTGAAGCTTCTCCACCATAACTATAAATATAGATTTTAATAGGTTTTCTTTCTTCTACGGGTAAGCCAGCATCCACTTTATTGAAATGCATAATTAGCTTACTAATTTCTAGTGTAGAAACGTCAATAGAATCATCTAACCAAATTTCTCTATTAGCTAGATTCTTATAATACATTAACAACTCTGGATCGGGTAAACAAGCATCTTGTCCTTCCCCTCCTAGTTGTAGACCTGCAGCCGCTAAAATTTCGTCTAGGTCATCTAAATTTCCTTTACCAGCAATCTTTTTTACATTATTTGTTCTCATTTAAAATCCTCTTCATATATTAAAAATTTTTGTAGGAATGACTCCTAATCACTTATATTATAGCAGAATTATTTTTAAAGTCAATTAGTTTTGTGTGTTACCATCAAAATCTATAACTAAAACATTAGTTTGATTACTTAAGGCTGTTGTTGCGTCTATGGCAATAAGATTATGGCCAAAATAAATATTGTGATTATCTTCTTCTGAAAGATAGTGCTTGTTAAACTCTGAGCATCTGTAATGTCCACATACTAATACTTTATCTTTCTTGATTTCCTGATCAAATAATCCTGCATCAAAAAACTTATATGGACAACCCCAAGAGGCTTTTGCCCATTCTTCATCAGTTGCATTTCTCCAGTCTTCCTTTTCCAAGAAAGCTTCGGTAACTCCTTCATAAATATATCGTGCTTCTAGTTTACCATAGTATTTATCATTCCAAGTTAACGGGATGAAAGAATGAACAAAAATATATTTATCTAACTCATAGAAATTGAGCCATTGTGAGCCTTGCAGCCATTTGGTGATTTCTGAGTTTTTTACCTGTGTTTGGATTTTTTCCCACAAGTCAACACTGTAGGCAGTCATTCCTTTATCAACGAACCCAAACTGTCTTGCAAGTACAAGTCTATATCCTTGTCTAAGGTCGTATAATGTTTCAAGACCTTCTTCTACAATTTGGCAAAAAGTCCAAACTGTTCCATTTGAGAAATCATGTTCCTCAGGATAACTCTTATCTAATAAATCTAAATATAATGATTCGTGGTTACCTCTAATTAAAACGATTCTCTTTTTAGGAATTGATTTTAGAAATTTATACACTTTTAAAGTTTCATCTCCACGATCAAAAACATCTCCACACACAATTAAAGTATGTTCAGGATTCTTTTTATCAAATCCTGCAGCCTTTAAAGACTTTAATAGAGGTTTATAATAACTATGTATATCAGACACTATAAAATATTTCACTAGTCTAGCCCCCATAATTTTTTAAAGTCTACATCTTTTATCTCATTTTCGACCTTTATAATTTCCCCATTTTCACCAGGAGTATAAGTACAGCGGACAGGAATGTCATCTTCAGTTAGTCTACTAAGGAAGTCAGCTGAAACCTCTTTGTGGGACAATATTTTATTCTTACAATCCTCACAATAATAGTTTACCCATCCATTGCTTACATATCTAGCTGGGTTACCACATTGAACACAATAACACATTGACAAGAAATCATATTTGGTAATTATGTCACCAACTTCTTTTGGATGTCCATTGTCATACCATCTTAAAGTGCCATATTTTTCTTTGATTTGAGTTATGCGATAATCATCTAAATAATTTGCCTTAATTAAGGCATTTTTAATTTCTTGGCACATTTGTATACCAAAAGCCTTTCTCCAACCAGGTGGCATCGCGTCTAGTTCAGTGTATGAATAATCATAGTCTTTTGAAACCTCGTCTGTCCATCTATTTCTTGGTAAAAGAAATGGGAATTCTTCTATTAACTTTTTATTTTCTTCAATTTTCATTTCTTTATTTTCTTCCATATTTAATCTCCCCACCCATCATAATGTTTTGCAATTAATTTAAAATAGTTATTAATATCAGTTTGTCTTTCTTTTGCTGCTTTCTTTAATAAATAAAAGAAATAATCATGATTTTCCTTATCTGGTTTTCCATTTGACCATTCAGAAGTGTAGGCTGTGTTTACATCGTTCTTGGTTAGATTGTTTTCTTTTAACCAATCTTTTAGTTTGGTTATGTTTTTATCTTTTAAGAAATGTGCCTTATCAGAAACATCTTCATTAAAGTTTTCTTTTCCACCATATTCAAGGAATAGTTCGTCAAACATGCCTGTGTTATATAACTTAACTAATAGATCGCCTTTATTGTAATTAATGGCTCTATTATCAATTTTCTTATAAACCAGTGTGACTTGAACACTATTTGCAGCATTCCAAGCGTGTGCATAGTTATCGTAATCATCTTTCAATATTTTCTTACCTAATTCAATGACTTCTGTCATTTCTTTTATTTGTTTCTCAGTTTCCTCTTCTACAATATGAGAATAATTTTGCATATAATCACGCATTTCAATAATTTTGAATTGTATCAACTCAATTAGCCCACACCAAGGATATTGCCTTTTGATAAAATATTTCCAAGATTTGAACCAAGCAGGGTTAACAGTTTGATCATAGCCAATTAATTCTTTAGCTTCTTCTTTTAATATTTTTCTAGATTTTTTATTTGGTTGCCACCAGGCAGTTCTAAAAAGACATCGAAAAAATCTTTTTATTAGCCTTCTCATGTTATCATCTCCTATTTATTAAATGTTTTTGCTTTTTCGCAAGGGAACATTTCAGTACATTTACCATTTCTATATTCACATTGTGGAACTAGTAATCCCTCAAATTCAGGATATTTATCAAGAACTAATCTACATATCTCTCTTACAACCTTTCTGGTTTCTAAGCTTGCTTGGTTGCACAAACGTTTATGTGCAACAGTCATTAGCTCTTCAGCATTCATATCCCAAATCATATCAACGGGTGCGTCTTGAGGCGCCTTATTTCTGTCATAATTATCTTGTCTATCATTTCTTTGTGACTTTACATATGGTTGTGCATGAATGTGTCTGCACAGATGGGTTGCTACCCAAGATGGAATATTCTCTATATAAAAGCTAAAGAATAATCTTCTAATAGGGCTGTGCTCTGCTTGTAAGATTCTTTTCTTCCAGCTAAAATCAGGACCATTCTTAGGATTTAAACCCATTGTCACTAAGGCTCTTCTTTTTACTTCTAGCCAATCTTTTTCAGTTGGGCTTTCAATCATAGTAATTTTTAATTCTTGCTTATTCTCCATAAATATCTTCTATAAACTCCTTATTGTGCATGATGATAGGCTTCTGCCCAAAATTCCCATAACTTAGTGCACGAATTGTATTATATTCAATCCACTCTATTGCGTCTTCTTCTGAGCAATGGTTCTCCGCCATATATTCCTCAACCATTTTATCATAATCATAAACAAGTCGATTGTCATCAGTAATACCAACAATGGATTGATCATATGACTCATTGTCAAACAACAAAGGTTGTTCTTCTTCCTCTAATTGTTGTTCCTCACAGTAGGCCTCTAAGGCTTTTCTAAATTTTTTATCTATCATAACTACTTCCCTTTCTCCTCCTCAAATAAATCAGCCAATCTAGCTGTTTCTGAACGTTCATCAATAGGCATGTCAACATAGCCAAATAAACGCTTGCCGCGTAGATGTTTAATTGCAGCTTTCATGCCCTGAGATTTATCAAACCGAACTCTATCAGTTTGTTTAAAATCTCCCTCCATTAATAAATAGGAATCCTTGCCGATTCTACCTATAATAAGTTTCATAAGGTCTTCATCTAGGTTTTGAGCTTCAGTACATACAACTACACTATTGTCGAAATTACGGCCTCTTAAATGCTCTAAAGCCACTATTTCAAGCTGGTTATTTTTAATCATATGCAATACTGCAGCCTCAGATTTTAAATTATCTATTAAAGGTGCTATCCAAGGTCTCATTTTCTCTAACAGGTCTCCAGGTAAGAATCCTAGTCCCCCTGTGTTTTTTACCCCAATTGTATTACGTAGCCATACAATCTTTTCGACTGTATGTGTTAGTAGCATCTCAACCGCTTTAACACTCGTTAATAAAGTTTTCCCACTGCCAAAATTACCTGATAACATTTTAAATGTGATATCATCATTGTTTAGTAAATCGATAGCAGCGACTTGTTCATCATTAATAGGTGTTATAATTCTAGTTTGTTTTTTACTAGCTTTATTTTCTTTTATGTTTCCTTCGTCATCGACTTTAAAATCAGAAAAACTGATCGAAATTTTTCCTCTACCAAACTTCTTTAATTCTCCTTTTACATACTGGTATTGATTAACTAACTTTTTTCTGCCGTCTTCCTCCATATACACTAATAAATATTCGTTCTCATACATGTCACATGGGGGAAAAGGTTTAACTGAAAAGTTAGCCCATTCCTCAACGGTTGGGGTCCATTTAACCCAACCTGTGTATTCTTCAATTTTTCTACTGTTTTCAAAGCTGCTCAATGTTGTTACTCCTTACTTCTTATTGATATTTTTTGTTATTTGATCTTCTGTATAATAGCATTGGTCCATCTCTTTGCGTTTCATTTTTTTAAAAGGGGCCAAATGGTTTAACCTATTATATATAAACGGTGCCACAATTAGCAATATAACTAATAATGTAACCACAATTCCGAATAATAGTTTTTCCATAGTTCATCATCCTTGAAAATTTTTTTAGCCTTTTGATACGCTTTTTCATCAAGCCCTAAATCGTCAAAATCAGTTTGCACAAAACATTTCCCTAAACATCGATATTTTCTAGCGCCCTCGGTAACAAGGTCATCATCATCCAAGATTATAAATCTATCTTCGTCTTTAAAATTGTTTTGTATATATCTTGCTATTTGCCCACTTCTATCCCACTTAATATGATCTAATAAATGAGTTTCGGTATCTGTAATTCCGACCAATTCTATTTCGTTTTCCTTTAGCGTCCTTAATAATTTCTCCGTGTTCGTTTCATAATCAGGACCAAATATTTTCATGTCCTGATCCTTTAGCTTCACTAAATGCATTTTTAACGTTAAATCAGGATTCAAATTCCTTCTCCAGCTACTGGATAACACTACTTTCGCGTCAAACTCTTTACAAATCCTTTTTAGAATTTGAACACTACGGTCGTCTATCTTTCCTCCAAATTCTCTTTTGCTTTTTAACAGAAAATCTTTATTATTAAGAACCCCGTCAATGTCTAAAAAGATATAATTAGACACGCTGATATCACCTCTTTCTCTGTGTAAATAGCAAAAAAGAATGAGTGAGCGCCAATAATACAACTAATATTAATGTAACTATACTCATATCTTTCCCCCTTTTATTTTGGCGTCGAGAGGGGGCTTTGAACCCCCGCACCAGTTACCCGATCTAACAGTTTAGCAAACTGTCCTCTTCAACCGCTTGAGTATCTCGACAAGTGATGTGTTTGTGAAAGGTTTTGTCCTATTGAACGGGTACTATCGCACACATCAGGTTTACCCACTGAACTACTTTGTGTTAATTGAACTCCAGAAAGCAAATTCAGTGTTGTAAACAGAATCTCTTTCTCGAACATTCTGGTTAAACCAAATCACCCTGAAAGTATTATTCTTACTCTTAAAGTTAAATTTGATTCCATATGTTTCTTTGTTATTATATGTGTTTTGAATTTTTTCGATGCTTTTAACACCATCAAAATCAATTTGCACATTTTTAATTGTATGAACATTCACACCTGAACGTTGTTGAGGTTTTTGCTCTGCAGGTTTTGGTTGATATTTTGGCTTATCAACAGGCTTAGCTGCTTTTTCAGGAGCAGATTTTTTAACCTCTTGGAACATAGTTTTTGCAAAATCCTCATCGTCCTCTTCTGAGTATTCATCCCACAGTTCCTGCTTAGGAACATGACGGACTTTTTTATTTTTCTTCTTATTGTCCTCACGTCCTGATTTCATTTTAGTTACTTTACGGCCTTGTGGTTGGTCGTACATGTATTCATACTCGTCTTCGTATGTTTCCCAATCTATAGTTGTCATAAAAACTCCTTATGAAAAAATGCATCCTGTCTCAGGGTCATTTCCTGATTTAATATAATCATATGTGGCTGTTTTATCTGGATTATCAATGTGAAATTTATCAGCCTGATGCTTTAGAAGGCCATTATTTCCCCTTTGAGCATGATTATTAATTAAATATTCATCATAGGATTTATAAGGCCTTAGAGAGCCCATATGCTGTCTCATTTGATTTGCTACCTCCAGAACATGTGCCTCATAATCTTCAGGAACAGGATGTTTATCCCAATCTGGAGCTGCCCTATCGGTAATTATATCTATCATTTCTTCAGGGCTTATAATTTCTCCATATTCATCCTCAATAGTCGTATTGGTATCGAAGAAAAGCCACTTCCAATCCTCAAAATTGTGAATACCATACTCTGGATAAACACATAAGCTAAAATGCCAACCAAATGAAGATTTGCCAATGTGAATCTCTTGTTCAAAATCTTCAGATAAGGCGTCCAATGTTGGATAATATGTATTACGGCACACATACCCGTTCGTTAGTTGAGTAACATTAGTGTCATATGTGTCACACCCCAAAGTTGTTGGTATCCCTGGTTCATATTTCATTTTTCTAATAAGATAATAATTAGTTCCCATAAAGGTTTTCAACCTCCCTAAGTTTAAAATCTAAGTTTACCTCTAAAACATCATCAGGTAGGTCATCATTACAACTTGGCCCGTCTCCTAAGTAGAAAGTCCATTCGATGGTTCTTAATTCATTATAACTTAAGCTATGTGGTGTAGCATATTTGATTAACTTACCACGTTTAGGTAAACCAGTGCGACGATCATAATTGTAATTACGCCAATTATATTGCCATTGCTTAATAATACGTTGTTGTGTCCCACGGTTGCATCTGATGGCTTCAGGAGGGAATTTAATATGTGGACCAAGCTCACGTCTTTGCGCTTCCTCATGAAGAACTTCCATAATACCTAGGTTTTGATATAGTTGAGTTATGCTACCAAAAGGTTGTGATAAATCTAAATTAAATCTTTTAGTTCTCATTCTTCTTAAGAGCCTCCCTTATAATTCTTCTAGCTTTATTCTTAAACTTTTCATATAATTCCTTATTTGCATCAGAGCGGCTTCTGTAATCTTTAACCCTATTGCCAACAGGTTTTACATGGGTTTTACCTGTTTCATCAGGCTGAACAAAGCTGATCACGATATAATTCTTACCATTGTAACACCATTCAATGCCTACACCATATTCAACAGGCATAGTCACGATTGTTAAATTTTCATCTGTTATATTTACAACCTTAGATATAAGATGTATTCTTAGGTTATCTTTAATATGCAAAGTTTTATCTTCGTCAGTTAAATTTTGATTAAATATTTTTAATTCTTTAATATTCATAATGCGCTCCTAATCCAAATATAGTGGATATTCTTCATATCTAACATAATATACTTTAACATCTTGGCCTAAATAAGATTCATAATCCTCTTTAGAAATTTCAATGGTGCGTTCACCAATCACTTTCGGAGAAGTCCAATGAGTTTTTACCTCTCCATCGAAGTGCCATGCTACCCTAAAATTCTTATCTATAGGGAAACAAACATCAGCTTGACGGTTAGAATCAAAATGTAATGTTTCTATACATTCACGTCCTGTTGGATTAAAATATCTTAAAACAACTTCTCTGTAGTGGTCTTGTAATTGTTCCTTATAATATATATAGGAAAAATTTTCCCAGCCATGCTGTAAATGTGCGTTATATTCTTCCTCTGTATAACTTTGGTCAGATATGTAAATTGTGTCTTTTCCGTCATTACAACAAGCGATAGATATTATATAAGGATAATATGGAATTAAGTCTAATAAATTACGAATTGGAATATCTACAGTAATAATTACGCCATGCTTATGAAGATATTTTAATGTTCTCTTTTCACCAAAATACTCATAGGTATAATATTCTTTTTCTTTGCGACTAAACAAAGATTTTTTTACATGTTTAGTTATTACTAATGCAGGACACTTTGATGCCACAAAATCTTGATTGTGCACGTCAAGATATATACGCTTGTGTTGATGGATAATACCACCTGTGCGTTCCATAAAGATTTTAAAGCATTCCATTTCATCAGAATATAAAACACGAACTTTTTCTAAATCTTCTTTTTTATCAGAACCTTCTTTAGTCCTGTGTTTGTATGACATGATGTGATCAAATAAATCACACTTTCCACTAAATCTACTCATTCTTTCATCTCCTTAAATAAATTAAAATATTCCCAAAACGAATCTCGCCGCGCGTTTCTATAAAAAGGTTTTTTCTCTTTTGGTCTGTTTTTTAAAGAGTCATACAACTCCTCAGAAGTTTTATATGGACAATCATTGTCAGTATCATATAAGAACCACTCAATCACACTTGCTTCGCCAGGTTGGTCGTTCATTAACTTCTGCATCTTTTCTACAAGTTGTGCCTCATAATTAATATATAACCAACAATCACAATAATTACCTTTGCATAAATTTTCCAGTGACTTTACGAACTGGTCTTGTAAAATACGATGCTCTGCAATAAACTTTAAAGTTTGTTTAAACTCCTCTTTTGTCATTGAAATAGGTGTCCTATTTTTTATTCTACAATAATCCATCTAGCGTCTCCACCACCCTCTTTAAAAACTCATACTCTTCGATTGAAAGGCGATATTCTTCAAACTCTATAAACTTATCATACTCTTGTGCAGAGTTTGTTGTTTTTAGTCTATAGACATCTACACATTTGTCCTTAAGAAGAATAAGTGCTTTTTTGAACATTCTTTGCTCGAACAAACCCTCTCTTACAATAATAAGGGAATTAACTAGCTCTGGTAAATCAACACAGTCTGTATAGTCTGTTGTGTCTAACCCAAATTTTAAGTTCCCCTCCCAGTTGTTTAAAAAACACGTTTGATCAATTTTATTATAGGCATCAAATATTTTACTCATTTTTACCACCTCTTTTCAAATAAAAATAGAATTTTATTTATTACCTAATTAAATTTAACGGTCGAATCTAGAACTTCCCCGTTAAAAAATCCATTTTTTTCTTCATATGACACTATTCTTACATTGACATCGTAAGTAAGCGTACCAACTTCATTGACCCTGAGAGCATAATCTTCTTTGTTTTTATAAATGGGGCTAGCAACTGTAAATCGAACAATCAAAGGCAATGCTTGCTTAATTTTTTGTATCAAATCCAAAGGCAGATTCTCAGGGATAAAAGAAACGTCTGTGAATGAATCATCAAAAGTCTTATCGACTTTAATTCCTGTTTCTGTATCATATACATATCGTTCTAAGCCGACTTTCATATATCCTTTTATCTTTGAAGCCTCTGAAACAAAACAATTACCTGAATAATTAGTAAAATAATGTTCCATATTAATTTCCTTTCTAAATAAAATATCTCTTTTATTGATAATATTCGTCTAATAACCTAACAGCTATCTCTTCATTGGTAAGACCTTCTTCTGCGAATTTTTCTTTTTCTTCCTCATCAATAAACTCTTCAAGAAAAGCCTCCATAAACTCATCAAAATCTTGGTCTTCAATCATTTTATCAACTAATTCAGTATCGTCAGTGTCGACATCATTTCCAATATAATCACCATATCTATCTGTGTATACATAATAACTACATGTTCTGTAGTCAACTAAATCATTATCTCTGAAAAATCTAGGTGAATCTTCACCCTCTTTTTCTAAAAGCTGTTTCATGGTATTGTCTTTTTCTGTTCTAGTCATCATATTTCTCTTTCCCCTTTTCTAACATTTCTTTGATTGCATGATAACCATAGCCCTCTGCTATCCAATTACTGATTTGAGCGCCAAGATCGTAGCCAATTTTACGAGCCTTACTCAAATAAAACTCTGTATCTTCGCCCACTTCTTCTTTATAGCATCTAACAATTTTATAACTTATATTGTTATATTGTGGTTCACTAAAACGAGTATTTGATGGAATACCATTCCCTGCTTCAACATAATATGCCTTTTCTGCATTAAATAACACATGGCATCTATTAGCAGCGTCTGTGCGATGTTCAAACTCCACCTCTACCTGAATCTCGCCTGGAGATATTATATAACCATCATCGCTAGTGTCGTATTCTTCAACACGACAGCTATCGTAATAACCAGAATTATATTTTGCATAATGCTCAGCTTTCTCTTTTGATAGGAACACAGCTACAATGTGGTAGTCTGAATATTGCCCATCAGTTACAATAAATATTTTCATAACTATTTCCTCTTTCTACGAACGCCACCAGCTATTTGTTTAATATCAAGCTCAATATATTGATCAAAAATCGCTTCAACTCTATCTTCTTCGATATTCATATCTTTAGCAGTATCAAGAATAGAGCTGACAAGCAATTGCTCATACGCTTTTAATAAAATCATAGCAAGATAGCTGTTTATTTCAATGTTTATCATATTAGGATACACATAATGAGCCAAAGCACCAACACGAGTGCCATACTCCTCTGTTTGATGACATTCTAAATGCGCTTTACCAATAAAACATCTTGCGTCCTCTAACCCCTCTTTGATTAAGGTTTGGACATTATTAAGTTCTTGCAATCTGTCTTTGACACGCTCTTGATATTTTTCAAAATTTTGAATTTCTTGTGATTTTTCATATAAACCGCTTGCCTTTAGTTTTTCCATAAAACCTACCTTCTTTCATTTATATTATAGCAGAATAAAAACAAATGTCAATAAAAAGGAGGAATTAATTTTTAATTCCCCTTCTTATTTAATATAATCAGCTCTAAGATTAACTTAAATCTTCTAAACCATCTTCAAGCCAAGACACTCTTGTGTTTTGAATCATGAAATCAGGTGCCTGAACCGTAGGTTTCTTTGGTTTAGTATGGTATTGCCAACACTCCTTGCCGTCATATACATGTCTGGTGAGCCACCAGAACTTACCAACAATCTTGATAGTTGGGTCAACTTCAGTTACTCCATAACCATTATCATAATCAAACTTCTCTGCAGCTGTGACAAAATCCGCAATAGGGATAAACCCCTCAGCGTTGCGGATAAATCTTATATGTTTTAATTTATAGCCATGCTTCTTTAATACATCTTCTGTTTCTTTTAAAAGATTAACTATCATAACTATGCTCCTGTACTACCTAAACCGCCTGTTCTTTCTCCCTCAGTATCATCATCGTCTGTGACGTAATACTTTTGGAAAATACCTTGAACAAAACGATCACCTGCTGCAACATCTAATCTGCCATAGTTTGGACAAAGTCTAACCATGATGTGTCCTTCATTATTACCGTCAGCATAATCAGCGTCTATAATACCAACAGTGTTAGCTAAATACGCCCCTGTTTTAAAGCCCACACCACTTCTAGGTACAACCATTAAATACATATCATCTGGCATAATAGCTCTGATTCCTGTTGGAATTGTTATCTGTACTATACCATAATCTTCAGGAAGTAATTCAAAAGGTACAGGTGAATAAAAATCATAACCCGCAGACTTTTTAGAGCCACGCTTTGGTAGTTTAATACCATCATAATATTGTTGGATATCTACCTCTCTAGCATAAGGCATTATCTTTCTTAAGTCCTTTGCAAATTGTTCATAACTTACTTTTTCAAATTTAATCATTGTTATCTCCTCTGTATTTTTGTATAAATAATATAAATTCACTTAATTTTTCAACAAAAAAATCAATATCTCTTGTTGTTGTGTGTTTACTAAAAGACACTCTAATTGTAGTACGAATTTCAAACTCACTAAGACCAAGAGCTACCAACACATGAGATGGGTTAAAATCTCCCTGTGTCTCGTCATGTTCTGAGTCACAAGCAGAACCTGCGCTTACTGCGATTCCATAGGCAGCCAACATACTAGCCAAAGAATCCACATCCCCTGGATAAAACTCTCCTGAACAATTTAAAGAGACAATATTCTTATGGTCTGGAACTGTATTGATCACAACCGCATTTTCAAATCTACGAACAAGTTTAATACGTAGATATTTATAAAGTTCTTCATAATATTTAGCCAATGTGTCACCTTGCTGATGAATCAATTCCACAGCAGTTGCTAAGCCAACAATTCCCGCTGTGTTAGAAGTTCCACCTCTAAGACCAAATTCCTGAGCTCCTCCAACAATTAGACCAGCACCCTCTAAAGCCTTTAAATTATCTTCTGTGGCTACTAAACATCCTGTACCTGTTGGGCCATAAATCTTATGTCCAGAAAAAGTCATAAAACTAGCATGAGGGAATTGCTTACCTAGTTCTACATATTCTCCACCATAACTAACATATTGTGTGCAATCTACTAGACTATATATATGTCGTGCTGCTGTAAGTGTTGTAATTGCATTTACATAATTAAGCACACCTAATTCATTATTAATAGACATAATGCACACTAACAAAGTATCCTTAGTTAAAACACTTAAAATGTCACCACCACGTATTCTACCTGTCATATGAGATGGCTTAACATATGTGACTCTAAAACCAATTTTTTCTAATTGTTTACATGCATTAATTACTGAATCATGTTCGGTGGCACCACAAATAATGTGTCTTCGTTGTTCTTCAATAGGTTTCCCTGAAGTTAGCTCTTTATAAGCTAACCCTTTAATAACCATATTATTACTTTCGGTTGCACCAGAAGTGAAGATAACATTACCTACTTCTACTCCCATAATATCTGCAATTTTAATTCTAGAATCTTCCATAGCCATTTCAGCCTTAATGCCAAAAGAATGAATTGACCTAGAATTACCTACAAATTTCTTACTAAGATATGGTTTCATAGCCTTTAATACTTTTTTATCCATCGCAGTATTACTTGCTGCATCTAAAAATACTTCTTTCATATTCTCTCCTATCTCATACCTAAGGCAGATTTTACAACACGAGCACTTAAATCGCTACAACGGTTGCCAATAAATCTCTCAACAACTTTGTAATTAGTATTCTTATCGACTCTTAATGTGATTACATTAGAGCCTGTTTTATGATCAGACACTCTGAATAATAATGAGTAGTCTCCTGATTTAATTTTAAAATACCAAGAGTTCGTTGAAGATGATTTTCTCTCCTCAAAATCATAACCTTTTTGTTTAATAATTTGTTTTGCCATATTTCTAATCGCTTCCATGTTTAACATAAGCATGTACCTCCTCACACTTATATTATAGCAGAAAGCATTTTAAAATCAACTATTTTCTTCAGAAAGTCGTTTAAAATATGGAAAATACCATTCTTCACCGAATTTTTCCCTACGACTTTTGACTTTATCTCTAATTTTTTCTTGAAGCTCCTTCAATGAGATAGGTTTGTAATCATATAACTCTGTGTTAACATTTATGAAATTTGGTAAATCAACTATAGCTTGATGCAAATGTCCATAAATGTTATATACATAAGGATTACAAAAGGCCTCAAAAGCAGGTTCATGACTTAAGATTATACTAGAAGAATAGTATACAGGAGAATCTTTCACATCAATAAAACCCATCTTCTTATATTCTCCAATAGTTCCTCTATCATGATTACCTGTGATCAAAATCTTTCTGCCATTTAATCGTTTAATTAAATCTGCGCCTTTGGTAACAGGAGACCACAAACAGTCTCCTAAAATATACACCAAATCGTCTTTTCCTACAACACTATTATATTGTTTAATAATATACTCATTGTGCTCTTCAATACTATTAAATTTTCTACAGGTCTTTAAAATACCTGCGTGGTTTAAATGCAAATCTGATGTGACCCAAATCATAGGCTAGTCCCCATTTTCAAATTGCTTTAGGTAAAGCTGATGTAAATCACCACGTAGCCATGTTTGTTTAACTTTAATATTACTTGTTCTACAAGCTGAGTTGATTGCTTTTGGTTGACCCACCAACACGCAATACTTCTTAGCTCTGGTTAAAGCAGTATATAACCACTCTCTCATTAATAACACATAAGCTGAGGTATCTAAGCATACGATAACAAAATCAGATTGAGAACCTTGTAATTTATGACAAGTGCAAGCCCAGCCATGAGTTACACTACCCCAGTCAGCTCTAGGTAGAATAACTTGCCCTTGCTCTTCTAGATCTACAATCATCATTTCATCATCAATATCTGTAATATGTCCCATATTACCATTAAAGATAGGCACCTGAGTACCCCTTACAGTTCTCGCATGATAATTGTTTTTAATAATCATAACCTTATCATGTTTCTTATAAGTTACTTCAAACTTAGAACCTGAATCAAACACTTCTACAGTAACGCCACCTTTGGTTTCTGAATTAACCAATTGCTGCACTTCAGCATTAAAAGTTCTACAGCTATTCATACCGCGTGTTCTAACAGGCACTATGATTTGAATGTCATCAGGGTGTTTTCCCTTATTTAGAAGCTCTTTAAACTCGTTTATAGCTTGGGTATGAACAATTACAGCCTCACTATTACAAACGACCTTAAAATCGAATAAATCGCCCCTAATATCACTTCCTGAAAAATCATTTTTAACTAAATTCTTACCTTCACAAACCAATAATGATTGAGTGATAATACCACTCTTCAAAGCTTGACGATGAATTGCTGTTAAAATATTAGTTTTAATATAACCAGAAGCTATGCAATCTGCTAATAAATTACCAACATTCATTGGAGGAAGCTGTTTGATGTCTCCGAGCATAATTAACTTTGCGCCTGAAGGAATTGCCTCTATCAATTTTAAAAATAATTCCTCACCAACCATTGAAGTTTCATCTAAAACTATAACATCATTAGGTAAAGGTTTGTTTTTGCCATAATCAAAACGTTCTTGTTCTGGTATGTATTTAAGTAGTCTATGAATAGTTTTGCCCTCTAGCTTAGTATAATCTGTCAATAAACTTGCAGCTCTACCTGATAAAGCACATTGTGCTACATTTAAATTGTAATGCTCAAAGATTCTAATCAACGGTGTAACTGTAGAAGACTTACCTGTACCACTGGAACCCGTTAAAATACTTAAATTATTATCTAATATATTCCAGATGGCTTGTTTTTGTTCACGAGTATATTCAAAGCCTTGTGCTTGTTCAACCTCATGAATAATTTTTTCACAAACCTCTTTATTATATTTAAAAGTAGATTCTGCAGTTTGTATTCTTTCTAACTCACCTAAAATCTTACGCTCAGTTAAACGATAATGTAGCAAACCTACTTTTTTATTTTCATTTGAATAGAAGAATGAAGGGAACAATAAATCTTTTTTACCATTTTGTATATCAGCATATAGCTTTTCAAAGTCCTTTTGGCCCATCATATCTTCTTTTAAATATACAACTAAATCACTTTGTTGCACAGGATAACAAACTTCCATAATTTCATTGATTAACTCATCAATTGACATACATGAGTTACCATCATCAGCTTCTTTTTCTAGTCTATAACGAGCATAGGCTACGCAACGTTCTCTACACCCACGAGAGAATCCTCTGCTTAACGCAATCTTGTCTGCTTTTTCCCAACCATATCCACGAACAAGTTTAATCAATGAATAGGGGTTATTTTCAATAATGTCTACCACCATATCAGCAGAACCAAATTGCTTAGCTAGACTATCAATAGCATGTTTTGTTAAGCCTAAATCTTTTAACGCTACATAAGCTCTACCGTTTGCTATATTATCTGAATATTTCATACAGATACGGTTAGCTGTAACGGGGCCTATTCCCTTAATTTTTGTTAAAGCATCAATATCATTGTTCTTTAACAAAGGTAGAGGATTGTCGTATAAAGAATAAAGTGATTCAATTTGGTTTTCAGTCAAGAAATAACTGAAAAATTTAATTTGATCTTCCTTTTTGTCTAAATCATAGTTCATTTGAATGCTTTCGCAGTTATATTGTATACCCCATTTTGGGTCAACAACTTGTTTTGCTTGTAATACATAATCAATACCTTTATCTAGCTTTGGCATTGTCCCTTTAACTATAATGGACTTTTCACCATAACCAGTATAGGCTTTTTCTGGTATTTCACCATCTCTGATTTCTTTTACATTTAAAAGCACAATAGAAGACTCCCCAGGTTGAGGATTTCTACCTTTAGGGAATCTATAATTATTTAATTGAACTACAGCTGTAATAATTTCTTTCAAAATAACACCTACATTCTATTTTTTAGTTCTGGTAAATCTAATTTCTAAAGAGCCATCTAAATTGACGCCCTCAATTAAGCCTACACTGCGATAATATGTGTCGACTTTATAGTTTTTAGCAATAAACGTGTCTTCTCTACGTGTTCCATAAATTAATAATTTATTACCACGCTTAAACCAAGAATCGTCTATTACTCGTTTCTTTTTTGTTTTTGCATCTATTTCACTAATTTTCTTATTAAACTTAATATAGTTATCACCATAGAATTTAACATCTACAACACCATATTTAGTTAAAATAGAAATAGTGTGTTTTGCATTAATAACATTAATGACAGTTCCTGCGATAGCCTTAATATCTTTTGGTGAAGAATTTTCAGATAAGCTATTAAAATCCACAACCCCATACATAGAGTCACACATCTTTTCTAATTCATGTCCACTATAGTAGAAGTTCATAGTATCCATTTCCCATTTTGATAAAGTGCCACCGCAATACTTTGCTCTTAGCTCATTTATAAATTCTTGCTTTAATAACTCATTGTATGCCCGAACACCATTTTCAGAATTAAACCACGTCATCAAAGGTGACATAAGCTGGTCAATTACTCGTTTTAACGCTGTCATTTTAATTGCAACCGCGTTATTTGGTAAGGATGTATATTCGTCTTTATCTAAATTTAATCTATCTCTAATATATATATTAAAGAATTTAATACATGCTTCATCGTCAATAATATATCTCTTTGATGTAGATTGTTTATCTACACAATTAGCATCTAAATATGTTTTATACTTATAAGCACGAACGCTGTCCATGTATACACTAAGTTCAGGCATTTTTAAACTAATAGCCTTTTTAAGCTGAACAGTGGTTAGTTTTTCCTTAATAGGATTTTCTTTGCTTGCTAAATATTGTAGGAAGTTTTCCATGATGACAATTCTTTTCTTGTTTTCTAAAGCATCAAAACAACCAGCTTTTATTAAACCAATCATTTGTGCAGTAGTTGGCTGAATACGCTCATAGAAATCTAACATACTAGAATAAGGTCTACCAGCAATGATTTTATCAAACAACTCATCACTAACAACTGTAACAGCTTGTAAACTATAGAAAATAGCATTGTTCGCGATATCAGGAATAAAGTCTGCTTGAGTTTTATTGATATCAGGTAACTCTACCTTGACTCCTGTCATTTGCATTTCAGAAATAGCCTTACTAATTTTACCATAGTTTGGCGCTACCTTTTTAGCTTTCTTTTCCTCTGTTCCCTCTTCTTCTAAAGCTTCTTCGGTATCCTCAACTTCTTCTTCATCTTCCCCAATATCACCAACATAATTGCCTGAGTTAACACACAAACAGGCACATTGCCAATAAAGTGGATTCCAACGAGTTGCTAGATTAGCTTCTTGCACCGCAACAACTGAATAAGGAACTGTATGGTTAATTGAGAATGAGTAGCCAAGTTGTGGTTCAATACAATAAACCCAAACATAATTTAAAAATTCTTCACGAGTTCCACACTTATTTCCCTTTTCAAAGAAATCTTTTTTAAGTTGAATAATTTTAGCAGCTATCTTTTTAGCTATGGCTTTACGTGCGGCATTAGCTTCACCTAAAGTAAATGCACAAATTTCAGGGTCCATTAGAATTTGCATCAAAATTTCTTGTGAACCAGATACGCCATAACTATCAACTAAATATTTTTCTAAGATATTAACCTCATGTTGATCTAAACCTTCATCGGCCATTTCTAGATACCATTGGTTAATATCATTTCTAAATCTAACATATCTATCAATAGGTTGTTCACCAGACTCAGACTGTAATCTCATGATAGAATTTACTTCGGCTAATTGTCGAACATTTTCAGGTCTGGCTTTCTTCATAGCAACCGCACCGACAGGTGAATCCATTTGGAATAGGTTAGGAATAGAACCATCAGACATTCTTTCCCACATGATTGGATTATTGTATTCAAGAAAGTCTGGATGTAAGTATTTATTGTATGTTTGACGTAAGTTACCTTGCCACTCAATCTCGCCATCTTTTAATAATAAATCTAAACACTTAGCAATTTTAGACTGAGCATCTGTACGCAGTACGTCCATTTTAAGAGCACCCATATCGTCTGAATCATGCATAGAAAATGCTGTCATCTTAGTTCCATTTGGTGCTCTCATTAAACTATTCTGAGGTAGATAACCATCATTAAATACATATAAAGCACTTGCATGAATACTTGCGTTTGTAGGTAAACCTTCAATTTTTTGTACAGCCTCAAATAGGCCTGGGTATAATCTTAACTTAGCTTCAAAATCTTTAACAGGCTCGAAACCTTTTTCCTCATCACCATTTAAACATTCACTTAATGTATAAGTGTGTCCTCTATGTGCGGGAACCATTGCAGCTAAGGCTTGCATGTCATCATTATTGTAACCCAAACCACGTCCACAACTTAGTATTGCAGATTTTAAAGACTCTGTTTTGAAAGTCGCGCAATTTAATACATGGTCATCACCATATTCGCCCCTTAAAATGCTGATAATTTCAGCAGTCTTTTCTGGTTGGAAATCACTGTCCACATCAGGGAGCTCTACTCTTTCCTTATTTAAGAATCTCCACTCTTTTAAACCATACACAAATGGATCAATTTGAGTGATACCAATTAAATAGTTGATATAGAAACCTGTGCTTGAACCACGGCCTGGAGCTACCAAACTAGCCTGCCATGCAAGATTAATAATATTAACAGTTAAGTTTAAGTAAGCTGATAATTTTTGATTTAAACGCTCGCTAATATATTCAAGGATATCTAATTCCCTTTCGATACGTTCACGCTTAACATCATCCATTTTCACTTTCTTTTCATGTATACCCTGTTCAATTTGATACATTAAGTATCTGTCTTGTTCATCATCACTATCATAGAACTTGTTAGTGATAGGATATTTACTATCACCGTAAAGTTCTTTAGTAAGTGTAAAATCAGGGATGTGAATTTTAGGAACTATTGTTCCATGTCTGAAGTCATATTCTTGAAATTTTTGACCAATAATAGCTGTGTTATTGATAGCTTCAAGTGCCTCGTCTTTTGTGATACCTTGTCCATTTAAAGTTAAGATATCTATCATTTCCTCTTCAGACATTATATATGTATATTTATAGAACTTTTCAGTTTCACGATCTGTTGTTTGTTTACTATTTAAAAAAGCAGAGTGAATTTTAAAGTCTTCTTTGTCTAAATAATGGCTATCGGTTGTCACAATAAATGGTAAATTATAGTGACGAGCCAATTTAATTAAAGTTTTATTAACTATTACTTGTTCCTCATTATCAGATGGCTGCAATTCAAGGGCAAAATCGCCTTCTCCGAACGTTTTTATACACCACCTGATAAAACTATTAGCCTCAGCTACATTATGCTCTAAAATCAAATAAGGAAGGCGTCCTCCAATACATGCCGTGCTTGCAAAAACGTGTCCTGGATTCTTACCAATAACCTCCTCTATTTTTTGATAGGTTGTAGGAACTCTAACTTGTCCTCTTTCCACATAAGAGTTCTCCCATGCAAAACTTGAAAGTTCTCTTAGTTGGTCCCAACCATCTTTATCTTTAGCTAATAAAATAAAGTGATAGTATTTATTTGTGTTTTTAATTTCTGTTTCATCAATTAAATATATCTCATTACCAAAAATGATTTTAAAATCTGGATGAGATTCTTTAATCTTATCTCTTTCTTTGATAATTTCAACCGCAGCAGACAATGACTCATGATCAGTGAACGCGATACCACCAAAATCAAGGTCAATAGCTTTTTTTATCATTGAGCTTGGACGGTTGATACTATCCAAAAAACGAATATTGGATGAATAAGTATGATTATGGTATGAAAAATAACTCATATAAATACCACCTTTCGTATATATTATAGCAGAAAATAAAATATAATCAAGAAAAAAGAAACAAAAACACCCCGTAGGGTGCTTTAATAGCTAAATAAAATCGGGTTTTTATTTATATTTCTATTTTCCAACTAACAAAGTCTTGTCCGCGTACACGGTTTGTTTTAAAACATAAAAATGGATATTTTTTATTTATTTTATTTACAAGCTTTTCTAAATGTTCACCCCAAGATTGAACAGCTTGAACTCCACCCGCAGAGAGTTTGATTGACGCATTTAATTTTTTCCAATCTTGATGATAATTGGTAATAGTTTGCTTTTTGTTGTTTTTAAGAAGTCGTTTTTTGGTTTTTTCTTTTTTGTTTTTAATTATAGCTAAATATTTTTCTTTTTTCATAATATCATCCCTTCTAATTTTTTCTTTTCCCTATCTATTCTGCGTTGAGTCTGATATATTCGTTCCTTCATATCATCAATATAAAGACCTAGGGCGTCACTAATAAGTGCACTTTCATTACTCATAAAATAATCGACATCGTATTTCTCGTGTAGTTGTTCCGCCAATTGTAGACTTGTTTTTTCATCTTCAAGGTGTGATTCCAACCATTCAAGATTAGATTCAATTTGTTCTTTAGTTCTTGTTGTCTTCATAATTATACACTCCTATTATATTCACTATTATTATAACAGAAAACAATTCATAGTCAAGATAGAAAGCAAGACACACCCCGACCGAGGTATGTCTCGGTTCTAAAATGTTTTTAGGAAAAAAAGTAATTTGCCCAAAATTATTTAATGATTACTCCCTCTCCTGTGTCATCACCATCGTCCACTTCGATTTGTTCAAATGTTCTAAATACAATTTCATTATCTTCTAAGTCATCATCTTCTGTGGGACAATATTGACTAAAATTCCATACTAAACTAGATTCTACTTTAGAGCTAAGATTTTTAGCGTAATGCTTTTCATGGCCATATTGATCATCCTTCCAGAAAACATGATTATCAGCATCTATATCAATAGAATAAATTTTCCATTGGTTTTTAATAAAGTTTTTTAAGTTAATTAAAGTGTTAAAATTACAAGCAAGATTATCTAAGGCTGCAATTTGCTTACCTGATTGTTCTTTATATTCTTCTAAATACTTAAGTAAACCTATAGCTTTATAAAAAGATACATAACTATAAATTGGAAGATTGTCCTTTTCAGGGTCTTTGTAGTCTTCTAATTCACTTAAATCAAAAGTTAGTTTTACCACATCAGTGTGTACATACTTTTTCATCCTTTCACCTCTTTTCTAAAATTCAAAATCAAATTCATCAGCAATCTTTTTTACTGTGATATTTTTACCATAACGTAATAAGAAGTGTTGTAAAACTTCTTCATGATGCTCCATACCATCCCACTTAGCAGCTACAGTCTTAACTTTCTCATCAGGAGTCCAAAGACTATAGTAAGGACATAAGTTTTCTGCACCAGCAGGTTGTTCAGGATTCTGATTACAGTAAGGGCAATAATAACACAAGGCGCCTGGGTTTGGTTCCCAATCTTTATTCTTAATGCCATCTAAAATTGCTGTTAATTGCTTCATACCTCTTTTAATAAAACCTTTGGTGCCAGCATCTTGCTTTGTACCTAAGAAAGGTAGATCGTATTTACAGCTCATTTTTTCATATGGAATATCTAATTCTTCATTCAAACCCATACAATAAATTATAAATTGAAGAGGTGTAGTTAATTCATCCTCTTTAAAAAGTTTTAGTTTAGTTTTAATATCTTCAATGATATATTCATCTGTAAGTTTATTATAGAATATTCTATCAATATGACCACTAAAAAGGAAACCCTCATAACTGATGGAAAAGTACTTTTCAGCTTCCCATGGTTCTAAATCTGGATTAGCTTTCAAATAGTCTTCTAAACGATATATGCCTGTAGCCATATAATCTAAAGCACGACTGTAAAATGATTGTCCTAGGTCATTTGTTTTATAGAATTCCTCTTTATATTTTTCTTTTAAAATGTTGATACCAAAAATACCACCATCAGTATCAAATTTATCTTTTTTAGGAATATTAATAGTTTGAAAATCCTGTTTAAGTTTTTCATAATTAACAACCTGTTTATTCTTTAAGGCATTGAAAATTTGTTGCTCACAAAAATGGACTAATGTACCAAAATCACTTGCCAAACTTTCACCGAAAAAGAAATTGTTTAATTCATATGTTAAATAATACTTAAAATGGCATTGTTCATAAGTGTTCCCCTTGGAGTACGACATTTTAGGTTGTTTTTTAGTGTAGCTCACGTGCGTTTCCTCCTTTTTTCAATCTTTTGATTATAAGAATATAATCTAATTCTACTATGATAAAGTTGTTCAAATACTTCTCTACCAGCATCTGTTGGACTCATTTTCTTCTTAGGAAGCAGATGGTTGTAATCCATGATTACAGATACATTAACATAAGGTACTAAAGGCGCCACTATCTTTAATAGCTTTTGTTCATACTCAATGGTATCTGGGTCACCCTTTTTACCATCAAATTCCCTATCGTATCCTAATATAATTTCTTCTACCCCTAATGATAGTAGTAAATTCATTTGAGCATTAGTAAAGTTAGAACCGCACGTAGCAACAGCCCAACAGTTCTTTACACCATACATGGTAGCAAGTTGCATAACACTCTTTTCTGCTTCAACCACAAAAACCTTGCCTATCTTTCGAATAACATCTTGGTTCTCATAAATACCGAACAGATTTTTACCCAAAGGGTGATTATACATTGTGCCCTCTATAAAGACAGGCATGTATTTTTTACCCTCGTCTAATTCTTTCTCATTAAAACTTCTTCCTCTGATACCAATTAAATTACCATTGATATCTTTGTGTGGAATTATTATTTTTTCTAATGCTGAATCTACTCTAATATTATAATATCTCATAACTTTTGGTGAGATATGATCGTCTACCCACTCCTGAGGTGCAGCAAGTGGATAAAAATATTCTAATAGGTTTTCTTGAATAGGGGTTATCACTTCAGGGTCAACTGAAACCTCTTGTGAATAATCCTGTATCTTTTGGAAGATATCCCAGTCGCTGGTTAGTTCTTCCTCAGGCTCGTCATCAATAAAAACCTCATGTAAATTAAAGAACTTCACTACATAATTATAGGCTTCTTTAAATGTTTCTAATCCTTTTGCTCTTCTAACTAATTCAAATATGTCATATGAACTATTACATGTGAAACAAAAGAATTTTTTACTATCTGTAAAATAATATAATTTTTCACTATCGCCACCATGACAGATAGATGTACTAAATATGGGATTCCCATAACTATCAAATAAGTTTGTTTCATATCCTTGTAAAGAGGAGCACAACTTAATTACATCTTCTGTGGTTAGCATATCTTTTACCTTGTTACTGTCTAACATATACTATCCTCCTCTTTTAGAACTCAAAATCAAACTCTTCACCGCTAGAAGCGCCTGTGGCAGCTTCAAAAGTGTTTTCTTTTGTTTCGTCTAGCATTATTTCAATATTAGTATCTGTAACGGAAATAATAGCGCCTGAGCCATCAGTTACAAAACAATCATGCATTTGACATGTAGCACGGTCAAAATACATATATACTTTGATATTTTGATAACTACCTGCACGCACCTTATATACAGACATGACAAAATTAGGTGTTAACTCAAAACCTTTAGAAGCAAATGCTTGAATAGCTGCATTATCCTGTTCTCTAACAGGCATTAAAATTGAACCAACATCGACTTTATCAGCAATACTCTTAGCTGAACGTAAGAAACCAGCATCTAGTTCTTTAGCGTTCTTATAATCTCCTGATAACTGTGATGCTGTCCAAATATAAATACCTAATGTCTTAGCGGCATCTTTTAAAGCAGAGGCAAACATTAGTAGTATTTGATCAGTTCTAAGCCCCCGCACTTTTGTTTGACGAGCAGCCCCAGCTGTCAACTTTAAACTTTCACCTAAATAATCAAAATACACATAATTAACATTGTGTAGTTGTTTATATTTTTTAATGATATTAATTATATCGTCAATATCATAATTAGTAACACTAACAAAATATAGGTTAGATTTCTCTATTAAATCAATAGCATGGTCAACACGCTCTTCTTCGCCTGTCATATAACGACCATCTTTGATTTTACTTTCAGACACACCAGCAACATAAGCCATCCACATTTGTTGACACTCAGATTCTTCTAGCTCGGTTGAAATAACCAATACTGATTCTTGTAGGTTCGTTTTTACCCATTTTTTATTAACAACATCATAGTATTCTGGAATTGCCAAATGACAAGCCTCTCCGTTAGCTATTCTTGACTTACCCGTACCGCTTGGTGCTGACTCAATAAACAAACAACCCTTACGCTGTCCTCTGTAAATTGTAGTTAATTTTGGAGACATTAAAGGTAATCCCATGTCAGGCGTTTGTTTAAATTTCTCTTTTAAAGCACGTAGACCGTCTCCTGCATGATTTTCCACACGATCAACATTACTACCAAATTGCTCTTTTATTAAAATTAATTTAGTTTCCTCTGTTAAGATAATATCATCAACGCTTAAGCTGTCGAATTTTGCATGCATTTTTGCACTTTCAACAGGGTCAATAATACTATCATCATATAAGTCTGTTGTATCAATACCTGCAGAGGTTAATTTATTGATAAGACTATATTTTTTTAATGTATGATAATAATAATCAAATTTCTTTTCATCGTAAATAGCTAGAATGTTTTGTATATATTCAACACCTTTATTGGTTGTAAACACTTGATATTGGACAGCATATTGCTTTAAGAATTGGTCTATATCAATATAGCCAATGGTTTCCATACCATTCTTAGCTAAATGCTCAATAGCCCCATACAAAATTCTATGGAACTGTTCAGGAAAGTCGTCGATTGAAAAGTTATATTGATTATCTGCAAATAATAATGGGTTTTTAATTAAAGCAGCTAACACATGTATAACAGCTAATTTATTTGTAGAAACTGTTTTTACATCGTCCTTATTCAATTAAACGCACCTCCTGACTTATAAATCTTCCATATTGTATGTAAACTTAGGTTTAGACTCTGTATCTAAATCTGATTTGTTTATCTTTATTGTAACTTGTTCGGATTTTATTTCTACATTTTTATTGGCTTCTAAAATCCTGTCTTGCTCTTGTTTATATTCAATGGCTTCCTTGTAGTATCGACGAATGTTAGCGATAATAAAAGATGGGTCTAAGTCAGCATTATTCACCTTATATACATAATAAATAGTATACAAGATATTATCTTCGGTAAACCCATCTTTCACACAACGGTCTATCCCATCAACAATTGACGACGCCAAGGAGTTTATACTAAATGTTTTCTTCAAATAGTCATAAATTTCCTGTTGTTTCGTCTGCTCTTGCATAATACGGCCAGCTTCGATTTCATGGCAGTCAAAACAAAAAGTTCTTCCCCTAATAGTATATCGTAAGCCATTTTTTAGAATCTTACCACAACGAGAGCACTTGCCACCACTAGGACTACTCACCGTAGCCGCTAGCGATTAACTTATTACGAATTGCAACAACAGTATCGTAATCTGCTTCTGTAGCAACGTTACACTTGAATGTTGTGCCTCCTGTAACTTCCTTAACAATGTCTTTATACTTAGCTGCAGAACCTTCTTTAGTTTGAAGTCTCTTTACCATGTTACCGATTTCTCTTATAACAGATGTTAAATCTTCTTTTTCTAATACTTCACCTGTTTCAGAATCGACATCAACTGTTGGCTTTTCTTCAACCTTCTTAGTTTCTTTTACTTCTTTAACCTCTTTTTCTGTCTTAGTAGGAGTTTTCTTAGTCTTAGCAGACTTGTCTTCTACACCAAAATCAAGGTCTTCAGCCGCCGCTAAAGTCCTCTTAGTAGGCTCCATCGTCCACACAACGTTACCTTCTTTAGCACTGCGAATTTCTAAGTCAATGATAGTCTTTGTTTTTTCATCATATTTAATTTGTGAAACATACCAGCTGTCCTTTTTATCCTTTAAAACATACTTATCACCCTTAGCTGTCTCTACGGTAGGAAGGTCAGCCCAAATTTTTGGAGAAGAATAAAGTTCTCTACCAATACCTAAACGAGAGCATGCTCTCTTGAAAGCGTCAGAAGCTTCAGCCTTCTTTTCTTGACCATCGTCTTGGTCTGATTCAATACCGCAGTCCCACTTCCAAACGAAAGATTGGTCTTCTTTTTCTCTAATACCAACACCGCAGTATAAATTGCCTTTGATCTCGGCATACTGACACTCCCAATTCATTGGGCCTACAGTTTCATCCAAAATCTTAGCATCTGTTCTAGCAGTCTTATATAAAAGTAATAAAGCACCAGTTTTAATAACTTGTTTTACTTTTACCTCTATATCTTCTGCTTTTAATAATGGGAAATTAATCATATGTATATACCTCCTATTTTCCATATCTACGTATATTATAACAGAATTATTCCCAAAGTCAATAAAGTAAATAAAAATTCTATTTTATTTTTATATATATAATAATGTAATTCAATCGAATAATGTTGAAAAATGATAATTCAATCGAAAAATGTTGAAAAATGGCGCACATATACGTGCATGTAGAAACCCCTAATTTGTTGTTTTAGAGGTATTTTAGCTTCACCAAGACATTTTTATTATAGGGATGCATAAACTTACATCTTTCCGTCAAAAACGTCTTAAATAGGCAAAAAAGAGGAGTCATGGATTCCTCTTTGTTATTTTTTAATTATTTTGTTTAGCTATTTGAATATATTTTTCATAAAAAGCTTCCTGAAAAATCCGAATCGGTCTTAGTCTACATGTAAGACCACTTAAATGAATTGCAGCTAACTCAGTAATTTCTCCTTTTTGGAAATAACCAGATTGCTCACATGCTATCTTGTATAAGTTTAATTGATCAGAAACTAGCTTTAGATTTAAACTAGTGGTGGTTTTGAAGTCACAAAGGGCTTTCCGATGTGTTTCTAAATTCTCAGCTGCTAAATCAAATCTACCTGCAGCTATTGGCTGTTGCTCTTTATCATATAAGACAACAACAATTTCAGTGTAAAGGGGTTTTATCTTATAAACAGGAGCAACTATCTTAAAATAGTTACAAGTTTCTTGAGTAGATTTTTCTAAAAAAGGTTCAATATCTATACCTAGTTGCTGAAGTTCAATTAAATCTTGTATTTCTTTATGAACTTTAGTTCCATATATAGCAGCACGCTCTACAACCTCAGGGTCTACAAATTGTAAATGGTCACCATAAGCGCGCTCAAGCAGTTGAGTGATGCTGGGCACTGTTACACCTCTTACAGTGTAAATATGTGACTCAGCATCAAACTCTACTTTTTCACCATTTGGTAAAGTGAAATTTTCAAAAGACATATTAGAAATCTATATCTTTATAGTCTGCTGCAACAGTCTTGTCTTCAGCTTCTTTCTTCTTACGTGGAGTAACTCTTAGTGAGCCAGATACATTGCTAGTCTTAACATACTTAGCATATAACTCAGGATTGTCTTCTTTAAGCTTCTTTGAATCAAAAGAAGTCTTAGTAGATGGAGCCACATAAGTAAAAGTGTAGTCTTCGGAACGAATTGAAGATTCACCTTTTTCTTCATAATCAGCTTCAATAATTTTTTGAATACCTGCATTAACTGCCTTCTTAATAGTAGTTAAGTAGTCAATAAGATTGTCTAAACTTTGATATTTCTTTGAGAAGTCTTCAGATTTAATAAGTTCTGCGGTTACAACCACATGGTCTAATTCAGACGCTAAAACAACTTGGTTAACATTTTGTTCTTGAATATTTGACATAATAATCACCTCAGTAGACTAAAAGTCCATGTCGTCTGCAAACTCTTTCTTTACTTCTTTTTTAGGAGTTTCCTTTTTCTTATCGTTTTCAGATGCTCTCTTACCATTTTCAATAGCTTTAGTTTCTCTCTTAACCATACCAGCCTTAGCAGCTTCTAATGTGATACAGTTTTCATCGCCTTGCTTAATAGGTCTCTTAGAGCAACCCTTAATAACTCTTTCTCTTGTGAAGATAGTTCTATATTGAGGACCTCTTTGTTCACCAATAAACTCATCGTCATCATCGTCGTCAGTTTCTGTTTCAACTTTCTTGTCCATATTAACTAAATCACCCTTAAGAGTAACAGTATCACCTTTTGAATAGTTTTCAAGAATGAAAGCAGCAAGTTCAATAGTTTTTACTTCTTCATTAATTTCAACTTGAACTTCCTTTGGAGCGATGAAATCAATGCAATAAACAGAATCATCATAAACAGGAAGTAAACCTGTAAGAATAGCTCTACCTGTTTCTGTTCCTTCTTCATCATCCTCGTCTTCATAAACGATTTCAGGTTCAAGTTTATAAACAAAAACGTCTACTGAGAAGTTTGCATGTGGATTAAAAGTATCTTCAACTCCTTTAATACCTGCTCTGAAACCTTTGATTAAAATCATATTCTTACTTCTACCTTCAACCTTAGATACAAATTCTTCGAATCGTGCTGCAGCCCATACCTTAGTTGCGTTTGCAGCAGCTTCTGCATAGTCAGCACCTGGATTGTTCTTTAAATAAGAAGCAATAGATGTAGTGTTATCTGGTAATAAAGCACTTAACTTATCAAACTCTTCGTTTGCTTCACCGTCTTTAGTTGTAGATGGCACATAGTATTGCACCTTATAATTACTAGATTCATCAGTTGCAATAATAATAGAGCCTCTGATTACCTCACCCTTGTCCTTAACATCAACCTTTTCTAAGTTATTTTCCTTTAGATAACCTGTAATGCTAACTGAATTTTGTTTCTTCTTCTTTTCTGTGTTCTTTGTTTTTTCTGCCATGTTCGTAAAATCTCCTTTTCGTTTCGTAAAAATTTTTTTGAAGGCAATAGCATAGCACACTGTTGCTTTCTAGTTACATTATAGCAGAATAAAATTTTTTGTCAACACTAAAAATATAAAATTAAAAAAAAGACGAGGTAAAACCCCGTCTGCTTGAACTCATCGTTCAAAACTTTTAATGATTTCCTCTAAATTATAGTTAGGGTCATCAATTAATATTAAATTAATATCGTTTTCTTTTGCAATTTCTGTGGCTCTAGTGACAATAGTGTCAAAATTATTAATAACCCAGTTAATAGTTCTTAAAGACCAATTTCTTTCTGTATCGTTTAATCGTTGATTTATTTTATCTAAGCAATAATCTTTAAGACTAAGATCGTAAGCTATCATAAGATAATTTTGTGCTCGCTCTTTTAGGTATTGATGTATATGCTCATTAAAAGACACCATGACCACATATCCTCTGCGTTCTAAATACAGCGCTATTTTGCAATACGTATAAATCCAATTAGGGTTAGTTTTTATATCATTAAATAATCCTGAATCTAAATCTATGACATTATGATTACTTTTTGACAATGTTGTTTTACCAATGGTAGGCATTGCGCTAACTATCATAACTCATCCTCTTTAAGAATATTTTTACATTTCTCTTTGCCCCAATAGTCAAGTATGTTTTGAGCCTCTGGAATTACATCCTCGTACTCTTCGTAAAAATTGTAGGAACTATGATTGTACTTCTCAAACAATTTTTGCGTAGTTATTAGTGGCAAGTTTGCTAGCTCAGGGGCTAGTAACATAAGCATCACCGCTCTAAATACTCTTTCACTTGGGAGTTTAATTTGTAAAAACAAATCATCAGCAAAAGGTCTTAATTGAGCACTCCATCGCGTGGAATGTTGAATATAAGCAAATAAATGTTCAGGGTTATTTATATAAGCTGAGCCAAAAGTCTCACAAGGATATCGTCCACATAATGTTTTTAATCCATTACGAACACCAACGTGATTAGGGCAACTCAATGTGTTAGCCACCGCTAAAGCACACCCTAAGTCTGCCTGACTTAGTTCAATATGATTTTTACCGTCATTTTTAATATCAGCAAGGTAGAATTGATCGCCCTGATAAACACCCTTCCATAAACTACTTAAAACACGAGTATCTAAACCACCACTTATTGTAGGAATAAACAAGTCTTTATCAACATAGTTTTTAACTAATCGCTTATATTTAAGAAGAAGATTATGTAATAAATCATATGCGTCTTTTAACTCAGTTGAGAATAATTGCAGTGGATAATCTTCCTTTTCAAAGGTTCCATCTTTATGTACAACCACCCTTTTCCAATTTTCTATAAATTGAACATGCTTATACCAATAATCTCCTTTAACACTTTTAGCCCAATGACAATAGGGCTCTTCTAACTCGTTTTTAATATAATCATTTGGAAAATGGTTTTGAATAAATTCTTGAATATTATCTCTATCTAAATCAAATACAAATTTGTTTTCAATAACACAATATGCGATTCTAGGGCAAGCAAAAAAATCAGTTGTAAAAACTATGTCCTCACCAACTCTCTCCCAACGATACATAGAGCCATTGGCTTCAATATTCTCAAAAAACAAACCCTCATCCAAATTAAAAGTTTCATCTGTTATATATTTTTCAAACGTTCGCATTTTTCCTCACCCCAGTATTTTATAATTTCTTTAGCATCGCTTATAACATCTTTATATTCATCAAAAAAACTATAAGGACCGTAGTTATATTTTTCAAACAATTTCTGAGTCCCTATACATTCTATATCTAACATATCTGATGCAAACAACAGCATCATTAAACATCTAAATACGCCTTTTTTGGGCTGTTTTATCTGCAAAAATAGGTCATCAGCAAAAGGCAACAATAAAGTATTTCCTCTAATTTGATGTTGAATAAATTTGTAAATAAACCTATCATCGTTAACATCCATATTATACATACCACGAGTTGATTCAGTATACATGCCAGATAAAGTTATTCTACATTGTCTGTCACTAGTGTGTTTAGTTAAATTAAATTTTTTAGCAACTTTCAATGCAACCTGTAAATCCGCCCAGCCTAGATCAACTCTATTATTATTATCCTGTTTAACTTCTCGTATGTAAAAATCATTACCCTTGTATATGTTTTTCCACAACACAGTTAAACATCTTGTATCTAAACCACCCGTAATAGTTGGGATAAAATTATTTTGTTGTGTAAGTAATTCGACGCCACGTTTATATTTAACTAATAAATTATAAAGATTATCATATGCGTCTTTTAATGGAACTGAATAGGGCTTTAATGGATAATCTCTCTTATCAAAAGACCCATCAGGATAAACTATCACCTGCGACCAATTTTCTATAAAGCTCACATGTTTCAGCTCATAGTCTTTTTTTACTGACTGTTTAAATTGGGAATATGGTTCTTCTGAAACTGCTTGAACGGTGTCATTTGGGTAGTGTTTATTTATAAAACTTACTATTCCATTACTTCCTAAATCAAAAATAAAATCATCATCAAAATTACTATAAGCAATTCTAGGGGCAGCGACGTAGTTGCATTCAAATACAACTACGTCGTTTACTTTATACCATTTTACATAGTCACCTAGTATATTTTTGACTTCATACATATCACCATTTAATGTTTTGTTTGTTATGTATGCTATCATTTTAGCAAAACCTCCTTTTCTTGACTGATGCTTATTTGACCACAAAGAGTGCAAACAGAATTTACACAAACAGCAGGAGATTTTAAAGGATGAAAATCTTTTAAGTTGTTTGTGGACCTACAAGTAGAGGTTTCATCTGCTCGCCCTAAATGTTTATCTATCTCAATATATACATAATCATAGTCTCGAGAGCAATAATAACCACATGGTTCAACAGTAGTTTTATCACTATCTAAGTTGGAGGTTAAAAACTCATTTCGTGTTTTATACATTTTTATATACCCCTCATCATCAATCACCTTATATCTGTCTTTTTTAGTACTACTAGATTCACATATTAGTTTTTCTTTATCATCGATGCTAGCAAACATATCTCTCTCAATAAAATAAGAGAAACCAGCCGCCCTACATCGTTCTATTAGTGTTCGAATTTCTGGTTGATTGTTTATTAAAGAAACAGCCTCTACTCTAATACCCTTTTGGTTTGTGGGTGATTTGATTTGACTAAATTTGGCTAAAAAATCATCCATAGAACAAAACTGATAATGCCATGAACATGTAATGCCTATCTCAGAGTTGTACTGATAGCACAACTCTGTTAGGTCATTATAGTAATCTGCTGATTGACTCATATTGGTAGTTAAATTAATACGCTTTAATTTTTCTCCACATATTTTAAATAATTCTTCTAAAATATAATGAAGATTAAAAATTGTGCACTCACCACCGATTAAATCAAGTTTAACGAAACCAGGTAACTCTTTAATTATTCTAGCCACTTCAGGAATAGTTTTTACTATTCTATCCCAATTTTCGCTCATAGATTTTTTATTATCAATAGACACTGTTTTTTTTCTAATACAATAGCTACACTGATAATTACACAAATCAGTCAACCTCCACTTAATAGTAGAAGCACACATCCCATTTAAACTAATTATACTTTTATACATAAAAACACCTTCTGTTATTAATCGCTAAAACAAGCATAGGTTTTACCACTAACTGGAGTAATAGTAACAGAGTCCACATTATCAGATCCGATTGCCCATCCAATATCTTCCGACCACTCATCTCCTATACAACTTGAAGTCATTACTCCTTGACTCAACCATCCATCATGACTACTACCTCCTGAAGCGTACATGCATTTAACAGTCATTTGTCCTTTTCCAGTAATAGTTAATCGCTGATTTCGTCCTGTTATAACGGCATTTTGTGCCACACCTGATGTGTCAGTATAATTAAAACTCATATATGAATACCCATTTGAAAGAACAGGGTAATACTGTCCTCCCATTAAAGCTATAGTCCAAGAAGTAGCTGCATAGGTTACATTAACTGTTTTAGGTGAGCTTGAGCTGTCTCCAAAACTAAATGTTGCAGGACTAATAGTAAAACCAGTTGCATTGACGACAAGTGCGCCTGCTGATCGATATGAATAAGGGCATATTACCAAACGGTTACTTGAAGATGCAACACTTGCGCCCGTGCTAGTATTTTTAATTGTGGTAGGTAGATTAATACCTGAAATATAAGCCGCAGAAGAGTTTGTTTGAGTTACAGCTAGCCTGTGGTTATCATTATCGGTACCTAAGTAAGAAAATTCTACTCTATGATAAGCGTTTCCGCTTCCAAGCCAGTTTCCTGTTAAACTATCAGTAAACACATTTATTGTAGGTGGACCCCACGCTGTATAGCCTGTAATTATTCGGTCATCTGCTGGATAGCCATAAGGATAGTAACCATTAGCTAATTTACCATAAGAAGTGACTGTTCCTGCGCTAGGAGCATAAACTTCTTTACTCATAACAGTTAAACTATAATTAAGAGTTCCCTTAGAATAGTATTTAGTAAAATCAGATGTTGTAGTAGAGATACTTTCTACTGTTCCATTTGGATAGGTAATAGTTCCACTATAAGGCATACCGTTAAATGAAGTTGAAAGAGAATAGTATGCAGTAGTTGTAGTAGACATAGTTTTACCAGCTGTTATGTTACTATATGTGAATTTATACACTGAAAAAACATTGCTGTTGTTAACAGTTACAGGTGGAGCTGCCTCTGCAACTGTTGCACTTGATGCAGAATAACTTGAAATGTAATACCAACTATTTGATGTAACATAAATTTCAGGACTAGAATTATATAAAACTGAATATGCAGTACCACTTGTCATGGCTGAGCCGTTTAAAGTTGCAGTTGCATTTGTACCCGTCCATTTTACAGTAGGGTTTGGTGTAAGTGAATATGTACTACCACCTGTAGGACCCGCAACATCCCAAAAATCTACACGATAAATTGCTCCTGTGTCATATTGAGTTCCACCTGTACAATATTCTGTTGAATAATATCCTGCAGCGGCAACTGCGAATACATAAACTCTAGTGCCACCTGGGTATGTAGTTCCGCTTGGGCTACCACTAGTTGCAAAACCATCAGTTGACAAGAAGATAGAAGATACACCTGTACCAGCTGTAACTGTAACGGCACCAGACTTTGGAATTTCATTAACTTGAACAGAAAAACCACATCCATCAGTAACAATACTTTCGCCCGTATCATTGCTAATGTAATCAAAACTGTAAGTATAATGAGAATCCCCTGAACTAGTAACCCAAGTATACGTTGTTGAACCAATGGTTACTCTATTACCAGAAACAGATACAGGGTCTCCATAGTGCGCTGTAATCTCAATATAGCCCTCGTTATATCCTTGCCAATATCCGTAAGAACCACTTAAATAAACAGTAATCTCACGACCCACTCTAGATACAAGTAGTGCAATTGTAGTGTTGCCTGTTATTTGTCCACCATCGGTAATACCACTTATGCCGTTGAAACTATAAGAGTAATTACCATCATCTTGTGGTAAGTATCCTTCAAAATCCGCAGTGTCTGTCCTGTCGTAACCACTATTATAATAATACATGACCTCATTAAGTCTAAAAGTAATATCACTAACAGAGACTGAAGTGCCATAGTATGCTCTCATAGTCCACTCATCATTAGGGAATCCAATACCTCCTAATGTTTGGTTTATCCAAGGGGAGATACCTTGTGCACTGTAGTCAGATAAATATTGAGCAGTAACTGTAATAGCATAATCTCGCAAAGTCTCGTCAAATTGAGCCGTTCTTGTTACGTTACTTGTAACATAAGAACTTGAACCTGACCAAGATCTAAATGTATAAGTATACTGAGCGGTTGTAGGTCTTGTAGGTGTAGAACCACCATATGATGCAGAACCACCATAAGGAACATTCGAATCTGTTTCTAATGTTGTGCCATCCCAGTTCTTCCATGTAACAGTATATGTGTTTCGTGCAGCTGTTGTGTGGCTTGTTACGCTAGACCATACATCTTGATACTCTGTTGTATCAGAACGGGAGAAGACAAATGAGGCTGTAACATTACCACTAACACCATTAGTTCCTGTGTAGTTGTCATTACTCTTAGAATCAACGTGCTTTGTACGAGTAGCTTGTCTATATGCACTACAATAATATGTAGTTGAGAATGATAAACCAGATTTTGTCTTAGTTCCACCTGCAGCAGTAGAGCCTAAAGAGGTACCGCCAGCGGCATTACTAGTATTATAATATAAAGTAACTGTACTACTATCATTATTTTTTACAGTAATATTACCTGTAGTTGAAGCACCCGTAGAAGTAACAGTTGGAGCAGTTACTGAACTAACACTCCAAGATGTGTAGCTAGTACCATTACCACTTGATGTACCACTTAATACGTCGTTTTGATAAATTGTTGCTCCATTAGATAATACACCTGTTCCTTGACCAGATTCAGTATATGTTCTGCTAACAGAATATGTACCATAACTACTATTTGTAACATTAATAGTTAATGTGTATTGTCCTAAAGCAGAGGCAACTAATCCAACGCTTGCGTTAGAAGTGCTTGTGGCCTCTACCGAATCGGTATAATATACACCAGTATAATAATGTGTGCTACCGTAGTCTGCATAATAACCAGCATTTGGCGTAGCTCTAAAGTATGCAGCATAACCATAATATCTCCATGTAATAGTGGAACTATAGTTTGTGGTTGTATACCAAGCACCAGTCCAATTTGTTAAGACCTTACCTAAAGTATATTGAGTAGGAGATAACACTAGAGACTTAGTTGTAGTTCCAGTGATTGTACCAGAAACTGATTGTGTGGTATAACCTGTTTTTGCATAAGAATAACTATAGCTCTCACCATAATAATATGTGTGAGTCCATGCAGTTTCTGCAGTTGTGCTACTTGATGCACTGTTAACACCTGTAATCTTATAATAATTCCTATTAACAGTTAACACATAAGAATTTCTTGCAGCTGTTGTATGAGAAGCTACTGAAGAGTAAATTACACCTGATTCTTCACTTACAGCTCTGCTGAATGAAAAAGATGCTGTAACGTTACCTGTGACACTGTTAGTGCCTGTGTAGTTACCACTGGCCGCAGTATCATTGTATTTATCTCTAGTTCTACTACGAGCTGCACTACAATAATAGGTTGTACTGAAACTTAAACCTGTTTTAGATTTTGTAGCTCCAGAAGTCGCATCACCTAAGCTTGTGCCACCTGTTGTATTAGTAGTATTATAATATAATGTTACAGTATTTGAATCGTTATTTTTAACTGTAATATTACCTGTTGTTGCATCACCTGTTGAAGTCACAGTAGGTGTTGTTACCGAAGTAACACTCCAAGCACCATAGCTTACACCATTACCTGATGAAGTTCCTACTAATTTATCACCATAATAAATAGTTGCACCATTACTTAAGGCACCAGTAGAAGCACCCTCATATGGTGATGCTTCTCTAGCTACAGAGTAAGTACCATAAGAAGGATTTGTTGTAGAAATTGTTAATGTGTAGCTCTTAGTTGTTCTTGTGCATTGAACAGTGGTTGATTGAGTTTCACTACTGCTACTATAACTAAATGTTCCTGTGCCTGTTGGTGTTCCATAGTTATATGGAGTCTCAGATTGTGCTGTTCCTGTTACAACTACACTTGTAGAATAATCAAGAGAACTTAAGGTAGCAGAAGTTGTGACTTCTACCTGAGCTTCACTGCCAACTTTATAGTAAACTTTTGACATGTTGCTGCCCTTTGTAATGGTTAAAGACCATGTTCTTCTTCCGCCTGCACTTAAACCTGAAGTTGCAACAGATGTTAAAGATGCACTATTAGGACCCGTAAAGCTATAAGCATGAGATGAATCATAATAAGTTAAAGATGGATTATAATATCCTGTAGTCGCACTTGCTTCCCAATAGAACTTATCACCATAATAAATAGTCCCACTTGTAAACGTTGAATATGAGTTACCGTTCCAAGGTTTTCTCTTGCAAGTAAGGCCTGAAACACCCGTTGGTAATGTACCTTGAGATAGTCTACCAGAAATTCTATCTAGATTAATAGTACCAAAGTTTACATCACCTGCAATTTCCCACCAATCTACTCTATATTTACTACCTGAAATTTGTGTCCAAGAAGAAGGAATTACGTATCCTGTTTCAACTACAGCAAAACCATAAACGATGTCTCCACCATTATAAAGTTGAGTACCACTAGCAGCACCACTGGTCGCTGTAGAAGTTGTTGATAAATAAACACTTGAAACGCCCGTTCCTGCTGCAATATAAGCTCTACCAGGTTTTGGTGTTTCTGTGCAGTACGGAGTAATCAAGTTATCACTAGAATCAGGATTTACATAGCTAGCAGGTTCGCCATCAGCGGTAAATTCAATATGATTGAAACTTATATTGTATTGTGAAGTTTCTGTAGTATCAAGTACCCATGTATATGTATGGACATATTCGGACCACTCTCCCACTGGGTTAGGTCCTACTGTAACTGTAGCACCTGAAATAGACACATAATCACCATTAAGAGCGGTAATTGAGGATATTGTGTCACCATTGGAATCTTCCCAATGACCATAAAGACCGTCGTCAAGATTAACTGTTACTTGTTGGTCGCCAAGACGTGCTATTTGTGCTATGATAGTTGGTGTGGTTGAATTAAATGCATGGTATCCCCAAGAAATACCAGAAATACCCGCAAAACCATACGTATAGCCAGATAACTCAGGTAACTCTAAATAAAATTCAAATTGACCTTGGGCAATCCAATTATCATCCCCAGATGTATCTCTATAGTATAGAGTAGCATTTTCAAGCATTAAATACAAGTTTCCAGACTGCCATTCAAATGTATAATAAGTATCATAATGAACTTTAAAATAATAGTAACCACTGCTAGGGTCCTCTGGGTCACGACTTGGGTCTGGGAAGTATTCAGTATAATCATGAAGATCTGGGTTAAAACAACGCCAAGGTCCCCTGTCTGAAGAATAGTCGCCAAGATAATTAGAACTTAAAACTAAATCATACTCAAAATAATCAATATCAAACTGAGCAGTTTTAGTTAAATTGCCTGTAACCGTGTCACTACCAGTCCAATAATGGAAAGTATACACACCCACGTTATCAGTAGGTCTTGTAGGTGTTGCACCGTCATAAGAAACAGTTGAACCATAAGGAACATTTGTATCTGTTTCAAGAGTAGAACCATCCCAGTTCTTCCATGTAACTGTATATTTATTAACAGTGCTACTAAATTGCGCTGTGTAAGTTTGATCACTAGTAACTGTCGTTTGCTCTGGACTCCAGCTACTAAAAGTATATGTATATTGTGCTGTTCTAGCTCTTGTAGGTGTTGCACCATCATAGCTAGGTGTTGAGCCATATGCCACGTTACTGTCAGTCTCAAGTGTTGTGCCGTCCCAATTTTTCCATGTAACTGTGAATCGTTTGATAGAGCCAGCTACTAAACCTGAAGCTGAAACAGAAGTAATGCTTCCACCTTGAGAACCTGTCCATGTGTATGGATTTGAACTACTGCCATATGTAACGGTTGGATTGTTATATCCCGTTGTTGCTGTGGCTACCCAATAGAATTGGTCTCCATAATAAATTCTACCACTTGTAAATAAAGAATAAGAGTTACCATCCCATGGTTTTCTATAACAAGTAATTGAAGCAACTCCTGTTGGTAAATTTCCTTGTGATAAACTACCGTAGATTCTTGCTGCTGCTCCTAAGCTAATGCTAGCAGTCCAAGGATTACTACTGTAATTTAATGTAAAGTTTGTAGGGTTCAAAATTTTAGTTGTTGAGGTACTATTGTATCCTGTATTTCCAGTTCCTATACAGGTTATAGTATCCCCATAAGAAGCAGATGTGATAACTTGGTTATTTGCATTTTTAAATGATACACTACCATTAGTATAAGTACCACTTAAAGTATATGTGTTGATTACTGCGTTAATAGTACCAGAGTCCTTGTCACCCGCTATAGACCAATAATCTACTCGATATATTGCGCCGTCCTCATATTCTGTTCCACTAATTAATTCCCATCTAGGATATGCGTTACCTGGTCTATGGTATCCTGCCTGTACAACAGCAAAAACATATACAAGAGTATCTCCTGGGTAAGTATAAGTTCCACTAGCATGACCACTTGTTGCTGTAGCGCTAGTTGAAGTATAAACACTGGTAACGCCTGTTCCCGCTGTAACATAAACTTTACCAGGGTTAGACGTAACATTGCAATATGCGTAGGCTAAATTCATAGGTCTGTACTCCGAAGCGGCCACTTGTTCATTGGCAACTGCATAGTTAGTTTGTTCACCATCAACCGTAAATTCAATATGGTCAAAACTAATTGTTTCTGCTGAATCAGAACTATCAGTTATCCATGTATATGTGTGCACAAAATCTGACCAAGAACCAGCAGGATTAGGTCCCACTGTTATTGAACTACCTGAAATATCGACATAGTCGCCATCGTATGCTAGAATGTCTATTTGTTCATTTCCATCAGAATCAATCCAATGTCCTCTATCTCCCTCGCAAACAATTGTGGCAGTATGACTACCTAATCTAGCGACAGACGCTATAGCCACTGCATTTGCAGTGATAATTGAAGGCGCTGTAATATTTAAAAATTCATACGAAAAATCGCTAGTGTCTGAAGGAGCATTAAATGTTATTGTATATGGGCTTTCTCCATATTTAGTCCGATCATCTGAAATTGTTATAGTGTTGTCTTCACAAGTAATAGTTGTTCCATAATGTACTTCAACTATTGGATAATCTGATTCTTCCCCATTTAAGCGGTCATAATACTCCCAATCCCATTCTCCATAATTACACTGTAATTCTAGTTCATAAGTGTTTGGTTCAGTGTATTCATGCCATGAGTCAGGAGAACCCGTAACAGTGCGTCCTGAGAATGTTTTTAAATTATCGTCATTATCAAGACCAAAATTATAACCTGTGTTAGCAACCGCTTTTCCACTTAAAATATCTCCATAATACACTGTAGCTACGGCATAACCATTGGTAGTGTATAACAAAGGGTCTGATTCAGTTGAGCCCTCTGTAGCACCTTGATATGGTGACGAAGTTCTCCATACCTTCATATAACCACTACAAGTACCACCAAGTGCAATTCTATAATCCCAGTGTTTTACATAAGGTGCAGAATTGCTATTGACACCAGCCACAACTGTAGAATTGTCACTGTCTAGATTGTTTGTGTTAAAAGCATATGCCGCTGATGCTAACCAATAAATAACAGTGCCAGCATTATACCAACCCACTGTAAATGGAGTTGTATGGGTTGAACTTGTATAAGCAGAACAATTAGTACCAGCTAAGCTTGTAACATTATATTGTCTAGTATATTGAGCTTCAATGGTTCTTGCCATTATAGATTCAGTTAAAGGAGTTAAATTGTCCCATGAACCATTTATATCACGGGCATTAGTTCCTGTAACATTGCTAGGGTTTGCTCTACTTGGAGTATCACCATATCTATATGTGGTTGAATCTGTAACAGTGGTCCAAGTTCCATATGCAGTTTGATAATGCCAGCTGACTGTAAATGGGTTTGGTGTAACAGTTATGTATGCAATTGCCCTAGAAGCAACCCCCTCTTCAGGAACCTCTGTTGTAGGTATCCACTCATCCTCTTGTGCATCATATTTTGCAAAGCCTAAACGATTAAACGTATAAGTGTACTCTGTAGGGCTTGTTGCGGTAACCCATGTATATGTATGAACATATTCTGAATAAGGACCAACAGGATTTGGGCCTATGGTAATTGTGTTATTTGAAACAATAATCGCGTCCCCAACACATGCTGTGATATATGTGCTAGAAATTTCATCACCATTTTCATCTTCCCAATGACCAAATTCTGCTGAGATATACTCAGGGTCTTGTGAAGGTTCAACATATAATTCAACATCAACTTCGATAGAACTATGTCGAGCAACAGCTGCATTAACCGTAACATCACCGTCAACTTCATCAGGACCTGAAAAAGAATCAAAAGCCCAACTATAACCTGTTGTTGTTGGTATTGTAAAATCAATAGTGTAGTTAGTTGGACCATCATTATCTGCGTCGTAAATTGTGATGTATGGGTCGCTTGTTGCATCATAAGTAATAGTCGCACCATAGTGCGCGATAACAACAGGTACCAAACTTGTGGTGCCAGCAACAGTAGTGTAGTTATCCCAATTCCAATAAGCACCGCGGGATAAAACAGCGGCACTAATAATAGCATCGGTCCCTGATTCATTCTCCAAATAAATTGAAAGACGAGATATTTCCACATCAACAATACCATGTTCACGCTCATAATATTCTGCGTCCACATCTACAACACGATGATTAGCACCTTGTGTAAATGGAATGTTTTCTTGTAAAACCACAGAATTCGTTTCATCAATAATACTATATGTACCTGATATATTGTTGCTAACAGTAAAGTCTAATGAATATGTCCCCGCGCCAATATTTGGTAGACGCATCTCAAATTGTTGTTCTCTAGGTAATTCATCCAAATTTTCTATTAAATTTTCACCGACACCTGGGACTGTTTGTGTTAGGAATATATTATATACATTAGAATCCATGTCAATTATCCATGATGTATAATCAGGAACTGTTCGATTACTAAAAGTTCTTATTGTATCTGTGTTTCCATCGCCTAAATTGTAATGGATATTAGTTCTCTCAGCTTTTCCATTAAACACATCACCAGAGTAAGCCCAAATTGTTTGATTGTTTCCATTTGTTACACTAGCTGTAGGATTACTTTCTGTTCCTGTCTCAGCACCTGCATATGGTGACGATGTTCTCCATATTTTCATATAACCTATTTCAGTGTCGTCCACAGAATTTGGGTTGTGTAAGGAAATAAAATACTGATATCTGTAAACATTAGTTGCAGAAGCGCTATTTACACCCGCAGCCACATCTACTATAGAAGTCGTAACATTATAAGGATATATGTTACTATAATCAAAACAATAAGGCATAGTAGATTTCCAATAAATTTTTACATTTGTATCATACCAACCTGTAGAAAAAGGAGTTGAGTATGAACTAGAAGTGTAAGCTGAACAATGTGTGCCAGATAAACTTGTAACATTGTATTGAGGCTTATAAGTCGCATTAATTGTTCTATCGTCTGTGATGTCACTTAAATCATCCCAACCAAGTGAATAATTACGTACATTACCACTTGTAACAGTTGGTGCAACTGCTCTAGATGGTGTATCACCATAATGTAATGTCTCTGTGGCGGTTGTCCATGTATTATAAGCGTCTTGCCAACGCCATGTAACTGTAAATGGATTTGGAGATTGTGTTACCTCCGCCTCCAAAGAATCATCTGAACCTAAAATTTCAAATGTTTCTTCTCCGTTGTAAAATAAAATATCGTTAAATATATATGAATAATCATGATCAGCAGGTTGTGTTGTCCACGTTAAAGTAATAACATCCTCTGTATAAGGGCCAACAGGATTTGGTCCTACTGTAACAGTATTTCCTGAAATAATAACTGCGTCTCCAATATGAACAGAAACCTCACTAATTTCACTACCATACCGTGGGTCATCACAAGACCAAGAACCATAAGAACCGTTTAAATGTAAAGTTGCTGTTTCAATACCTTGTCGAGCCACAGATGCAGTAGCTACCGCATCACCAGAAATAGTTGTAGCGCCTGTAATACCAATTAATGTGTAATTGTATAAGGCTGTATCCCCTGGAGTATTAAATGCTATATCATAAGCCTGATTGTCGTATTCAGGAACATAATCTGTTATAGCTATTCTAGTTGGGTCTTGTGCACCATCGTGGTCGTACCCATAAGCAATTTCTGTTCCTGTATGAACAAACACGATTGGATAATCACTTGACTCACCATCTAGGTGAATATGACCAATTTCGTCCCCCCTTGATGTATATGAGTCCCATTCTCCATAATTTTGTACTAAAGCTAGTTCATATGGGTTTGGATAAATTGTTATAGTCCAATCTGTATTACTAGTAGATAAAACTGTTTCATCTGTAAAAGTCTCTAGCACTTCACTACGATCGTCTATATCTGAGTAGCCACGTAAGTTCCATCCAGTATTACTTTCTGTTTTACCAGACAAAACATCTCCATAGTATACATACTCTGTGACACGACCTTCTGTCGTATAAAGCAAAGGGCTTGATTCGGTACTTAGCTCTGCATGTTGATATGGTGAGCTAGTTCTCCATACTTTTGCATAACCACGAGAAACACTTTGGTCAGCTTGATATGGGCACCATAACTCAAGGTCATACCCCCATCTTTTTACAAGATTTGCTGAACTACTGTTGACACCAGGTACTACATCAACGGTCTCCCACTCAATAAAGTTATCGCCTGTCCAACTATAACAATATGCAGCAGTGGCATACCAATAAATTTTATCGGTTGCACGATGCCAACCTGTTGTAAACGGTGTTGTCCATCCCCATGCTTGATAAGCATTACAATTTGTTCCATTAAGCTGTGTAACATTATATTCTATGTGATATACCGCATTAATGGTTCTATCCTCTGTTACAGGAGATAAGTCATCCCATGCGTCAAATACTTGTCTAATATTGCCGTCCACAACCGTAACAGCTGGGTCACGAGATGGAATAGCGCCATCATCATATTCTTGCGTAGTGGTTGTCCAAACACCATAAGATGCCTGCCAACGCCATGTAACCACATGGGTCCCTTTCCATAAAACAGTTCCGTCATGGGTAACTTGTTTTACTTCTTTCATTACCCCGTTAACGGGGATTTTCCATTTTTTCACTTTCGAAAAATCCATATTGTTTTTCCTCCTTTTTACGAATTAGTTATAGGGAACGTTCTTAATTTTACGTTTACATCAGAAGTGGTTCCGTCATTGTTTTTAACAGTGAAAGTCCATGTTTGGAATGTTCCCACATTTCCATCTGTGATTGCTGAATAAATTGCAGCTGCATCTGCCCATTGTGTGTTTGTAGATTGACTATTAATAGTGTTGGTGTGGGCTGATTTTGGCACATATGTATCGGCAGCATCATCTGTTGTTAAATAATTACCTTTTGGTTGATAATTAGTTGAAACATATGTATATACACCACCACTTGTAATCAAAGCAGCAGAACCTGGTGAAACATCATCAGTGGTATTTAATTTAATTTCTAAAGTATAAAAAGTAATTGTATTTGTGCTTGTATTAATAGCTCCTACCCACCAATCTGGGACGTTATTTTGAATAACAGGAATAATATCTCCCACCTTCAAATTTTTTAACAAAATATCGATAGGATTATTATCTGAATCTAACATAACAGTTCTAATTTTAGTGTTGTTATTAAAAGGAATCTCTATGCTTAGATGTGCGTTATCATTAAAATTTGAGTTAACTATATCTGTTCCTGTTACTTGGTCATCGATAACATAATTATTGGTCTTACCTTCAGCTATTTCTCTGATATTTTGAAGTGCTGTATATACACCACCAGATGTTACGGGTTTAGTAGACGAAGCAGTTGGTGCTGTATCAAAACCTGTAGAGTCAGTTGTGTACTTAAATAAAAAATCAGACCGACTATAATTTGAAGCTGCAACTTCACCGCTTGAACCTTTCATTAAAAATTTGCCTTCTGAAACCTGAGCCCACGCGTCTGCTACCAAAGCAACTTGGCTTTGATTAAATGAAGCAGTATGTAATAAGCCATCATTGTCAATATAAATCATTTTACCATGATTCCGTGCAATATCAGTAGCAATTTGCTGCACCATTTCATATGCGCGATCTATTTGTTCACCACTATAAGGGCTGACATATTTATCACTAGCCATGTTTTATTCCTCCTTATTATAATAAATTTGTATGTATATATCAAATTATACTATATATTCATTGTTTCTATATTAGTTGACAAATTTAGCACATTAGAAAAACTTATACTCATTTGTCCACTTGTATCTAAATTAAAAGAAATAGATTGCAACAAAAATCTTTCTTGAGTTAACTCATAAAAATCACTACTAATTGTAATTAAATTGTTTACTGCCAAAAAAGGATTAAATAATATAGTAGAATTTGATGTTGTTTTTAAAATTAATTTTTGTCTGAGTTCATACTCAGCTCTTTCTTTAGCCAAAACGTCAGAATAAATATTATTGTCATTAATAATATTTCCTGTTCGATATCCAACTCTTTGATAACACAAAGGAGATCTTTCATCATTATTGACAGCTATAGCCCTATAAGCATACCCATCTTTAGCATTACCTACAACAATAATTCTGTTAACAATAGAACTATAATCATAATCAAAACTTAATTGAGTTAAATCTCCTTTGTCGGCATCAAATGAATATAATATAGGTTTATACTTGTCTTCTGTTACCTCTTGAGTTGGTATTATAGTTAAATGGCCATCGGAATTATAAAAAATCTCAGCCGATAACTGAGTGGCTAATTCTAATAAAAGATCACCATATGTGTCACCAGCATTTTTTGTAATTGTTACTTGAGTTTTCTTTCCTTTTAAACTTTCGTGAAAAATTAACGCCTTTGTATCAAATACAGAACCATCACCGACTTCTGTTAGCTGAATAGATTTAATTACCTCTTCGATATCATTTCCCTCAGGAATTTCATAGGTATCTGTAAGTCTACCAGTGGCGCCCTCAAACCAACTAAACTTATCGTTAGCGGTAATACCTACCTCCCTACCTTCGGGAGTAAGAGAAGGGGATGTTTTGGTTATAACAAAATACCCCTTTGTAAAAGTCACCGTCTCTCCTAGATACTCTAAGACAACGTCTAATCTTAATCGTGTCCCCGCCCATAGTTGATAGATATTTGGAGTATACTCCCCACTTTGGTTATATAATGTAAACGATAATGTACGTCTTTGTCCATTTTGGTAGTTCTCATTATAAGACCCTCCCTCTTTTATCATAGAGGAAGGAATCTCATAATTAATTGTTTCATCGGGATAAAGCACGTAAATTTTAAAAGTCGTAGAAACATAGTTTAAATCAATAGCTTTTTCTAAAGTTTGAATATCTGTATTTTGGTCAATATATAAGCCACCTTGTATAGAAAAAGGGATAATATCCCCACTAGATAAGTTGGCGTATTGTTTTACAACACTCATATTATCCCCTCCTTTTAAGATTGATGCTCAAGCTGATGTTCTCCTACATAAGCATATATAATATTTTCATCGTCTTTTGATATTTGCCCTAAATATTGACCCTCACGGTCTGCGGGCACACTAATAGTACCGCCGCTTTGATATAGTAAATACATTGCGTACACATCATAAAGTCCTACATCGTCAAAAACCCATCGTAAATGAGTTCCAGATATATTCTGTGGAAACTCAGGTGGATTATCGAGGTCGATTTCAATATTAGTAATAACCACATAGTCTGCATTATATCCTAATGAGTAATAATACACAGTATCACCATTTAAAGCTGAGATCGAAGAAACTTCAGCTCCCTCGCTGTCCTCCCAGTGGCCACTAATTGCGCTTGCTGGTGGAGCTGCAGTATCATCGTCTGGTGTGGTTTCAAGGTTTACAGGGTCCTCTTCTCCTGAAGTTAGTGTAACCTCACAGCTAAAACGGCCCTCTCTATAAGAAAATCCGATAACATTTTGAACAGACCCTTCCCATTGACCTACATAGTCTGGACCTTGAACGTGTCCACTGTCATATGTAAAATCTTCAGTGTCCTCATCAGGAACAAAATAGAAACGGCCTTGTATACGTCCATATTCCTCATGTGTATAGTATATTAGACATCCTTCATAATCTTCATGTCCAGGCACTCTTGTATCCTCATTTGTGTACTGAATCGGCTCACCATATTCTACACCTGTAATTTGAGAAACAGGCGCAGGCTCTAGTCCCGATAACTCCTGTAAATCCTCATACCATGTGCCGTTCTGTGGTAAAAACTGGACGCTGTAAATAGATTGAAATATGGCAGTGTAAGTTACATCCTGTGTTACATTTGTTACGTCAGGTGTCCAACCTGTGAATTCATATCCAGGTTTACTAGGTTCATCACCTGTATATTGCGGATACTCACCATAAGAATATGTTTGAACTAATTCGCCATCATCCCATTGCCATGTTACTGTGTAAGTTCTAAGAGTTTTACTGTATTGTGCTGTGTATATTTTATTTTCTGTAGCCTTAGTTAGCTCAGGTTCCCATTTTGTAAAACTATAGGTATATTCAGCTGTTGCCTCTCTAGTAGGGGTATTTGTTGGAACTGTAGGAATTTGATTATATTCTACAACTTCATCATAAAATCGTGAACCATCCCAATTTTGCCATACAATAGTAAACCTATCATTTGGCGTAGAACCAAATTTAAACTTTGGCTCCCAAAGTTCTGAACCGTAGGCCTGCATTTCTGTTTGCAACTGTCCAGCGTCAGAATAAATAATCGTATTAAACGTATCGTCAACCTGCTTCCATTGGAAAGTGATAGTATCAGGTTGGTTTGTGTAAAAATTTTTTGGATTATTTGAGCTTGAAACAATTTGAACTATCCAACTTTGTCCTTTGATATCTTTCAATAGTTTAGGATTTTTTGAGTAAACAAAATCACGCCAAGCTGCCAACATTTTTACTTTCTCATTTGTTGATAAAGCTTCTAATCTACTCTTCTTTAGTCTTTCAATATATTTAGCGTCTGTGCCTAAAACAAGTTCACTACCTAATAATGCAGTAACTTCGCCAGAGGCATAGTTTAGATTACCAAAACCCATTTTTACATATGTTCCCAATGTCTGAATATCTTTACGAGAAATATTTTGATTTTGACTACCAGTCTCTAATGAATACTTAAACAACCAAACTTGATCTTTATTAACTTTGTAAGCTTTTTTAATACTTGGAGTATCTTCAATATTGGTATCAGGGATTAATTCGCATATACTCCACTCATCCCATTGTGTAACAACAGGCGCTCCTGTTGTTGTAGACAGTGCAGTAGAGCCGCTCACTATCCTACCTTGGTTTGGATATTCAGCATTTTCCTCCCAAACATTGTATGAGTCATCACTGTTTGCAAAAATTTGCTCATTTGAATTAGCTAAATAAACACCCTCATCGATATCAAAAGACATTGTATCATTAGGGTATAACAAATATTGATATCGTTTCCCTGAAGTTACGTTATAATCATATAATGCTTTAAGCTCTGTTTTTAAAGCCACCAAACTCCATTCACCTTTATAAATACGTACAGCATCAACCATTTTTATAAATTTATACACCACTTTTTTGTCATCTACTTGAATTTCTATCGGTTTTTGCGTCTCATCTAATTCATAATAATAATCTGTACGTTCATCTACATAAATAATATTTGGTTTACAATCCGCTACCTTATAACCATCTGGAGTCGGAATAGTAAAATACAACTTACCTGTTTTAGACAACTCCTCTGCTCTGCCAAAAACCTTTAGACCTGGACGTTCATAAACTTCGTATTCCCTACGATAAATAGTCGCCTTATTACTGTTACTACCTATACCCCGAGGAATATAGTCTAGTCTAACAGCATGATTATCGCAATCAAACTTTGCCGTGAAATTCGAAGCAGATGTAGCTACTGAACCTTTTTCTACTTCTACTTTGATTAGATAAATTAACTGATTCTTCTTCTCATCCTCCACCTCTAATACAACATAATAATTAGAGTTTTGTACGCTATCATTTGATAAACCATAAAATACAGCTGCAATACTTTTATCATATTTTACCCCAGAATCTTGTAATAAAACACCATCAGCATTAAATAAAGTCCAACGATATGATTCCCATGATAAACCATCAAACTGAGTATATTTAGCGCTAAATTTAACTGCACGGTCTAAAACCGCTGCACTATCGGTATAACTCTTAAATAAATATACTTGAGTATCGCCAGCAGAAGGCGTAACATTGAACTGTTGTAAAATATTTAGCTCCACCGTAGTCCAATATTCTTGATATAATGATGAATTTCTAAGAGTACTGTATTCTTGATTGTTTTTATATAAAATCAGATAAGGTGCTTCACATACAGAGAATGGGTTTTCGTCTGACGCCTTAAAATAGCTTCTGACCTCATATTTATAAGGTGTATTATTGTCAATAGAAATTTCTGAAACAAAAGGAGTTTTTAAAACTGAATGCTTAACACAATGAACGGTTTTATCAACATCAGAAATTTTTAACCAGCTAGTTGTTGTGTCATTACTTAATGTAATAGATTTATTTTGCGTTAATTTTAAACACATTGTTTTTTCAACATTTAAAGCTGGCGTAATAAAAGTATATCCAGTGGTGTTACGTAATACTGTAGCCGTATACAGACTCCAGTCAGGTGTTATAGACAAACCTCTAAACATTTTTTTACCAAAATTTTGTCCTTGTGTAATGTAGTATAATTGATTATTGGTTGGGGCCAAAGAATCAGCTAACACTATATAACGTAGTTCATTATTAAGCATTTGTGCTTTTACTACACGCACACCGTTGCCTGTACCTCCTCTACATAAAACTGTAAATCCTTCTTGCACAGGGATGCCATCTATTTCACCACCTGCAACATCAATTACTTTTGTATAACCAACAATAACTTCATCGTATTTTAAATCATAGGTGTAGTCGTTATTAAAATTCTGGCCAAATAATAAAATCGGTCTTTCGTTCGTAAAATATAGAGGGCCTCCTCCTTTCGTTTGTTGGACACCAGGTTGATCAGGGTCCCATAAAACATAATTACCACTACCTGCCAAACTTTCTAAATTCACAGCTTGCGCAACCATGGTATCTTGAGAACCAAAATAGTTAGGGCAATACACAACTTTTCCTAAATAACCACCCCATGAATCATATGAGGCTGCTCTTTTTAGCCACAACACTTCCGTAGGAAGGTCACTATTATTAGGATCGTAAACTTGGTATACCCCATTTTGACAAATATCAGTATTACCTAAATCAGAATCCTCCCCAGTAAATATGATTTTATCTCCTGGTTTAATTTGTTGTAACAATATACTAGGTAACTCACTTTTATATACTCCATATCGTCTATTATTCACCCCAACTGCACTAAACTCATCTAAATCATGAATCATAGTAGATGGACGACTAATGTCGGCATATATAAACCCAACACTGTACCCACACCCATAAGCAACTTTGTCTGTTTCCAAAATACTATCAGGGTTGTTTGAATATTTAAAGAACTGTGCTTTTTTGTATTGTGCGATACTACCGACATCCAACGCACCATCTAATGTATATACATGTCCATATGAGGAGTCATAACTTTTAACATAAAATCTGTTGTTTGATAAAACAGTATTACTTGTACCACTACCTAAGGCCATATATTTTCCTTGTAATACCAACACACCTTGTTTTAGCCCTGGTAATATTGGAGCGGTTTCACCAAACGGTGTAGTAGAAGCGATTTGAATTCGTGAACTAGTACTACCTAAAATAGTACCAGAAGCAACGGTCATATCATAATCTTGATACCCCAGAGAATCATAAGTAATATATTTGCCATAAGAATCACCAACAACGGTACCTTCGCCCTGATATAATGTAATTTCCCATTTATAAAAACTATTAGACACTCGCATGTTTGGTACAGTGACGTAACCATCCGAAGGAGTTGATGTGTATGGTGTTAGTTCTTGAAATAAACCACTATCTTCCGCAATATAATTACTTCTGCTCCACACAGTATTATGGAACATTTCCCCATGGGTGACTAACGCTTGAGTATTAGTAATGTAGTTAGAAAACTGTAAAACAGTTTGAATTATAGATTGTCCATCTACCACGGCTTGTGCTTTAGTAACAGTATAGATACCCCTACGAATACTTGTTGCTCCCGCTGCTGCGACAAGAACTTTTTGCCCTTCTAATAAAGTCTCTCCATCAAGCTGTATATTATTAGAGATATGATCCTCTACAGAAGTAGGCGGCCAATTATATTTTAACCAGTAATAATCTTCACCGATATCCTCCTGCCAATTATCAAGATTATTAGCCCCAGAAATTGTTGAAGGAGCGCCCTTAAAAAGACTATATAGTGCATTGTCAAGTACAATATGGTCCACCCGATATTGAGGTGTATAATATAAAGCATTAAATGAATAAGTTTTATTTGCCTTTAAATTTTGAAAAAACGGAATATATAAATAGGTTCCATTTAATCCTGAATTTATACCATTTCTTTCATAAATATCTTCCATGTTTCCTGTTTGTAGCTCACTAATAGGACTAATATAATCTCTTCCTTTTAATGGAAACACTTGATTATTTGCTTCATCTAAAATTCGAATTTTATAACCAGTAACTTGTTTGTTAGAAGTATCGACCTTACACTTTAAATATTGCACTGGCTGCTCGTTAGAATCTAATGCTTGAGTTACACGAATATCTACGTTATTTAAAAATGGATAACAACGAGTACTTTTATATACTGCCATATCTATCCCTCCTTTTATTATTATTTTAGTATATACTCCACTCTTACTTTAGTTAAAAATATCTTACTAGGAGCAAAATACTTTTGACTAAAGTAAGAATATTTTAAAAGAGAGGGAGTGGAGACCCCCTCTCAAAATAATAAATATTAAATTGTAAATTGTGTTTATCTAGAGTTTTTAGTAAGTGCGACTTTTGACCTAATAGCTGTCACAAGCTTTTCAAGATCAAATCCAGAGTCAGCATCAATGTTCATAACTAGATTAGCTATGTTCATAGACTCATCTGTTCCCATGTTACCAAAAATAGATTGACCGATTTGGCCAGAAGAAACTCTATCACCTAAGAATCTTAATAACATTGGTGTAACTTCACCAAGCTCCCATAAGTTCTTTGTGATATCAGCTGGAACAATACCAGTTCTAGAAGGCAACGCTGTTAAGGTTCCTTGTGGTGTTACAATAGCTTCGGTACCCATCTCATTAATTAAGTTTAATGCTGAAGCGCTTAAACCATATGAACCATGAGCATGCTTACCTTTAATTTTTGCCCACTCACTTTCAGGCATGCCAGAAGGTTTGCCATCACTATAACTTGCTGGTGCTGTAAGGTGTTCTGCAGCGAACTCACTTTCACTTAATACACCCTTATATAAATGTAAACCATTAACATCGTTTGAGTCCCCAGCATCATTAGTAATCTTCCATGCTGCTGAGCCGTCATAGTAAATAGCCTCGCCACCACCTTCAGGATCTGCTACAATAAAACTAGAAGACCCCAAAATAGATGAGACTCTTACTAAATAGTCGCCGAATGTTTCCTTACCCTCACGTTTAAGCTGTGAAGTGTCCCCTGTTTTATACCATTTACCATCACTGGTGTAAATCCATGCAGAACCATCTGCTACATCATTTAATAAACTATCTTTAATAGTACCTTCTGCTAAGTCTCCGTTGGTGTAGCCTTTAAAATATCCTTCCCCTTCATGGTTTGCGATAGCAAAATGCTGATTGTAATACATTTCTTGATTACTATAGCTTCCTTTACCAACACTGTAAGCACCCCGTCCTTGTAAAATACCTCTAGCGTTTGACTTACCATAAGTTTTAAAAGAAGCAAAATCTTCTTCTGTAGCTCCAGCCGCAATCGCGTCATTAAATGCTGAATGATAAGCTTTTAAAGCAGTATTATATTCACCTGTACCAGGATTTGCGCTCAAAACTTTTTGCCATGCTTGATCGGCAACCTTAAGCTTATTTGCTTTTTCGGTTTCTTTTGACGCTTTTTCTTTATCTAGGTAGGCATCTAATGACTGTTTAATACCATCTATTGCACCAGAAATCATAGAAATATTAGAATTTATATCTTTAGTTACATCCCCCTCTTTTTGGGCTGCACCATACAATTTTTCTAACATTTCATAATTCTCTTTTTCAAAAATACTACTTAATTCTTCTTTTTGTTTTTCTTTAAGGGCAATTTGGTCGTCTAAAACAGCAATTTGTTTTTCTCTATCAACCGCGTCTAATTCTTTTTGAGCGCTTTCTATTGCAGATTGATCAGCTTCATAAACCCAACCAACACCAGCTCTATAAACACGCTTCTTTTGTTTTGCTGCATCCTCTAACTTTAAACGAGCCTCAACAAGTTTGTTTTCATACTCTCGTTGACTATTAATTTCTTTTAATGCAGCCTTTTGCTCATTTAGATTCTTAATTTCTTTATCTAAAGTGGTGGTTTGATAGCTAATCAACATTTCATAATAACTCTTCATACTAGAGTCCATTAATTGAATACCAGATTTAACAAAAATATCTGACATTAAATTAGCCACTTCAGAAGCTTCTTCAGTTAATTCCCACTCACTCTTTTCTTTGTTGTAATGGTATTGAGAAACAACCCAATCTAAGACACCCGCAAAACTACTAGGGCTAGCCTCTCTTAATTGAGCAGCAGCTTTTTCTGATAAACTATCATAGAATCTATCTACACCGTTTTCATCTAATGTTAAATATTTATTAAAGAAATCTGTGCTACCTAAAACTTCATCGCCTTGTGCATTTAATGCAGCATTAGATAGTTGTTTCATATTTGAAATAGCTTGTGTGAACAATTCTGAAGTATTGCCCATGTATTGAATCAACGAAGGATATTGAGATATAATTGTCTCCATCCAAGTAGAAATATCTCCAGCTCCATTTGTAATAGAAGACATTAAATCAGCAAAACCACTAATCTTAGTATGAATATCTGTTGTTGAACCTAATAAGTCTGACACGGTTAACATACCAAATTGGTCAGTGACATTCTCTAGCTCATCAACAGTTACACCTAAGGCGCTAGAGAAATTTTCTAAGATTCTCCGAACTGTCTTACTGTCTTTATATCTAGCTCTTAAATTCAAAGCTTCCTGTAATGAATAACTACCACCTGTAAGAACAGCGTTAATTTCATCATCACCTTGTTTTCTTAATTGCTCATAAAGATAGTCATACCCAACGTCAGTTAAGTTACCATCTTTGTCAAAAACATTAAGTCCACTTAAACCACCACTCGCATCAACGGCATGGCCATAAGTTTTTAAAATTTCATCAATACCTAAAGCTTTTAATTCGGAAATTGACATTTGGTCTAAATATCTACCTGTGCCCTCTCCGTCGCTATTTTTAAGTTCAGCAAGGGTTAAAGCTTGTTGGAGAGTAACCTCGTTAATTTCATCTCTAATTTGAGACTGCATAGCAATTTGACGATCAAGAGCATCCAATAATTGTTCGTAATACTCTAAAAGCTTCTTATTCTTTGTATAATTCTCATATGGCTTAAGTATATCGTTGGTGTAGTAGTCTTTACTATTTCCGTACTCGTCCCGTGCCGTAAACATACCGACATCTTTTAATCGTAATGCTGTTTGATATAAATATGCTTCCCTCTCATGCGTTGCGAAGTACTCGTCAATAGCATCTACACTCGTTTCTAACTCGGCAATCTTCTCTTCAGCAGTGGCTTTACGTTCTAATGCGTTCTGAGAACCCCAGCTACCGACAGAACCTAAGTTATGTTTTTTTCTATTGGAAGATTTGGCATCTTCTGCCCAATTAGCGCCATAAGTACCGCCAGCTATCGCACCACTAATAGCACCAATTAAACCACCAACAGCTATTCCAATAGGACCAAAAAGTGCACCTGCAAGCATTCCAGTAAGAGCGCCTCCTGCAGTACCCGCAGAAGTTATGCCTACCGCACCCCAACCTATACCACTATTAGAGCCATCATAATCATCAATTTTAGAATAAAGCTTACTTAAATCTTCGCTGTCTTGAAATTGTGTGGAAGCGTATTTATTGGCAATTTCTTGTTTTTGTAGTTCATATTGAGCAGCTTGCACTGTCTTTAAAGCAGAAGTATCATCTTCTATGCCACTCAATAAATCTGACAAACTCTTACCTTGAGCGCCAAGTTGCTTTCTTAACTGATTGCGCAAAGCTTCATTTTCACTGTCAAAAATTTCTTGTTTAAAACTTTGTACAAGCTTATGTCTCTCAGCACTACTTAATTCTGTCTTTTGGATATTGTCTAAAGAAGACTGCACTGATTTTAGTTTATTTAATCTCTCATTAGCACGCTCTGTTGTTAAATTTGCATTGTCTCGCGCTTTATCAATTTCCGTCGCGATTGCCTCTCCCCGCATTGGGCCAACAATACCCCCAATAACTGGAATTAACGAAATCGCCGCTGATACAGCAGCCCCTTGTTTTTGAGCCTCTTTTGAACTCTCTACTGTTTTACCCTCAGCATTTTTGTGTGTCGTCGCAGCGGTAACAAATTGTGATACAGATGTCATTAATGTAGTCAAAGCAATATCAGCAACTGCCAACCCTGCGTTTAATTTTCCAACTTTTGATGCTGTAGCAAAGAATGGAATATTCGTAGCTCCGTTGGTAGTACCAGCATCGCCTCCTTGTTTTTTCCCAATAGCACCTATTGCCCCACCTAAGCCATTTGCTCTCATGTTAGTCATAAACTTAGCACCTGAAGACAATAGCCCTTTTCCTTGTACACCCATCATGGTAAAGAAAATATTAGCAATTGCAGGTAAATAAGGATAAATCCGTTGCAATACTTTTAATAAATTTGTTTCAACTTTAACAATATCAGTTAATAATTTTGAAACTTCAGAACTATTAGCTAACTCTTCTAGCGCAGCAGTTAACTCATTTCTCGCAAAAGCATAAGATTCTCGGTAAGATTGATATTTTCTTTCTGCGGTTCCTTTTGATGTTTCAGAAACCTCTAATAAATCTTTATATTTATCATAGTTCTCCATTAATACCAAGAAGGCTTCATTTTGTCTTACACCCGCAAAAGCGTTAGCCATGGCTCTCTTGGTAACATTATCAAGAGTTCCCCATCTATCAGCAATTTCATCTAGAACATCATCAAAATCTTTAAATTCAAGATTTGTCTTTCTAATTGAAATGCCCATTTTATTCAGTACTCTTTCAACGTCATTTAATTTTTCTGAAGTATCACTTGACTCAGAATCAACATTCAACTTATTGTAGGCACCAGCCTTAACATTGCCATAACGAGACATTATAGTTTTTCACTTTGTTACTCTTTTAATCATGAAGATTAAAAGGACTGAGGTGCTTCCAAGAGTGTCTTTACACTCGACCTCAGTTCACGGGCTTCTTTTGTTATACCCGTGGTCAGACTATCGCACCCCCTTCGAAAAGGGGTTTATTCATTTAGTCGTTCAAGGCTTTGTTGTTTGAAAGTAATTTATCATAATCATTTTTTCTGTCCATATAACCAACCAACTTATTCTGTGACAGCGTAATTTGATTATTTTCTATAACGTAATTAAAAGAATTATAGTCTTCTAATTTTCCATTATTATCCAAGTATAATTCAATTAATTGTTTACATAATTCAAGATTTTTATTAATATCTTCTTCCCATAAATAAAGTATATTAATACCAAATTTATGAAAAATATATGTTTTCTTTCTTTTATCTTGGATAATATCTCTTTTTTGTATTTCATTGATTAATGTGTTTTTTCGAATATCTGCATGCCAATAGGTTCCCATTACTTCTATCATTAGGCCACTGTCAACACAATAATTATCTACTGTAAAAAACAAACCACAGTCATATTCATTTTGATATTTGATTCCCATATCTTCAAGTAGTTTATTTATTTTTTGTTGAGGTAAACTATTGGTTCTCTGTGCCCATGTTTTTTGTAAGCGAGCGGCCTGTATCATTCCCGCATGCTTACACTGTCGACTACAGAATTTAGAAGTGTCTATTAAATGAGGGGACACCTCATATTCTTTTCCACAATATTGGCACTTTAATGTCCTTTGTTCTTTTGAAAAATCATGATTGTAACTAGGATGATTTTCTCCTACCCTAGGATTAGCTCTTTGCCAATCATTTTGGCATTTAATTGAGCAAAATCTTTTAGGATCAGAATGAATAGTGATAAAAGTCTTATTACAAAATTCACATATTCTTTTATCTTGACTTTGTTTGGAACTATATTCTCCAACACATTTATTACAACAAAAAACTCTATTACTACGCGCTCTAAATTTTCTAGTAAACTCTTTTCCACAATTAGCGCATACATATTTATAAGAGTATTTTGTATTATTATATTTATTTTTGCATTGTGGGGAACAAAATTTTATTAAGTCTGGTCTCCCAGTTGTTGGTATAAACTCTTGTCCACACCCCACACATTTTTTAGGTTTCCCTAAAAGTTCTTTTACTATCATACAACAAATTCCTCCTTGTTGCCCACTTCTGGGTTTTCAAGCATAATATACAACATTGTATACACAATGTCAATATTAATCATTAGAATAAATTTTGCCAAAGGGGTTATGTATTATCCCCTTAAATCCCCATAAAAGTTTAGGGATTGTCCTACTGTAATACCTGACATTTGATTTACGTCAGCAATTGTTGCAACATAAGCAGCCGCTTGATCAATACTAACGCCACCTAAACGAGCAATATTAGCAAATTGTGATAAACCTTGAGCAATATCACCAGCTGTAGTTGCAGCCTTAACATCTAGAGCTGTAAATTTATCAACAATGTCCATCGCATCAGATGCTTCAAGTTTAAAGCCATGCATAGCAGAAGTTAGGTTTTGAGTTGCAGTTGCAGTATCAATCATACCTAATTTACTTAAATACATTGAAGATTTAATTAAATCATTAACTTGCGCGATATCATAACCTTGTCTTAACCATGCTGTAGCACTTTGTGTGACTTCAATAGTTGTAGCACCTAATTGTTTGCCTAGTTCAGCATATTGTCCAATTAAGGTTCTAGCATTCTCTGCATTTTTACCTGTAACAATACGTAAATTAGTCATAGCTTGGTCAAGTTGCTTAGCCTTTTCTGTTATATCCTTTAAACCTTTGCGGATTGTTCTAATAACAGAGTAAATTAAACCACCGTTCATCAAACGGCTAAACCAACGACTTGTAGCAGCGTCAATTCCTAGGAATCCACCACCACCGCCACCATTTCCACTATTTGACTGAGTTGGTTTATTTTCCTTTTGTTTATGATAAAGCTCTGCAAGTCTTTCCATCTTCTTTCTGGATTCAGCATTGCTTCCAGCCATATGGTCCAAATCATTTTTTGCTCTATCTAGCTCTAACTCTCTTATTTCTCTTAATAACTCAAGTTCAGTGGTTAACTGTTCGATACGTTCTGATTCATTAGAAGAGGTAGCTTTATCAAGCTCTTCTTCTTTTTGTGCTATTTGATCATCAAATGAATACCTCTGTTCTTCATATTTTAAAACAGCCTGTTCATATTGAGCTACTTTTCGACGGTCTGAAATCGCAGCTTCCTGTTTAGCTTGTTTACGATTTCTTCTATTGATTTTATCAAGATTATCTAAAACCCCGTATGTATTATCTGCTTTTTCGTTTGTAAAAGGATTAATAATATTACCATCTTCATCTTGAAGAAAAGCTTTTTCTTTCTTGATTGTTTCAGCATATACTTCTAGTGTTTCACGTTCGCGTTCCCGATCAATTTTTGCCTGTTGTCTAATAGCCGACTTCTCTTTACCTTTTAATAAAGGACTTTTTGCTGCAATATCAGCTGCTGCGGCTTTTTTAGATTGCTCCTTATATTGTTGAATATGTTTAACTAAATTTTCAAAAACCTGCTCTTTTCCTGCTTGTTCATTGAAAGCCTTTAGTTGTTGGTTGGAAGCTGTTATGTATTCATTCATTTGGTCTAGCAGACCCTCGCCCACTGATTTACCCTCAGCGTTAGTCAACATAGAACCTTGTTCTGAATACATTGTTTTAGCGCCTAGTTTCGCAACCTCCTCATCATAAACTTTCTTAGCCTCATTAAAAGCTGTTTCTTTTTCAGCAATTTCAGCCCTAAGTTTATCTAATGCAACTTGTTTTTGTGGTGAATCAATTTCACCAGCTAGAGATGCTTCTTTAAGCTTTAAGACATTTAATGCTTTTTGAACTTCAATAATAGCATCATAACGCTGTTTAAACTCATCAAGTTCTTTCTTATAAATCGTTTGAGCACCCTCGAAAGTACCACCATAAAACGTACCAGTGTGCTTAACAGAGCTATTAAAAGCAATATTAGCTTGCTCTCCATTAAAATCTATAAAATTATCAATAGGTTTGTCAGATTGTAGATAAAGGTCAAAAATATCTTGTAATTTTTGATCCATTAAATTAACTTCATAGGTATTTATAAAACCATTGTCTCCTGAAGCAATAATATGCCCCACTACATTGGACCACCCAGCTTGAGCGACCTTCATTTTTTTCTCAAAATCGGCTACACGAGCAGCTAAAGCTTTTTCAAATGCTTCACCTTCATTGACCCCCGCATCTTGTTCTGCCCCATGTTGAATAGAGTCCCACCAATTACGAGTATATTCATTATCTATAGCAAAAAAGTCGTAAGCATTTGTAACTGTTTTTCCCTCTTTTTGAAAAGCCTCTAATTGAGAACGAAGCAACTGCATTGACCTTGCATAGTCTTTAACCTGTATAGCATAAGGCAATGAAGCTTGACCACTTTCTGGGTTTTTAAGATCTGAAATATGTAAGGTTGTACGACCATCTTTATCTTCTTCTACCCACATAGCATCGGCAATTTGATGTGATAAAGCATATCCGCCGTTACTACCCACATGAGAATATCCAACTAAAGGTTGTTCGGCACCTAGGAATTTACCATTTGGCCCCATTACATACTCTTGAACTCTAGTGTTTGCCAAACCTTTATGAGCAGCTTTTTTCAAAAAAGCTTCTAATTCTTCATCGTTGTTAAACTTATCAGGCTTAGCAAATCTTAATTGCTCTTTATAATTATCAAGAAGTTCAGGTTCGTATTTTAAAAGAAAATTATACGCCTCATCTCCATGTACCCATGCTTGGTAATTTTCTTTTTTACCCAAGTCTGAGGTAAGAAGCTCCGCCACTTTATGGGATACTAAACCTCTGATTTTATCTTCTACTCCTTCTTTATTTCTAAAAGAAGGGGCGTATCTGTTTAACTCTTGTAAAATTGCTTGTTTTTCTGATTCTTCTGTAGCTGCAAAATACTCAGTAGTCAACCTTTCAATTACATTATCTGTTTGTGGATGTTTGTTTGTTGAACCAATAATACGAGATATTTCTGAGGAAGGACTTGTATGATATAAAACATGACCCTTGTTAATTTGTTCAATTTCAGGAATATAACGAGTAGAGGCCTGCTTCTTTTGTTCTTTTAATACCTCACCAAAACGAGCCATTACATCTGTAGTATAGCCGCCATTGTTATAAACCTTACCTAAATAAGGAATTAAATTATCCTTACTAGACATATAACCAGGAATACGTTGCCACTGTTGTGTCATCTTAGTTCCTAAATTAACACCATCATGCTTTTTCACCATATTTCGGAAAGAGCCTTCATAATTACCCATTATAATGGCGTTAAGCATTTCAAAACTTATTTGATTATAATATTCTTGATTACCTGCTTGGACAGCATTAATTTGAGCAATATCGTTTTCAATTCGTTTAACTTCGTCAGACTCCTCGCCATATTGCTTTATTAATTTTTCTTTAGCATTTACTGCTACTTTATGTAGTTCCTCAAGTAGCTTTTTATCTTTCTTGGTAACTTCACCCAATGCTTCCAAAGCTGCCCCTTCGAACATCTTATCTTTATCGAATACACCAAGTTCCACCCCTTGTTGTAGGAAAGCACGGAAGATTCGTTCATCATTCCATGTCCCCGCAGAGGTAGACATACCCATGGTACTCAACATTTGACTAAAAATTCTGTCTGCTTCTTCATCTAAAGGAAGAAGTTCTCCGTTTTCTCCTCTTTTTAAGTTTTTAATGTTAATACCTTTTTGATATAGAGTTTGGAAAATTGCTCCAAAAGCACGACCGCCTAAAGCTCCTATGTCTTTACGCTGTCTACCTTCTGTGCCTAAGACTTCTCCAATAATATCCTCTGCAATAAATTTAGCATTTCCGTAACGTCCTGCACCTTCTTTACCAAGCCAAGACGCTGCTACAGTAATCCGTTTTTCTTCTTTGTCTGTAACACTATTAGCTTTAGTAATGTCTGCTGCGGTAGTAATATTATCTAGTGCGCCTTCTTTCCCTTTTAGTTCGGGATGTTCTTCTAAAATATGTGCCTTAATGTCGTTTAAGGTTTTTTCATCTTTTTTAGCTTCATCTTCTTGAATCTTTTTTTGATACTCTTGTTGATGTGTGAAATATGAATTTAATGCCTCTCCTGCTGTCTGAAAATCTCCAGCGTTAAGGGCGCTAAATAGGGTAATCAAGTCACCGTCCATATCACCTTTTCCAATAGCGGCGTAATGTTTGTTGATAAGTAAACGACCACGGGCAACTAATTTTCCATTACTAGATGCTACTACACCGCCACCAAGTAAGTCGTTGATAAAATTAATTGTAGGGTTTCTATTAGACCAAAGGTTGTTAAGAATAGTTCCGTCCCAAGCTCGCTTGCCGTCTTTTGTTCGTCTAGAAATATCAACCTTGTTTACTATAGATTTAACAATCTGACTATTTGTTTTTTTCCCTGCCCCACGATTAAAAAGAGCACTATAAAGACCTAAAACACTATCTCTATTCTCTTTTAATTCTTGGAACAATAGATCGCTTAAATCTTCTGTTGACATAATTCTTGAAACATTACCTAAATTAGCATCCTTTTTACCAAGAATCTCCTCTAATACTTCTTGAGAATCTTCGGTCATACCTTGTAATAAAAGATAACCAGAACCCTGTCCACTTTCAATGGTATGATATTTATCGAAAGTTTTACCAGTAGCTATCTCTTTACCATAGCTACTAAGTTCTTCAATAAGATTTCTAATGAAAAATTCTTCAGCTTTATCCCCACCAAAAGCTGCACCGTTTTCAGGATGAAAATAGTCATTAGCGCTACGTAATATTCTAGTTGCATACTTTAATCCTTCATCTGGTCGATATGTATTTTTATCTCCTTGATCATATTCTCCCAGTGGCAAAGTAATCATTCTAGTATTATATAGCTGTCCGTTAACCATGGCAGCCACAGTCTTGTCACCTAAATCTAATCCAAAAGTTTTTAAATCTTCTACTTTTGTAATAGCATTAAGTTGCCGTTGTTGTTCTTTGGTAAGTTTAGACCATGCCTCTTTATCTTCTTTAAGTTCCTGAATTTGTTTAAAACGTGCCTCACGTTTTCTTTGCAAATAAGGTCCTACTAAATTAGACGCTCTAACGTCGCCATTATCAACTAATATTCCACCTTGTTCATCATAATCAAGGTTATAATCCATTTCTAATAAATCATCTAATGTTAACTTAACAACAGACGCATCTGCACGCATGCTTTCTTGGAAACGTTCTGCATCTTTTGAAAAAGTTTTTTCAATATACTGTGCATTCTTAACGTACTTATCATATTCTTTTTTTCTGTCTGCCATTTGGTCACGCACGCCGTTTACATAATCTCGGATAGGTTTTATGGCCATATCATAATCTTTTTTCGGATCTGCGTTACCACTTGTATAACCATTTTCTAATAAATATCGACTAACATCGCCTAAGGTTGCTTCTAAAGACCTTAACTCATTAACCCCGATTTTTGCGACAGATTTACTACCTTGACCTAAGTTCATCCACTCAGGAGAAGAGCTTAAACCCAATTCTTCTGCAAAAATCATTGGATTTTCAGTAGTAATATAGGTTTTTCCCCCTACCTCATGTTTACCAAAATAGGTTTTCTTAGGATCGTAAATATTGGCTGCTTGACCTACTCTTACTGCTGCGAAAAGCATGTTAGTAGCGAACTCTTTATCCGCCTCTTTTTTTTCTGCTAAACGTTCTTCCAATGCTTTATTATCAGTAAGAAACATACCCGTTTCAGGGTCAATCGAAAAGATACTGTCTTCCTTTCCAAAAAACTGTTTAAAAAATTCATCATTTTTATAGTAGTTGGCAATATCTTTACCACTTTTTTTCTGCACGTCTCTTAACTGAGAGTTTACGTGCGTAAGAATTTGCATAATACGAGATCTAATATTTTTGTTTGTTATAGGAGCATTTTCAATAAAATTTTGAGCTCTTAAACCCCCGCCATTTTGCAATTTTTGTTTAGCGTCTCTAAAAATTTCTTCTTCACTATAACCTTCTTCTAGCATGGCTGCGGCCATTAAAAGGTTAGTAGATACAGATTTAGTTGTACGCTCATCCGCTGTTAAGCCAGCACGAAAGACTGATGTACTATTATGTCTTTGTCTGGTTGCCACTAGGTTTGAAAGATTCTCACCAGATTTTCCAGTATAATCATAATCAATTGAATAAGTATTGTCTAATTCATAAACTTTTCGAATATATCGTTGAAATTTATCAAAAACTTTTTCTTGTTTATAAACATATTTTCCAGAAGCCTCTTTTTCTAAAACATTTAAAGTTTCTTGCGAAAATTTTTCGATATCTTGATTTAATTTTTCAATTTTTTTAATATCCGCTTCTTTTGTGCTGTTTTTTATTTTTTCTAATTGTCTCTTTTTGGACTCTAGAATTGCCTCTCTTACATAGGTATTAACTTCATCAAACTTAATAGTCCTTCCTGTTAAATGTTTAGGGTCTTTTATATCTCTAATATCATGGGCTAGCTCTGGTCCCATAAAAGAAGCATCAGCTCCAAAGCCTTTAAGAGACATTTCTAAAGATTTATGGTACTGTTTTTTAAAAGCTTTTACATCTAAACCAAATTTTTGTTTGATTTCTTCTGCCCCTGATGCAGTATCTGCAATCTTATATAAACGTTTAAGAGTTTCTCTACCTTTATTAAGACTTTTTTTACTTAAGGTCGCTGTCGTATAGATATCTTTATACAAATCTGTATCTGAATAAATCCCTTCTGAAATACCTTGCTGTAACATTCTAAGTTGTTCTTTAGACATTACAGAGGTCATACCTGTTGCAGCTCTTGGTTTACCTTTTAGATAGGTATTTTTTTGACGTAAAACTTGCGCGTTTTGTTTTAATTTTTTACCTTGAGCCCGCAAAGGAGCTAGTGCTGCCTCAACATCTGTAACACCAAATTTTCCAACAGTACCTTCTGTCATACCTGCCTGAGACATTTTCCCAGCAAATGAACTGAAGACATTCTCAAAATCACCTTTCCAGATGTTTCTATAAATCCATCCATAATGACTCTTTACATAATTACTGATTTGTTGCGGTGTTTTAAAACCACGCGCAGCGTTCATAATTTTTTCAACATCTCTAGTAAACTGTTCAACAGTAGGAGCTCCTGCTTTCCCTTTATTGGCATTATATAATTGTCTTTGATATTGGGCTGTTAAAATATGACCCATCATAGCCCACAAAGCTTCAGGTCTCAAATTATTTATAGACTTATCATTTAATTCTTCATATTCATTAATTTGATGAGTGCTATATACACCCGTAGTTAGTTGCTTTACAGAAGCCATTGAGTTATTAACTTTTCTTTTTAAATACCTTAACCCCTCTTTGGTATTTTGCTGTATTTTTTGTCGAATAAGACGATCATTTTCTTTCCAATCCTCTAGCACTTGAGCAACGCCTGTACTTAATGCACTCGCTAAGCCAACCTCTCCGTTCATACCTCTAACTAAAAGAGGACTATTAGGATTTAACATACCGTCTTTTAAAGTATAATTTCCATCTCTTCCTGTTCGAGATATTTCAAGAAACGGACAATCATCATCTGATATATCTCGAGCTTCTTGACCTCTTGGTCTGAACACTATTTTAGTTCCCCGACCATTAGGTAGTCGTCTAAACTCAGGGTAAAGACCATAATTAGCAGCCGCCCAAGAAGAAACCCGACGTAGCTCTTGCTCTAAATTATGAATAGCTTTTCCTCGTTCAACCTCTTTATCAAATCCAAGCTTTTTCATCATGTTTAAGTTGTCGTGTGCTAAGGCGTTTTGACCCAAAGCATCCTTTAACCAACTATCTAAATCATAGAAAACATCAACTTGTTTATTATTATTTTGATTATTTGCCATATAGCTGCTACCTCCTATTCTATTCCATCTTTAATAGTGTCTATAAATGAACAGAAATCATATAATGTATCCATATTATATGCTCCAGCGTAAAAGCCTTTTCCTTTATAGATTACAAAATCTTGTTGCCCATAATCATCATTATATACAGGGATTTTTTCTCCTCTATACACCAACCATTGATATGGGTAGTAATAATTATTAAACTCGTCCACATAGATAAGCTGTTCTGATTCTTTTTTTGACATTTGCTCTGTTTCAGGTGTAAAGTTACAATGTAACTTCATAAATTGAAGCCATTTATACATTGCTTTCTTATACCCTCTCCAATATTCCTCAGTTTTCTTATAAAAAGATAGGCACTCAGGACTAAGCATTCTATTGGCATAATTGATCTCGCTCTCATATTTTTCTAAAACTTTTGTAAATTCCATAATATACCTCCTATGTTTTTATAAAAAAATTATGAAAATCCCCCAGCACCTTTATGGGTACTGGGGGAGCCTATGTCAATTTAGGCAATAAAAAAGCGAAAGCTGTTCGCCTCCGTCCTTCTTATTTAAACCTTTTATTTCCTTTTACTCCGCCTCAGTTATTTCCTACTATATATTAAAATATAAATGGAAGCGCTGAAAGTGCCATCATAACTAAATCTTTTTGGCAATCTAAATACTCTTGTGAGTTTAAAAATTGCCTTATATCCATTGTTTTGTGTATACCTTGATACTTTTCTAAGAACTTACGTAAAAGCTCGTCTGCGGCCTGTTTTTGGGCCTCTACTTGCTTATAAGCCTCTTTTACTTTCTCAAAATCTTTTTTTCTTTCTAAATCTTTTTTGTTTTGCAACTCAAGCTTATCATTATAAGCCTTTTCTGCTTCTAATAAATCCTTTTCTGTTTCATAAATCTTTTTTGTTAAATCTGAATAATATTTCATAATAATAAACCCTCCTAATTGGTTAAAATTTTCTCGCTAAATAAAAGCCCATTTTTATTTAGCTAATATTATTAATGATTTACTGAGGCTCTACCTCATTAATAAATAGTCGCAGGAGATGGATTCGAACCACCGATATCAAGGAGGTGACCCTTGTGAGTTACCACTACTCTACCCTGCCATGTAAGAAGAGCTATAAAAACTCTTCGTCTTCTAGACTTGAAACCACGATATTTCTAACATTTCCCTTATAATCACTATTAGCACTTCTAATGCGCACATGATCAGGGTTTTCTGGCTCTTTTGATAAATCTATTGAAAATACAATAACACCATTATCCTCAATGATATAAGTGTTAGTAAAAATATCTATATAATGTTTTAGCATACATCCTCCGTATAAGCAAAAAACTTAATACCTTAATTTTATGTATCTGCCAGGTTTTTATTCGCCTTACTTTCTATATAAGTTCTTATTCGCACATAGTGACGATAAGTCTGAGCGATAGGGAGCTACCCTAAGGCTTCTTACCGTGGTCTAGCACTAACGGGACTAGTACCCGCACCTTTCACCAAGCTTCAGAATATTTGTTCTTTTACTTTCTTCTCATGTATTATAAAAAGAATATAGCTACTGCAAATAATAGAGATTTAGCTACTAGGACCTTCTACTCGTCTTATACACATCTTTCAATGCTTCAACTCTACCGAGTGCCTTGCACAGCACTCTACGGCTTATTGGTAATTTCCAAGGTCTGACCGCGGCACCACCCGCTCGGCGCCCTAACTTGGATTGTTCTCCACAGGAGCGTCTATTACGCCGTCGACAAGAAAGGTTGCTTAAGAATAATTATATAAATCACACAACACTCCAGCGGAATGGGATTTCCCCTTGTGGACTTCAAAGTCGCCAATGAAGCCTCGACAGCAGTTGCCCAAGTATCCTTAGGTACTTACCGCTCCACATATAGCCTTCTTGGGAGTGTTTCTCAGCAGGAACGCAATTCCTCATGCACTGAGTTGACATATACATAAAATTAAGATATTAAGTTTTTACAATTATATTATAACAGAATTATTTTAATAGTCAAGAAAAAGTTATTTTTTATTATAAACTTTATTTCCCCATCGAGTTGCCTGACCTTCAAACCAAATTGAATCATACTCAGTTGGAGGTGTTACTCCCTTACGATAGTATTTTAACTCACGATACCAATAGCGCACAGCACTTGGTATACAAACTACAAACGGCATCAATGGACCCCATATTAAATTTTGTAAACCATGACCAGCTTCATGATATTTAGTGGTGTTTTCACCAGCAGCACTTGTTAAGAAAAATGCTCCAAGCTCAACTCCACCCCAATTCTTGCCAACTACAAAATATACATTTGGGCCCAAATGTTTAGGTTTGTGACCTGTAACTAATAAACCTAGAGCTGCAACAGCTCCAATAAAAGTCATAATTCCACCCCATGTAAGTGAAATCAACCAATATGGTACATAAAGAATTTTTTTCATTATATCCTCTCCTAAATTAAATTAATTACGTTCATCGTAAAGAGAAATTAGTTTATTAATAAATCTTTCAAAATTTGGAGCAGAATAATTTTCATTTTCTCCAACAATTTGAACTGTAATTGTTGTAGTTAAATCATAACGTAAACTAATTAAACCTAACATTGATTTAGCGTTTACATATTGATGATCATCAATCTTCATATTTACATCATCAGATGTATATGAATTAGCCCTTTCTACAACAGAAGCTGCAAAACCTAAATTACTGATTTGAACCCCTTGCGGAACTTTTACTGTAAATTCTCTCATATAATATCTCTCCTTTTGTTGTCGGTAGGCGTCAAACATTGTTTGCTAATTAGAAGGATACTACCAATCCTTAATGGAAGACTTCCTCCCACCAATAAGCCGCGCCATTTCTTCTAAATAAAAAATGTCTGTGGCTATAAAATGAAATAATCTCTATTGTAAATTCATTAATTGGTGGAATAATATCATCTTGAACAACTTTTACATCTATCTGTGAGTTATTGTATATATAAAGAAAAACATCACCATCACCAATGTCTACAAAGAGAGTGTCGGATAATTGAATTGTTCTCATAAAAACACCTCTATTTTAAATTATCCTTTTACCTCTACATAGACTCGTGAATAGTTCTTCTTATAACTTCATCTTGTTGTTCCTTTGTTAATTTTATAAAATTAATCCGATAACCACTAACCCTAATGGTTAATTGAGGGTATTTTTCAGGATGCTGTTGAGCATCTAATAATAGCTCTCGGTTAAATATATTAACATTAACATGGTAACCATCATGCTCAAAATATGTATCTAATAACGTTACTAGATTATCTACTCTTTCACTCACAAAATTCCCCTCCTAAAAATAAAATGGTGCTAAAGATAGGATTCGAACCTATGACCTCTTCCTTACCATGGAATTGCTCTACCAACTGAGCTACTTCAGCAAAATGGAGCACGTGACGAGAATCGAACTCGCGTATGCACCTTGGGAAGGTGCCGTTCTACCATTAAACTACACATGCAAAAAAACAAATTTCGCATTAACGAAAATCATTTATATTAGTATTTGTTAAAATAAAAATATCTGCAATTCTCATTAATGCTCTCATAATTTTTTTCATTTTCTCCCCTCCCTGTTTTAGTAGGTTTTAACGTCTTTGTCTTGACGAAGGGAGGGGAAAATAAATTATAATACTTTATTGTCTTTTAACCAAGGAATAGCATCTGATTTTATAATCCATGATAGACCGAAGAAAAACAAGGCTATAGCCTCAATTATCCAGGTTAAATTATAACAATTAAAGCCTGGAATATATTGTAGTAAGAATAATAGGAATGAACCTATCATACCAATACCGCACACCCTATAGATAATATTCTTAATCTTTTTTTGTTGTGTCATTTGTCCATTTGTCTTAGTGAATAAGAAAAAAGACATGAAAGCTAATGTTCCAAAGAACACTACTGCACTAATGCAGTGGAATATATTGCTAATATCTGACCTTAAATGTAAAATACCTGTTGCGATACTTGGATCAGGTAAATATGTCATGGGAAATAAACAAATTCCAATACCAAAAATACCCGCGATTGTTGCTGTGATATCGTCGGTTTTATTATACCCCTTATAATTAATTAATAAAATACCTGCGCTGCCTAGAACAACCATAAAAGTTCCAACAGCAAACAATGAATAATAAGTGATAGAAATTGATTGAGGCCAAGATAATGTGATCAAAGCTACCAACCATGGTAGTAGCATACCTAAGATTCCTATCATAATTCTCATTCTTTTTGTATTAACTGTAACATTCATATAAACTTACACTCCTTTTACAAAATCATATGGCAGAGGTGCTAAGACTTGAACTCAAACTAAAGGTTTTGGAGACCTCCGTGCTACCATTGACACTACACCCCTATAACAACTAAAGCCGCACCCACTCGGCAATAGTCATAATCTTCCCTAGATATTCAGAATGTGGTAGGTGCATTTCTACACATTAAGATATACGTCTAGGTACTGCTTCAATCACGACTTTTTAAGTCGCGAAAAACCATTTTATTTCAATGGAACACCACAAGTGCGTTGTTTTTTATTATCCCATAAGACCCTACGACTCGAGTACTTGTAAGGCGAAAAGGGTGTTATTAGTTGCCAATATTCATCGACACCTAACCTCCACGTAATCGTGGTCTAACTTTTACAATGGCTTAAACAATATGTTTAACCAAAAATCGTTTACTTATAGGCTGTTCATCTCACTCCATTTACTACTGCTGCTTCTCTCCGTCTTATGGATTCTGCACGTCTGCGTCCACTAATAAATAGGACCCCATAAGAATTAGTCCAGACTTCGTAGCACCTATTTTGCCTTCTGGTTCCTCACCATTGCTACGTTTACCCAAGGTCTTTTGGCGTATCTCCCGTCCCCGCTCTCGCAGTATGGAACTTCACAATATATTATCTATATTGTCTAGGTAATTAGCCTAGAATTACTCACAATAACAAAGGTAGACAACCCGCTTTTAATTTGCAGCTCTTTTTTGATTGGGAGAGACCTTTGATTCTACCACATTGTTCAAGCGGTGTTTCTTGGACTACACCGCAAAAGTCAATTGTGTCATTTGCTCCTAGATAGACTTGAACTACCTTGCTTCCCTATTAGGAGCATATCGGATTATTGGATAGGCGGTGTACTATCATCTCAGGTACCTAGAATGTTCTAGGTGTGTCGGGAACCTTTCCGACCTCAATAATCCTTTTACATACACTTACTACACTAACCACACAGTGATAAGAGTAAGATGTATATTTAATTAGTAGACTTGGTATGGTAGTACTCCCATTGATTCCAAGCCTACTAACTTCTTAATGAAGGATTTTTAGGGTGCGACCACAGGGAAAATAATTACGGAACTTCATCCAACCTCAACCCTTTGTTAATTTTAAATCAACGACTTTTAGCGCTGAAGTAATCTCCTTCTACAATATGTAGACGAGTCCCTAAATCTAGGTAGTCTTGGTATCTTAACCAGATATTTACCCCAATCTTAGAACCTAGATACTGATATTAGTAGGCTCAACATTTACTGCCTGCGAGAAATGTTGGAATAATTTATATTATTCTTTTACGCACTTAATCGCACGATTTATCTGTCGCCATCAAGATTTATGGGTGCGACCCTGAGTTTACTCTCAACCTAACAACCCCACCACTTATTAATCGCATATGGGTCAGCGATGTGAGGGCCGTATATAACTTCCTCATTTATGGCTGGGGTCACCAATAATTTTGGAAAGCCATTAAATTCTCGCTCACTTTACATGAGTAATTAGAGGAATTAAGGTTTGCTTTTATATCACACGTCCTCCGCTTGTAAACTTCCGAATACGCACCGTTGTGTGATAACCAAATTATTTAATTGAAACGAGGGTCGTGGTATTTCACATTCAGACCCTCAAAACTGACAAGTGAATGATATTCGAAGCGTCATTCCCGCTATTATTTAATAGGCTGTTCCTCAAACTCCATTTAACTAAGGCGATTTCAAACTCAAAGAGAAAATATTTGAACTTTTGCACCTATATTATTTATGTGAGGCTCAACCCTCACTAGCAGTTTGCACAATTGCTCCTGGAGTTCCCACTGCTTAACCTGAGTGGTGGTGGACCGTTGCAACAGCCCAAAGGGGTTTACCCAAGACAAACTGTATCTTTCGCCACAATTGTGCATTGACTTTCGTCTTTTTCTGAAAGACCTTGATTTGTTTACAAGGGCTTTATGGTTTTCCTTCCAATAAATGAGATTGTCTTTATAGTGTCACCTCTTCGCACTTGTCTAACTATTAAGATTTCTTTAACGTGTTACTCTCACACGGGCTTATAATACATTATAAAGCCATAAGAGTTCCTACAACATAGTTATAGGTATAAGTAAATCTTTACTTATGTGCTTACCTAAAGTCTAGGTAATCTGGCATACTAGGAAAATTCTCACTTTTCTGTGTATCCATCTTTAATTTTAATTTAACACCTAGACATTGCCCCAGTGCTGTTACAAGGAATGTTCAACCTATTGATTGCCTCCTCCTTGCCGAACTTGGTTTAAAACCAATCTAATGCAAGCCAGCTCACGCCGTCTCCATTACCTTTTAAACTATAAAGCACATATTCCTTATAGCCGAGATTTATATCTCTAAGCATCAGCATATCAGCGAAACCAATATACCTAGCCTAAACTTCTTAATTAGAGACCAAGATTCTCAGCCCCTGTCTCTGTTGTAGACACTGATAGTAACAAGTACTATTTCCTGTCTACCTACCTACATCTTTCAATGTATCTAATGCCTAACTATTAGCATTATCTTGTGTAGTCATCTCTCTCACCCTAGTATTAATGGTTCCTGTGGGAGAGATTTCTCAGATTATAGTGTTTTCAACCTCTGAACACTCTACACTTTTATCGACTATGCCCGTATGGTTCCTCGCCAGCGCTGTGTTTACCCAAGGACTTCTGGCACATCGAACGACCCGACTAAAAAGCCTGTCCCACTTCACTGACTAATTTTATTATATCAGAAAAAAATTTTTTGTCAATTAATCTCCTGAATTTTCATTAGCTACTGTATAAGTGGCATAATTAGGTGCAGGCTGATTATCTTCATCCCCTTTAATTCTGGCCTCTCTTTCTGCAAGGTCATCGTTTATTGTTTTGCTAAAAATTTGTTTAATAAGATCTGATAATGTCACGTTCCTCACCTCTTTAAATATTATTAATTTTTCCCCTTTTCATAGGTCATTATAGGTTTTAAATTTAAGTCTATAATTGTCATAACTGATGGACAGCCCACGTATTTATCGGTCATTAAAGTCGCCTGTATCTTATCATAATATTGAGAAACTTTTAGTGAATCATCATTATAATTTTTCATGAAACTAGAGATACTTCCCTTTGGATAATATACAGCTCTTGTCCACATAAAATCTGCAGGGTTACATAACTTTATCCCTCCCGTTGGCTGACTCATATTAATAATATATCTATTGTTAGTCATTTCAATTAAAGAGTTTAAACACTCAAAAAAATTCTTTCTTAATTTAATATCATCTTCTAACAATAATATATCATCATCAATGCTCTTTAGTTGTTGTAGCTGTTCAAAATAACCACGACAACCTGTCCTTTCTCTATCCATTAAAACCTTGCAATCTAAATTACCGAACTGTTCTATTGACCTATCGCCAGTTGTTCGAATAAAAATCTGCATATTACTCGTTTCCTAAGAATGTAATTTCAAAGTTATTCTTTTGTAAGTATTTAACAGAGTACTCTGTGACATTACCCCACTCCCCAATCGCACAAATGCAATCAACTGGAGTCTCAGAGTCCTCGGTTTCGTCATCATAATATACACCTGCTATTGTGTGAGCAAATGTAAAAGCATGTATCATATTGCCTTCTGAGTAGCAAGATACAACAGGTAAAAAAGGAGCTTCATACCAATCTTTGTCATCGGCTTTAGCAAAGCCTTTTGCTTGCAACCATTCTGCTAAATCCTGTGCAGTTTCTATAGTATTGTCGTCACACAAAAAAGTGAAGCCATAGCTATACCCATTTAATCCAGACATCATATGCGCGTATTGAAAACTAGCTCCACTTCCACCACCTTTAGGTGTTTTGTATTTTTTATCTCCTATTTGTACCCCGTTTAACTCTGGTTCATCCCCCTCTAATTGAGGGTTTCCTACAATTTCATCAGTAGTATATACTTGGGCTAATAAATTTCCATTTTTATCTTTAAAATTTTTCATTTATATGTCCTCCTTTATAATTATAAGTTAATGTCGTCTTTATATGCAAACACAGACTCTGTTTCAAACTTAATATCATCACCTTCAGTTGCTACGTTTGTTAGAATTTTAATATCATTGCCTTGAACAGTAACCTCTGTTTGTTTTTCATTCATAACCAACGCATGAAGAGCATTAATATCATTTTGTGTTACATTAAATTCAACAAAATCGCTTGATAATTTATTTTGTGCATTAATTAAATCTTGTTTTTGAGCTAATTTTTGGTCTGTCTCTTGTTTTGTATAGCTATTACCAGCGCCACTGATAGCAGCAACAGCCATAGCTCGAGCAATAATATCAATCATACTACTTAGTAAAAGTTCCTACAACAATATTATTTCCAGAAACGTTTGTGGCGCAAACGCGAACCTTAGAAATACCTGCAACAGCAACGTAATAGATGCCATTGGTTGTAGCAGTTCCAGATGATTTGAAATCTTCTGCACTGATTAACATTAAAGGAGTCCAAGAAATTTGTGAATCCTCTAAAGCTCCACCCTGCGCGTTTAAAGTGTTAACGCAACCTTCAACCGCAAAGGTTCCACTACCGCTACCTGAAATTTCAAGTGCCAAGTTATCATATCCATTATTAGCAAAGCTTGCACTATCAGCGTCTGCTGTTAATGGATTTTTAACTGAATCGAAAAAAGGTACGGTTTGTACGTTTAAATTTAAGTTTACCATAATCCAACCTCCATATTTCCAAATTTGGTGAGCTCCAAAAGAATCGAACTTTTGCTAATACCGTAAAGCTCGCAAAAATGCGCGCAAAAAATGCGCGCATAAAATCATTATTTTATTTAGTAGTCTAAAGTGACTATTTTATGTTGCTTGTGAGTTTGTTTCATATCTATAATTCTTTGGTTGCTTGAACCACGGAATACAAGCTTAACACTTTTTAATTCCTCTACAAATGGTCCATCAACCAACACATCTATATACTCTAACATCTCATCAGTATATTTAGTGTGCTTTTCTCCACCAGGAGCAAGTTCTTTATCTAAACTCCATCCCGTCCAACACCAAATTTCTTTATCAGGATAACATGCCTTAATTACTTTTAACGCATGAACTAACTCTTTTTGATTTTCAGGTTCAAAAGGTTCCCCCCCTAACAAACTAAAACCTTGAATATAATCATGATCTAATTTGTGAAGTAAATCATTTAGTACATCATCATTAAATTCTTTACCAAACAAAAAGTCCCATGTTTCTTGATTAAAGCAATTTTTACAATGATGTCTACATCCTGAGACAAAAAGTGAAACTCTTACCCCAGGGCCATTGGCAATATCACAATCTTTTATATTTGCGTAATTCATTATAAATGTAACACCCTTTCCTTAATTTCTTGAGTTCTACCTTGATTAAACTCATTAGTAGAAATATAGCCACAAACTCTTCTAGCAATATTCATTTTATCTCTGTCTTTATTACCACAAACAGGGCATTTAAAGAATAATTTATAATTTTCATCCTCTACAATAGGAATTTCACCATCATATCCACAGCATTGACAATAATCTGATTTAGTATTTAATTCAGCATACATAATGTTATCATAAATAAATTGTATTACTGAAATAACAGCAGGGATATTATCTTGCATATTTGGTGTTTCAATATATGAAATTGCACCACCTGGAGACAAGCGTTGGAATTCACTTTCTAATTTAAGCTTTTCAAACGCATTAATAGGTTCTGTAACCTTAATATGATAACTATTAGTAATATAGTTTTTATCAGTAACGCCCTCAATAATTCCAAAGCGTTCTTGTAAAGCTTTTGCAAACTTATATGTTGTAGATTCAATAGGGGTGCCATAAACTGAGTAATCAATATTTTCCTCAGTTTTCCACTTATTTGTGTACTCATTTAATTTCTTCATAACCTGTAGACCAAATTCTTTTCCCTCAGGTTCAGTTAATTTATGGCCTGTCATGTAATATACACATTCCCATAAACCAGCATAGCCTAATGAAATTGTTGAGTAACCATTGTATAACAACTTATCAATAGTTTCACCTTTCTTAAGTCTAGCAAGAGCACCATGTTGCCATAAAATAGGAGCTACGTCAGATGGAGTACCTTTTAATCTTTCATGTCTAATTCTTAATGCTCTATGACACAAGTCAGCTCGTTCATCAAAAATTTGCCAGAATTTTTCAATATTCTTCTTTGACGAACAAGCTAAATCAACTAAATTAATAGTAACAACGCCTTGATTAACTTCGTACCTCATATCGCTACGAGGAATAGACTATCTCTTCGCACAATTGTGCGTGATGCGCTTCGAATAGTGATAAAATCTATTCTACTGGCTTACATTCATCAGCCATAGTCGTTACATTTTCTATTTGTTTATAATAAATAATTTTAAATCTTTTTTTAAACCAATTTTTTTTCATCATTTTTGTAATACTACCCGAATTACAACTGTGACCACTATATTCTATAAATTTTTTTGCTGGACAAAAAGTTAATATCTGGTTTACCTCTGTATCATATATACATAATGACCAAACATTTCCAACTCTATGTTCGTTAGTAACACAGTCTTGAATATTTTCTTTTTGAGTTCCTATATATAAGTTGTTTAAACTAGGATTCATTTTATCATCGTCTAAATGGTTAAGCTGTTCTCCTTTATTTAAAGAACCAACCCATGTAATCCATACCAACTTATGAACCTTAAAATGTTTTTGTTTCCCATTAACATACAGGTCTACTCGAGGATATCCATCTTTATCTATAACCCATTTTAAAAATTTTTGACTATAACAAGAATAAATCTTACCTGTTTTATTAATATAATATCCTTTATTGATAGGACAAATTTTATATTCTTCTTGGTTTAAAATAATTATTTCTTTTTTCATAAACATCAAACTCCTTTATAAAAGTTTTAATAGCTTAACACGGTATTGACTCTTTGAGTTCGTCCACCGTTAGCGGGAATCCTTAAAATCATCCCACACCGTTTTTTCTTACGTTCACATCATTTAACGTCGCCCTAACACAAGGCTGTCAAGCGACCGTAATACTTAGCTTCGCCCTCTTTATAATTTAAAGCATTGGCTACGTTACCCAAATTAATTGATCTATCGGGAGTTAAGAAACTTCTACAGCCCATACATGGATAACAGTCGCCAACTCCGTTTTCATTAATCTTATTTTGCTTCATTATTTTTTCACTAATATAATCAGGGACCATTCTCTTAGCTGTGCATTTAGCTGCAAGCTCAGTTAAATAAAAATATTTAGAATCCTGATGAATATTATCTTCTTCTAATACATACAAAAGTTTAGGGAATGCTGGAGTAATCCATACGCCCTTCTCATTTTTAATACCCTTAATTCTTTGATTTAAAACTTCTTCAATAACTAAAGCTAAATCATCCTTACCTTGAGGGTCAGAAATCTCGCCTAAATACATATTTAATGAGACAAACGGTGTCTGACCATTTGTACTATTAAGTGTTAGTATTTGATATTGCATTGTTTGAACGCCATCTTTAATTTCTTTTCTAACACGCTCTTCAATAATCTTATTCATTTTAACTTTAGTCATTTTAATATGGCACTCGCGTAGTTCATGTTCGACATCAGCCTTAATTTTTTGTCGACTAATATCGACAAATGGAGATAGATGTGATAATGAAATTGTTTGACCACCATACTGACATGATGCAACAATAGCCATGATTTGTGTAGCTATTGTGCAAGCTGTTAAGAAAGAATGTGGTTTATCAATCTTTACACCATTAATAACAGTTCCATTTTGAAGCATATCATCCAAGTTCCATAAATCACAATTGTGTAACTTTTGGACAAAGTAATCTGCATCATGGAAATGTATAATTCCAGCTTTATGAGCATCTTGAATATCTTTTGGTAGTAAATATCTATTAGTTAAATCTTTACTAACTAATCCCGCCATATAATCTCTTTGAGTAGGAATTAAAATAGGATTCTTATTAGAATTCTCTTGTTTAACTTCCTCATTTTCTAAATTAACAGTCGCTAAAATTTGCGAATCTGTAGTGTTTTGCTTTTTATCAAGCTCTTTTTGGTATCTATATTCTATGTAAGACCTAGCTGTCTCATAGAACTTCTTTCTCATTAAAGTATCCTCAACCATCTTTTGAATTTCTTTTGAAGATACCTCTCTTGTTATTTTTAATAATTTGCTATGTATAACATTCACAACGTCTAATACATCAGCTTCAGTAAGCTCTTGAGTTTCCTTATTAGCTCTCTCAACAGCTCTTTTAATTTTGTTTAAATCGAAGGCAACTTGCTTGCCATCTTTTTTAATTACATTCATAGTTATTTCTCCTTCTCTGTTTGTTTACAAAGAAAGCAAACCATTACACATATGCGTAAATATGGTTAATACTTTCCTTAAAACAGTAATTATAAAATCTATTTAATTTATATTTTCTCCTAAATCATCATCTGTTTTAGGAGATTCTTGTGCCTCAGCGGCCTTTTTAAATTTTTCAGCATCAGCTTTAAAATCTTTTTGCACAGACTCTAAAGCAGCCTTTTTAAGTTGGCTAACAATATCTTCCCCAGTAGTTTTTGCATCTACCTTCATTACACTTAAAATATCTTGTAACTCTTCAGAACTTAGCGTATCTTTTAACGTATTCATAGACTCCAACCACTTATCATACTCTTCTGGGTTAAATAATGATGCAGTTTCTAATAATCTATAAATATTAGACACGTTAATTGCATTGTCGATCATATCAAATAAACGATCACAGTCAGATTTACATTGTCTAAAAATGGCGTCATATAAACCATATTTATGTATTGCATCTACTAAAAAATGGCTTAATGTTAAATACGGTAAGTCATTTTCTAAATTTATACAGTAAGACAGTAATGCCTGAACAGTTTTGCCTATTTCAATAAACACTGCAACACCTGGTGCATCAAAATCTTTATTTAATAAACCAAGCACATCCATTAATATTAACTCTTTTTCTTTTAACGGAATATATTCTCTAATAATTAATTTAGATAAAAAAGCATCTATTTGTTGAGCTTCATCTCCTGCTGGATTTTCATCTAATTTAGTACATAAAAGCAAATAATCACTTAGCTTTAGTTTCTCTTCCATAATCCTTTTTATTCCCCCTTTTCTCCTTTATTAAAACTTAAGAAAAAATCTTCAAGCACTTCCTCTTCTGGTATATCTGAATAAATTTTCAACATATCAGAACTACTCCAACCAATAATCATGGTTATTACATCATCAGGTAATTTCATACGCTTTAAAGATGTACAAAAGAAATGTCTACTTGAGTGTGTATAATACTCAATGTTAAACATTTTAGAAATCTTAGCAGCAAAGCTATTAGCTGTAGAAATTGTTGCTGGTAGGTATTGTCCATTTTTACATGTAACAAACAAACTATCAACTTCAATTCCTAATTGTTTACGTTCATCCATCCATAAATCAAAAAATGGTTTAAACATTTCTTTGATAACATACTTCTTAAGTATTTTACCACGTTTACCACTACCTTTTGTTCTTATTTCTGGTGTGCAATACATATAACCATCAAATACCTCTGCGGCTTCTGTGAAAAACCCAGGTTTCATTTGTAAAAGCTCAGCTTTACGACAACCAGATGAACATGCTAAAGCCAAATAACAAGCTGTTTGATATTCTTTGGCGTCTACTAATCCCTCTAATATTTTAATCATATCAGCATTACTGATAACAGTTTTTGGTCGAACCACAGAAATTTTAATAGGCTCTAACCCTCTTAATTGATTGTGAAAATTAGGATATTCATCCTCATATAGTAATTCAATTTCTGAGGATAAACTACTTAACACAGATTTTAATGATGCTATTCTATTAGCGCTCATACCTAAATCTCGACACCAACCAAAATAATATACAAAATCTCTTTTTTTTAAATTGATATAAAACTTATCACCATTTTCTTTATAGTTCCAACAAAAGAACACTTTTAACCATTCCTCATACTGTTTTATAGTATGTGGGCTTTTATCATTAGATTTACAATATCTAATAAAATCTTTAACGAGGTTTTGATTCTCTGAGCTAACCTTAGACCAATCGTCAGTTAAATTATTATTGTAAACAGTTGATCTCCCCATCTAATCACCCTCCTATATATTATTATAACGAAAAAAGTTAAAAAGTCAATTAATGACGCATATTTTCTAATTTTTCTATTAACGCATCACAATCTTCTATAGCCTTTTTTTGTTTTAAAGTCTTTTTATGCTTTTTAACCTCTTTAATTTTTTCGTCTATGTCTTTATTCCATTTACTGTTTACTAGCGTGCAAGCTAAAAACGCAGCATCGGATTCATCAAATGTTTTAAATTCTAAACAATAGGTTTCTTCAACAAATTTTTTTACATCTTTTTTGTCTACAGAAGTTTTACTATCTAAACCTAAAACTTTCTTTAAATAAGCATGAGTTGTCGCAGGATACACTCCTGTATAATCATATACATCAATATCATGTAGCTCTAAAAATAAATCTAAAATAGCATGAGCTTTAGCTAGTGCAATAAAAGTTTGCACTGTCGAAGAACCACCTCTAAGTTGAACAGGCATAGCTTCCTTTGACACAAAAATATCTTTCCAATCAATATGCATAGATTTTAACAAATCAAAATATTCACATAAACCCCCATATAAATTAGACACAAAAATACCATCTTTTTTTTCAGACACTATAGCCTTCGTAAACACGGGTCGATTATCATGCAAATCCCATAAACATACACCTGTATTATGACTTGCCAAATCAAACATTACTAAATATCTATAATCACTTATTGACCTTTCACATCTAACAACCATATTTCCTCCTACACCACTTTATAACAAATAAAGCAATTATTTAGTTGATTATTAATTTTATAAACATACACGTAGTCACCAACTTCTAAACTAAATCGAGTCATATTGGCAACATTACGTAAGTAAGAGCTATCGTCTGGCACGATAGAAACATCATAATGTTCATTATCTTTTATAGCCTTTATTTGACATAGTATAGTAGAATCTCTATCTTTTAATTCATCTCGAACTATTTCTCTAAGAAGTTCGACAAGTTCTTTAACATCTCTATCGTTCATACAGCCCTCCTTATAAAGATAAAAAAACCTTCGCCCTAAGGCGAAGGTGCAAAATTAGCAAACTTCCTCTTCTAATTTTGAATCTCCATCGTCTGTGGCGATATTCTCTTCTTCGACGATTTTAGCTACTTGCTCATCCTCTTCAAAAGGTAGATTCTCGGCAACTAAATACGCACGACTTTTTGGTTTTCTTCCTTTCTTAGATTTTGATTTGGTAACTTCTTCTGTTTCAATGTTTTGTGGTTCTTCAGTAACTTCTACTGAGGCCTCTTCTTTTTGTTCTTTTAATTTTTTAGCAGCTTCTTCTGCTCTTCTTTTTCTTACAGCTTCATTGTGAGCTAATAATTCTTGTAATGTCATCCCTTAGACCTCCTTTTTACTTTTAGCTATCTCATCTGCTTCAGCCATGTTATTGTAGAACGCTTTTAATTCAGCAATAGATTTAGCTAATTCTTCAATATCTGCATCATTAATTTCAATTCCTGCCTCTTTGGCACCAGCTTTAATAGCGGAAATAACCATGATTAACTTATCTCGCCCAGCTAAACCAGTAGCTTGTGCTTCAGCCATAGCCTTTAATGCAATTTGTTTAAGCTTATTAAAATTTTTCTGTTTAGTTAATTCAGCTACAACTTTTGCAAGCTTAATCATAGTTGGTATTAACTTAATTACTGCTCCAACAAGACCTAGAACAGCAACGCCTAGTAAAACCCAACCCTCTGCTGTGGTTGGCCAAATATTTAATACGTAATATAACATAATAAAACCTCCTAATTTTCTAGTTTCTGGGTATCTTTCTTAAAAATATAAACAACTATACGCTTAAGAAAAATACCCAGACCCCATATGGGGCCTAGATATATATTATTTTGTTTTCTTTTTACAAATAGGACACTTACCACAATCGACAACATACCGATGTCTCTCGGGACAATATCTTTGATATCCGCACTTTTGTTTAGTAAAAGTGCATGTACGCAAAGTGTTACTGTCTCCTTGTAAAAATTTACATTCCATATGGAACCTATGCAGCAGATGCTACGTTAAATGTTGTGTCAGCAACATTTGCGTTCTTGTCTTTGTTCTTTAAAGTAACTTTAACATCTCCGCTTTCAGCATATGCACCACTAGCATTAAGTGCTGAAGCAGGTTCAAATACTAGTTGCTCGATAGATACTAAGTATTCAACATCAAGAGGTTCAACAGTACCATCTTTCATGATAGCATAGATAGCTGGTTTTTGGTTAACAACTTGAGTTTCCTCATCAGACATAATGTCTTTAACATCAGCTGTGAAATCACGGTTTGTAATAACTTCGATGATATTTAATAACTTACCACCAATAGCATCACACTCAGCACTTTCACTAGCTAAAGCAATACCATTTAAAGACATAGTTTGGTTAGAAGACATATTCATTTGGAATTCTTGAGCACCATTTAATTGGAATCTAGGAACTTCAAAAGTAATCTTACCAGCAGCTTTACCCTTAGAAGCAGAGCAAGCGTCTCCTGCAAAAATAGGAGCAGAAATTACTAAATATAACTCTTCTGGAATGATTTGAGTTGAAATTTCAGCTACATGAGCTCTTGTTTCCTTACCATAGTAACGAATACAATAGTCAGTATCAACTGCTGGGGCCTCAGCTAGAGTTAAAGTACCATTGTCATATTCCATTTTAACATAATCCATAGTACCAACTGGAGCACCCCATACTAAATATTGCTCACCACCACATGGAATAGGTAATTTTTCAATATCAGTAATTTCCTTTGAAGCAGTAGTGCTGTTAGCAAGGAACTTTACTGTTTCATCTAAAGTCTTGTAATCCTTACCACCAGTTTTCTTAAAATTAGCACCAAGTTGTGCTTCTACGTATTCTTTCTTCCATAATACGTCTGTTAAAGTAATTTCAACAGATGGATCATGATAGAAACTAAATTGAATAGGTGCTCCTTGACCAGCACGAATATCATCTTTTGTAGTTTGAATGCTTATACTAGAGTCAGTTAAAGTCTTTGATACAAAAGCTAATTCTAACTTTTTAGTTGTAGGGTTATACTTAAAAGCTTCTGCCTTACCAACTGAACCTAAAAAATATTTTTCAGCCATAGTTTTCATTCTCCTTTTATTTTAAATTTTTTGTTATTTCATATATTATAAATTAGAAACTTGTTGTTGAACCTCGTCCGCACTCTTATAAGAATCTCCATAGACATCTCTAAGTGGTTTATACATCCAGTGATCAAGCTTCTTGCCCTTAGGGAGGCTTACAAAGCCAGACATAACAGCTTGTTTCATAATTTTATAATTAATTAAATCTTCAACAGTACTTAACGTCATTGTGAACCTACGAATACTCATATTATAAATTTCATCAAACTTATAAGGAGTGGTAATAGTTAAACCTACTACCTTCTTTTCTATTGTAGCATGAACGTCATTCATCTGTTGCTCTAAACGCATTTTTTCATCATGGTCCTTCTTAACAGCAGGATCAACATGACTTTCATCTGCGTAATCGGGATAATTTTGGAATAAAATAATTTGTCTTAACTTACCAAAATCGTTTTTGTTGATTATGTGCCCATCAACAGAAAAAGCACTTTTTTTTGTTTTAGGGTCTTCGACAATACTGATACGATTAATAATCTTAGAATTTTTACAATCAGGACAACAAAATTTAGAGTAGTTTTCGTCTAATTCTTCGGGGGTTAATTCTTCAGGATGCTCCTGTAGTTTTTTAAACAACTGATTCATTTTTTCAACATAATCTAAATATTCTTTGTCATTATATTTAATAACTCGTCCACATTCAGTACATTTCATACCGTTCTCAAATCTAAACACCAATTCAAATAATCGCTGCAATTTCCAAGACCACAATTTTGCTTCTTGTGGGTCACCTTCTTTCATTTTCTTTATTAAATAATCTAAATGAGACATTGCAATACCTTTTGGGTCCTCATTTTTATTCAAAGTTAAACAAGAGCAGCATGCTGCAAACTCTTCATAATGTCTGACTTGAATTGGATAAATAAGAAGACCACAAAAAGGGATAGGCGTATCTTCTCTAAAATACGTAATCTCATAGTTCTTTAATAATTCAACTAAAGCAGTGTCTAGCTTGCCATATCTGTCATCAAGACTAGGCTTAGTTGACACTTCAGGTCCATTTTCTGCCATTTACACACACCACCTTTAAAAACCTCTGTTTGCTGTGCCTGAAATACCACTCATCTCAACACCAAAACAAATACGATGTCCATGGTTGTTTTCTTTGTGGTTATGAGGCATATCAACATAACCAGTTTTTAAATCAGGGACTCCAAACCCTTGGAATTTTAAATAACCTACACCATCAATAAATAAGCCGTTTAATTCAGCTAAAATACTTTTCAGTAATACAGTCTCACGACTCTTGATAGGTACAACAACAGAGCCCTGTTCATCAGATTCATTAGGATTAACCCATTCAGGATTAGAACTTGAATCCGCGTCGCCATCACCAGCAACAACACCAATTTTAGTATAGACGGAAGTGTCGACAGTTACCCCAATTAATGCTTTCTGTGCATCTATAGCTTGAATATTTTCAACATAAATGTATACAGAGCTACATTGGTCTACCTGCCCGTCTGCGTCACGGGGAGTAATAAAAACTCTCTTCTCACTAGATTCCCCGTTATCGTTATTGACTAATTTTAGCCTTTCGTCCTTATCTAATGAGGGTTGATTTAATGCATGCAAATCATCATATTTCAAAATTTTCCAAAATACATCTGCATATTTACTTGTGGATTTTATAAAATGTTCTACTATCTTAGTTTCTATACTATCTAAATTAATAAAACGATTTACTTCAGTGTATGCATCATAGCCCCATTCGCTATATTCATCAATTTTTGCCATTCCTTATTACCTCCCTTTTAACTCTGTTTTCTAACAACCAACTTAAAGGTTGTGCTAATTTCTGCATGACTAGGTGAATTTGCTTCACTAATTGTACAGCGCACTACCAAATCTCCGTTTAAATAAATTTTCTTACGACTTAAGGTAAAGCTATAAGCGTCGCCTTCAATGTTTTCTGAAAAATCTATATAATTAGATTGTAAATTTTTATCTTTTGTCGCTGGCCAATTTTCTAAATCATATGTAGTAGTAATAAATTTTGAGTAAACACTATACTCCTCCCCACTATCAGAAACTATTACAGGGGTAAAAGTAATTTTTTCAGAATATAAATCGCTTGGAATTATAGCAGGTTGCTTAAATATCATAGAATAACCCTTAACCTCGGTTTTGGTGTCAAGATGAACAACCTGATCACTTTGGTAAGCAATTCTATTGTCCCAGTCATCATAGACTGAAGCTTCTGTTAACTCAACATAAAGCTTAACTAAACCAACGTTTTCGGTATCCCATGTAGATAAATTATACAACTTATCTATCGCAGTAATCCTATAAACCTGACCATCAATAAAATGACCTGGGTTTTTAGGGTCTGCTGTTCTAGCCCCAATTATAAATCTTTGATTTATAAAATATCCACTAGTATATTTATTATATTGCGCAGTTATAATTAAATGCGCTTGAGGCGAAACACTCACCTCACTATATGAAAAGCTAGTAGTTGTTAAATCTCTAGCTTGAATAACAGGTTCATAATGATATCTAGTAGTTCCTTGCTCATCTAAATAAGCACTACCTAAAACACCATTACATCTTTGAATAATTAAGTTAGCTGTCATAGTGACTTTATCCATATTGACTCCAAGCCATACGTCTTTTTTTAAATCGGGAGCTTTTAAATCATAACTAGGTGCAAACCTAAATTTACTTCCTATTCTGAATCTATTCTCGAAAATGTTTTTAAAAACAATATTTCTACTATCATCAGCGATCGCTTCGCCCTTCTCAGACTTAACAGTTTGTATGACAACCTCTAAAGGTTCCCATTTATTTTGTAACTTAAAATCACTTGTAAGATATTCACTATCTTCAACCTCATACTCAACGTCAACACGATTAGGTCTATACTCCCATTCCGCATTAACTTTGTCCTGTAATTCTTTTAAAAAATAATTATTTTTACTGAAATTCTTTGGAGTCTGTGATAGGATATCATAAAGACTCGCAGAATTAGTCACGTCAACAATCTTACGCGCCATAAAATATCCTCCTCCTATGAATTATTGCTCATCACCAATTAAATGAGTTAAAATACCTCTTGATTCCATAATTTGTCTTTTAATTTGTGCGTGTGTCATCTCTTTATAATGTTTCTTATCATATAGACCATGTATTTTAACTACAACTTTAGTAAGTTTATTATGACACAAAGCATTAGAAGAAATTAATTCAAACATAAAACCTTCAAACCATAAGTCAATGTCTTGTTCTCCTTTTTCTTCTGCCTCTATCATGTATAATAGTTTAATTACTTGACTACGTAAATTAATAAAACAAGTTTTTTCCTCCTTAGGAGAAAAACAGATAACATCGCCCTTGTCTGAATCTAGAGGAATCATTTCTTTTTCATTATTTTCCAAAGCGACTTCCTCCTCTAGGGGTTGACATTATCATCCAGTTTAACTCTGAAATCAAAGTATCCATATCTTTATTCATTTGGTTACGCCACTCAACTTTTGCTCTTGCCGAATTCGCTGGTGAATACATTTCGAAATCGTGGTCTGTTAGAATGTTTCTCACTTCTAATACACGACCAACTTCCTTATCGCCCCAAGCAGCTAACAATCCATAAGCTAAAATGTTAATTATTTTTTCCATAATAGCATTCATATTATAGTCTGCTCTAAAGCAATTTTTAAAATCGTCTGTAAAAGCCCCAGCATAGAACCAACAAACTCCCCATGTGTCATTAGCAGTAACTTCTCTAGGAAATTCTACTTGGTTAGTTTCAGGTATATACCTACCAAATACTTTTTCACCATTAATGAAATAAGTAAAACCAACACCTTGACCATTATGTGGAACTTCTGATTCCAAAACATAAGTTGTGCCTCCGTCACCATTTTCTTCCTCATACTTTCCTTCTGGCCCGTCTGTTTTAATCAAACGGTCAGTTATAGCAACTGGTGATACAAATTTATTTTTCCCTATAATTAAAAAATCGAGCATATCTTTTTGGAAACCAGCTCGATCATTAAAATATTTTCTTTCAATGTCAGGGTCCGCAAAAAGATTAAAAGCTCTATCAAATATTTCGCTAAAATATATCATATGCTATCCCCCTTCATATGAATACCATAATCAATCTTACATATCTGTTTGAGTTATCTTATATCTGCCATTTAACTCGTCTAGCTCTCTCTTAAAGCCACCGTCTGTTAATGTGTCAAATAAATTGATTTTTTCACGAGTGCGATAGTTAGGGTCGCCTTCGATAAATTTTCTCTTTACAAAAGTAACAATACTCTTTTTATGTTCAAGTTTATTGGTGTTGTTCCATAGTTTTTCAATTTCTGTAACAGACATATTACCAATCTTGTTTAATTCTTTTGCACCAAGAACGAACTCATCAACAGTAGAAATACCTTTTTCAACAGCTATATCTAAATCATTAGAACTTACAGCAAAAATACCATCATTAAACCACTTACGATATTTACCTACAAGCTCATCAAAAACATAAAGAGGAACTCTGTATGTTTCTCCATATTGCGTGAAGTTAAACTCCATGCTACTAACCTTAGCATAACCTAAACTATCAGAGCAATATACTAAAGTAACAAAATCTTTAGCTTTTTTTTCCACGATTTTTTCAACAACTTGTACCTTTGGTTCTACAACTTCTTTAACAGCAGGTTGTGCTGCATTTTCAGTTTGTGCTTGTAATTTTGCCTCAAGCTCAGCAATATAAGCTTCCATCTCAGCTTTTGTAGATTTACTATTTATTTTACTCATATATCTTTATCTCCTTTTACTTTCTTAATTTTGATACAAGGCCCCAAAAGGGGCCTCTATATCATTATTATTTTATAATTACTAGATAGTAATTGTACCGTACTTAGCACCACAAATTGCAGAAACACCAACACGTAATTCTACAGTGATACCATATCTCTTATCAGAGCTTTCTTCAGGATTGTAAGTAACAGTTACTTCATTTCCTTCAAATAAGATCTTAACTGGCTTGTCACCAGCAACTGGAACGAAGAAAATCTTGTGGTCATCTAATGCTAAATCAGCAGTAGTATTAGTTGTACCAGGAATTAATACGTTCTTTAAAGCGATTAGAGGTACACCTAAATATTGACTTAAGTAACCAACCTTATTCATTTCTTCACCGATTTCAACTTGGAAGTTACCAGTTAAACTTACGTTTGATAAAGCAACAGCTGTACCGATTGCGATTACGTTCATACCACCATTAGCAGCAGATACTCTTTCTCTTAAAGTACCCCATAATGCTGGAGTAACACCATTAGTACCATAAGCAGCACCGAAGCCACTTGTAGCAGCAGTCATACCCTTAATAGCCTTTAAGAAAATATAAGCAGCGAAAGAACGGCCAATCTTTAATGCAAAATTACCCATATCAAATACACCTGCAGCAAATGGATACCAGTCGATGTGAGTAGAAATTTCTACTGGTCTAGCATGAACAGTAATTTCATCATCGTACATAGGTTGATCAACGCCCTTACGAACGCCTTCAGCCTTTTCATTTACCTTAAATAATTCATTTGATTCAATAATGAATCTAGCTGTATCACCGAAACCAACTTGATGAACTTCAGCAATATAGTTTTCAAAAGTGTCATTAACTACTTCAGGAACGATAGCAGTAACAACTTGTGCGATTACAGCATTAAAGTTATCTCTAATAGCTGTATTAGCCTTAACTTGTGGGTCTTTAAAAATTGATAAACCCTTTGCGTCGAAGTCAGCCTCATAACGAGTACCTTCAACCATTTTCTTACCCATAGATTTGATAAGTTCAGCATTCTTTTCTTTGTAGTCAGCAACAACATTGCCCTCATATTTTTGTCTAGCTAAATCAAGAGCGCCTTCTACTAGAGCATTGAATGCATCATTTTCAGTTCTGTTAAATTCAAAATATCTTCTCATCTCTTACGCCCTCCTATTATAATTGTACAACTTCAACTAGATACATCTTGCCATTGCTTCTCATACCAGTTGTTAAGTCTCTTTCAACTAATACTTTTACACCTAAACCTGCAGCAGGTAAAGCAGCAGCAGCTGTGAATCTTGCGTCACCAGCAGTTGCACCAGCATATTCGCCAACAACTGGAGTTGCAACGAAATTACCAGCACCTACCCAGAATTTATCATGTAAGTTTAATCTACGAACTCTAAAGTTTGTTCCAGCAGGAACTAATAAATCAAATAACTTCTTACCAATCTTATATTCGTTACCTGCGATTTCTCCTTCAGAAATACCAGCATAGTCAATGATGCCTACTTCATCAGAAGCAGCAGCAGGAGCAGCAGCTTCATAAACATCATATTCTTTGCCATTTGCATTATAAGTTGTGTCAGCAGCTAAATCACCTAATTTGACTAAGTCGCCGTCATGAAGATCAGTTTGAGCTACACCATTAGTTACGTATGCATCAATTTGATCACTAATCATTTTACCAGAATAAAAAATTTTAGCCATACTCTTTTTTCTCCTTTTTTATATAATTTTTTATTAATAAATATCCCATTTATAAAGTCATGCGTTTCGGCTACGCAAGGTCAATATATCCGAGAAAGACTAATACATATTAATTATTGTTGTATTCTTTTAAAGTGTCCCAACAAGACATTGGTTTCTTTTGCTTTGTTTCAGCAATATTAGAAACTTCAGGCTCACTAACAGGAGCACTATATACAACAGTTTCTTCTGTAGTTTTTTTTTCTACAGTTTCACTAACTTTATTTTTATTAGCACTAATTCTATCTTCAAATAACTTTAAAGCAATCTTATTCTTTAAAGTATCTATGTCTTGAACCTCACCAGATTCACACATAGCATACATAGCTTTTGAATCTTCTTCAGCTAATTCAGCATAACCAATAATTTCTTGTGCTGTTTTTAAGAACTCAGCTTTCTTAGCAGCTTCAATCTTTTCAGAATATTCTGCATTTTTAGCTTTTTCTGCCTCATATTTCTTATATAAAGAAGAAACAGTGTCTTCGCTGATTTCTTTTTCGAAATTTAAAATAGAATTTCTAAACTCTTGAGTAGCATTAGCAAGTAATTCACCTGCAACAGCAGCATCTTCAGCATTTTGTCTCTTAATTCTATCTAAGAACGCGATAACAGCTTCTTGATCTTGATGGAACTCAGTATAGTAACCACAAGTATATGCAATATCAGTAGCAAAAGAAGTCATCTTATCTACTAGATATGTTAAATCATAGATAATCGTACTGGTTTCGCATGGGCAAGCACTAGTTTCTTCAGAAGCATATTGGCCATCAGTAGCTGTTTCTTCAACACTTGCATTTTCAGTTTGTTCACTTTCTGTTACTGTTGTGTCTGTAGCAACACCCTCGTTGGCAGTTTCTTCAGCAGAAGCAGTTCCTTCTTGAGCTTCATTATTTTCGAAATTCTCAGTAGCAGTACTCTCTTCTGTTGTAGCTGTAGATTCTTGAGTTTGCTCCTCTGCTTGAGCAGAAGTTTCTACAGTTTCAGTTACAGTTTGTTCTTCACTAGAAAATTGTTCAGGTTGATTTTCAGTTGCTGGATTTTCATTGCCAATGTTTTCAGTTGTCTTTTCAATATCCATTTGTGAAACTTCCTCCTTTACATTATTTGAGCCATCCATTTTCTCATAAGCAAGTCTAATTGCTTTTGATTGTGCTTCAAAAGCTTCCTTGCCCATGATATCAATTACTGATAGCCCAGCATTTTCAATTCCAGGCTCTACCTTGACACCATTTCTAGATCCTAAAATTGTAATACCAACTAAATTAAATTTGTTGATTTTTAAAACTCCATCTGGGAGCTTCTCAGATTCTAAAATGTCGACTTCAACAGATACATTTTTTGCAGGACCGCCTTTTTCTTTAGCTTTGATTGCATCCTTTAATAATTTCTTTACCTGTTTATATCCATATTGAACCCACAAGCAACATGTAAGTTCAATCCATTTTAGACCATCTTCACCATCAACTATTTTTACCCCGTCTTTTTCTCTGATAACACCAAGTATTCTTTCGCCTTGTTTACCTAAGGTATCCCAATAACTCATTTGTGTTTCAGTATCATAACTCCACTCACCATTGTGACTAACAAAATCACCATTTTCAAAATAACCTAAAATAGGTTTATTAATAAATGTTGGTAAAGCATCTGCCATAGACTCTGGAGTAAACCATGATTTATTAACATTAGGATTAGCACTACTGATAACTCTCATAGAAAGCTCTAGAAAATCCTGTTGTAATAACTTCTTAATGTCTATAGATTCAGCATTTACTTCAAAACACATTCTATTATTCCCCATCAGTAAGCGCACCTCCTCGATTATATTTTTTCGCCTCTAACATACGCGTATTTTTTTCTATGTCGTTCTGTTTGTCTTGATCTTGTCCGCCTTTATGTCTAACAAACTCTTCCTTGGGAGGTAATTTGTCAAATCGATACATCACATCCTCAATAAATGAGTTGCCGCCTAACTTCTTATAAGCATCGTATAAATCATGAATATTTTGATAATCATAATCATTACGATAGCCTTTGTCTACACACTCATAAAAACAATTTTTAATATCATTACGTAATGTGCATAAAGTGCCTTCACTAACTAAATCTATTTTTAAATCAATACGGTCAATAGATTTTTTAATAGGCTCATTTTCCTCGACCACAACAGCACGAACATTTTTTCTAAGTTCTTCCTCTCTCTTTTCCTTTGCTTCCTCACTTTTTTCTTTCTTCTTATCATGCCAATCTTTCCAAAATAAACTAGCAATTGTAGGAAGAGATAGCGCAGAAACAATTAGAGAAACAACTGGAATCCAACTTGTATCCATACTAATTCCCTGTGCTAATAAAGTTAGTGTATTCAGTAATGTGAATATTTAACTCATTAGCTCCTAAAACACCTGCAATATGTAACCACTCCTCAGCTTGTTTTATATAAGGAGTGATTAGTTGCAAAAATTCTTCTCCGAAAATACGCACTTCGTCGTCATTTTGCATGTCTGCAGTTTCTATTAAACCACAACAAACCTTTCTTAAGTTCATCATAGTATCTAAAATCTTATTAAATATAACGGTTAGGTCACTAATATCATCTTGATATTCTCCTATTGTCCCTCTGGTAGGTCTAGCACCTAACAATAACATTTGATCTGTAATCATGTCAGCCCACTCAGGCATCACATGTGCAATATTTAAGTGTACAATTTTAGCTATTTTTTTATAGTAATAATAGTCTAAATTGTAAGCCAAATTATCAAAAATAGCGTTTGCGTCAAAACACAAAGTGGCTAGTTGATTCATTTGTCTATAAGTTGTTTCAGATATTTTCATTTATCATTACCCCCTTGTGTTACTAATGCTCTCTATTATCTGATGTATCACTACCATCATCTCTAGATTTCCGTGTGTTCTCATTATCAATGTCGTTTTCTGCTATCTTTGGACGCCCCACTTGTTTATCACCAGCTGCGGCTGCTGTTAATTCAGCATCCCTTTCTTGCTGTTGTTGCATCAACTCAGCACTCTTTAATTGAGAGTAAGTCATAAAATCTTTATAGAAATCTAATGTCTTAATATAATTAGTAATAGCTTTAGTATCTCTCATACTAATTCCTTCCGCTGACATAAGTTTAGGAAGTAAAGCTACATTACCGTTCGCTACAATTTCTTTTAAATACTTTTTATCGTTCTCTAAATTAAAGATGTCTCCCCAAATTTCAATTCTCCATTTATACTTAAAACCAAGTTTATGTTGTAGAATAAAATTCATAACATTATTAAATTGTAATGTTACATATCTTTGTTGAGATGCTGCTAATTGTTTTGCAACATTAATTTGAGCTACATTTGGTTTATCTGTTACAATCGTTAAACCACCTTCACCTGCAGTTTCAATAAAGTTTTGAGTTGCCTCAGATAAAATATCAGAAGAGTTTACATCCGCTGATAGTTGTTGTAGCTTAATATTTTTAGCAGGCCACAACCAAGCCTCGACATTTGTACTTGTCGCTTGATTGAATTGAGTCATATAGCCCTCTAGTACTTCTGGTGCATATACAGATTCGTTTTTACCAGCTCTTGGATTAGCGATAGTTTCAATTTCACCTGTTAATACTGCGGTTAATGGAGTACTAGCAATTAAACCAGCTAATTGACCATAGTCAGTTAATTCTTGTAATTTTAACATTAAACCCATTGTATCTGGTGCTACCCATGGATGTGAATTATCACTACCAAAAGTATAGCAAATATCATAAGGCATTCTTAACCAGAATAAATAATTCTCTTGTTTCCCTTTTGAAGCCAAAATTTCTATTGAACTTGTATAAGTATTACCTTCATAAGAGAAATTATATTTTCGAGCTTTATCAGCATTAAAACTTCTCTTTCCAGCTTCGTCGGTAGATACGATTCCTGTATTAATCATATCTTCCCATGCTTTTTCCATAAAATCACCAAAATCACTAGGAGTGTTGGCAATATTTAAGAAATATAACATATTAAAAGATATAGTAAAACCTAATTGACCTTTACCAGTAATCTTAACCCATTCTGTTGGCATTTTTTGTAATGCACAGAAGCCAGGTGTTCTGTTTTTCCCTTCACCGTTAAACTTATTTCTTAATAAATAACTGCTTTTACCCTCTCTTTTCACTTCCATCGCAATGGTTTTAAAAGTATTCGGTATATTAAATAACTGTAGCCAGTCCTCAACTAATTGATTCTCAGCTGTAAAAGTTGAATCTTTATAAGAACCGTCCCCCTCTAATAGTTCTGGCACAATAAAATAATTGTATACAGGAATATCAGGAGCTCTTCTTAATATATTATAATAAATCTGTTGCGAGCTAGCATTAGCCCAACCTAACCCTCTTAATTCTCTTTCATGATTAGCAGGACTACTTAAAAACGATGCAATGTTCTGTTTATTATAAGTTTTTGCTGCAGTATATAATTGTTTAATTCTTTGGTTTTGTAAGAATGGATTCAACTTATTCCACTTTGCCACTGATGTGCTTAAACCAGAACCATCTCCAGCTAAAGTAGCAATTTTATTAAAGGTTTTTCTCCATTCTTGTGTGGTTAATTCTATAGTAACTTCTTCAGTTTCTTGTGTCCCATTTTTTTGGGCCATATCTAGTCTTTCTTGCCCAGTTTCATCAACGACCTTGTCTTCATTAACAGGTTTTTTAGGACGTCCAGGCTTAGCCTTTTTTTCTTTCTTTGTTTCTTGTGCCACTATTACCCGCCTCCTCCTGTTGTTGTTTTAGAAGAACATCAACCTCTTGATTAAGCATCTTTAAACCTTTCATGGTGTTTTTGAGCATTTCTTGATTTTCTTGCTCATATTGATTATAACTAATTTTCATTAGCTTATCTTCTAACCACCAATTTATAGATTCTGTTTCCTCTGGTTGATTGTCTCTAGAATAAATGTCCACAAAAACTTTTGTATAATTATTTAATTTTAAAATTCTGATAATCCTTTTTTCTGTAAGAAAATTACCATCTACCTCAGCCACATATAAGCTTTTATTTTCCCACAGAACAGAAGCATGTTGAGATATTTTTTTCAACATACCACTAAAATTTGCATTTTGATTATCAAAATCAGCTATGATTTTACAACATATCATACCCTATTCTCCTTTTGCCTCTACATATTATTATTATCTAAATGGATTTTTACCGCCAAACGGGCTACGTGGTTTGTTTGAAGTTTTTAAATTTCTAAATCCCCCAAGCCAACTATCGTTAGCCAATGCCTGTTTTTTCTTTTCAGGGTCAAAAACACTAGAATAATCTAAACCAACACCATCACCGTATTCATCATTATCTCTAATGTTTTTAATTTCCCAACAAGCCATAACACAAACATAGTTACGGTCATCGTGCATTTTATTACGTTTATCAGGTGGAAGTTGATAAGTAAGCTTGCCTGTTGGTGTTTTAGTTCTGATCATAGAAATAGCTTCCTCTTTCATTAAATCCATTTGAATCAATGCATTCATTTCTTGGTTAGTTAATTTTCTTTCTGTTCCATCGTCTAAAACCAATGTATCATACTTAGGACACTTAGGTGGAAATTTTATACTTCCTTGTGGAACCAATAAGTGTGCTGCTTCAAACATGTCATTTCTATATTTAGAAGGTTCAACTAGTTTTAAACAACCAGCAACACATTTCTTGTGTTGAGTATATGGTTCTGCCCATAACACACTATACTCATCGTTTTCATCATAAACACCAGGGTGCTCTTTACCATATTCATCTACCCAAGGTTTACATAGATATTGGGCAATACTTGAAGATTGACCTCCAATACCATTATCAAGTATAAGAGTTACATTTTCATATGGAGCAACTTTATCTCTACCATTATACTCGTAAAGAAGTTTTCTAATAGTATCAACCTGCTCTTCGATTTTCATTGGTCTTTTAGAACCATCCCCATATTTAACAAACAAGTTAATCATGTTTACGAATCTACCGCAAGCACGCTTAGATGAATCTAAGAAAACCTCTGTAATAAGGACAGGAGCATTATCCACTTTAGATGAAGGGTCATATGTAATAATATACTTATGCTTTTTACCACCCCATGATGTGACAGGAACAAAGTTTTCTGTATTTTGTAATATATCTGTTCTTGTCATAACTGCATCATCTAAGTTAAAATGGTCAAAAATATTATAATACTCTCTATGAGCAATAATTTCATTTTCTCTCATAGCAGCATCAACAGTAGCTTGAGATAATAATGGTGGAATTTCTATACCGTTTACAGTTGGGTGCATTGGAACTTCACAGCTTAAATCAGCTACGAACCAGTTATTGTCACCAATCAGCATACGTTTTGTTCCTTCTTTATATTGTGAATAAAAGAAAGAATCTGTATCTGACGCAGAACCAATATATACTCTTTGGTTTGGAATATCTAATGGATAAACCTCTGCATCAAAATTTGCTCCTAACTTAAAGCCTGAGTCTTGAACAGTAAATGGGTTACATACTTCAAAAGTTTCTTTTGAAACGAAACCAGCTTCATCATAAACATTCAAGTTAGAACGTTTACCACGCGCTGATCTTGAAGCACCAGCAACCGCTGTAATTTCAGAGCCATTTAATAACATACATTTAGAACCATTTTTAGCATCATGAGTAAAACCATCACTATCACTTTTTGTTTTAAGTAATTCATCAATAAACACAGTATTAGTATTTAAAATGGTTTTAATATTGTTAGTGGCTATATCTTCCATTTTTTTAAATGTATCATTTGCTGTTGTCCAGTTTTCCGAAATAATTCTCGTCATAAACTTAGGGAACAGTATATTTCTAGCCATTATATAACAACCGATAAAAAATGATTTACCAATGTTACGAGAAGCCGCTATGGCAACATCTGTTGCAGCCCACATCATGGAAACCATCCATCTTTGATAGTCCATAAGTTGAATACCTAAAATTAATTCAATGAATTGAACAGGATTTTTGCGCCCCCATTGAATAAGTTTTATATATTTTTTCATGGCATCATAGTCTCTTGTCGTGACATTGTTGTCTATCTTATGCTTGTAAATACTTATCATAAGACATCATCCCCGTCGTATATTTTATACTCTCGACTAAGAAAATCTTTAATTTCTTCTTCTGAAATGCCCTTCCTTCTATAATCTGCCTCAAGCTCGTCTAATAATTCTTGTTTTTTAATTTTACATTTAGCTAAACGCAACGCTTCTGTTGCATTATCAGCAATCTTTCTAAAATTACGAACTAATTTACATTGTTCGCTAACAATATCTACATAATCAGTCTTAGATAACTTAACCTGATTGAGTTGAGCCTCCATACTAATGTTTGCTATTTCCTCAATAGATTTAGATGTTTTAATGTCATAGAAATTTACAACACCATCATCAATACTCTTTTCATCTATTTGAGCTAAAACATCAGACAACATTCCTCGTCCGTTAGAACCAATACCTTTTACAGTGAAGTTATTCTTTTCAGCTGTCTGGTTAATATTAGTTTGAATCTTTGATATTAATGTTAAATATTGATCCATTGACTTTTGAGTGTCTTCATCAACTTGTCCTGATGAAGTAAGCTCAGCAACTTTTCTTTGATATTTTTCAATATTACCATATGAACGAACAATAGAAATTGCTGCTTTTTGTCTTGCAACATCCTTTCTCATCGCTTCGCTACTCATACCAGCTAAGTCTCTGTATAACTGAGGCTTGTCGATTTCAGATTCACCAGCAAAAGGGTCATAAGAAAAGACTTCAATAATGATTTGTCTATTCTTTCTATCCTCTTCTGATAGTGTTCCTAAATACTCTTGTTCGCTATAAATCTTTTCAAAATTATCTATAGTCAACTGAGATAAAAAAGTGACATCTTTGTATCTGATGTCATCTTTTATAGTGTCTGTATAAATTTCAGGTAATTTTTTTATAGCTTCTTCATTACTGATAAACTTTTTACAATACTTATCGGAATAAGCTATGTTATTATTAAAGCAATATTCAAACAAGGCCTTTTTATAGTTACCTTCATATTTTTCTAATATTGCCTCAAACTTTACTCTTTCTTCTGTTTTTTCTTCTGTAGAATCGGAAGCTTCGTCAACTACGGCTTCTTGTTCTTCTACGTCCTTTAATTCTTCGTTCACAAAACTTCCTCCTTTTCTATCAAATATGGACGGGCCACCAGGACCCGTCCTTCGGTTCAAAATATTTTTTAAAATGGCCCAGCTACTTCACTGGGCCTTCGATTCAAAATTATTTAATGTCTAGATTAATGTAGTTTACTGATTCAACATCATCCTTAAAGATTAATAATGTTTGTTCAGCATTACCATATAATCTCTTTGATTGTGCATATGAATCAGAACCACAAATACTTGAGTTTACAAAAACCTTAGCACCTTGGAATGATTTCATCTTAGACTCATGATAATGTCCAACACATACGTAATCAATATATTGTCTTGTTGCACCTAGCATACCTTGAATAATTGTATTAATATTCTCTCTATGACCATGCGCAAACATCATTTTTTTTCCGTTCAATAACTCAAACATACCTAAATCAACATCTAAATTATCATGAACGATTTGAATATTAGTATCCTTTAATCTAGCCTCTAGATAAAAGTCAATAAGTCTAAAATAATTTTCTTTTTCTATGTTTTGTCTGAAATCAGGAGTAACTCTACTGTGGTTATCAGAGCAAGAACGATAGATAACTTCTGGAGCGGCGGCCTGCAATTGATTTAAAGCTTCAGCCATAATTTCAGAAGCAGTCATAATTTGCGAAATTAAATCCTCATTATTTTCAATACGAGCAGAAACGTGTATGTTTCCGTGAATTAAATCTCCTAGATTTAAAACATTTAGCTTGCGCACGTTATTGTGCTGACATAACTCGATGGTTCTGTTAACGTATCTTTGTACTCTACGACGAGCAATTTCAACATTGTATTTGTTATAAAAGTTATCAAGTTCCATACCAACATGTAGATCTGAAAATAACATCACTGCTTCGACATTGTCGTTAAACACACTCTCGTCGATTGAATCTTCAATAGCAGGTAAATCTTTTAATTTGGCAACAGATTCCTTAATTAAGTCATTCATATACTCAACTCTAGCATCTTCTCTTAATGCTCTTCTATAAGAATTTGCAGCATCACGAGTTTTTACTTGTTGTTTATATAAACCTCTCTTAATATCCTCAACTTGATTTTCAAATTCTGCAAAAGTGATATCATCAATAGTCTTACCACTAATAAGTTTTTCATTGCGAACTACTTCATCATTCTTGTAGCGCTCATTTTTAATCCAACATCTAAGAGATTCTCCATTATGGATTTCCCCTTTAGCATTTTGTGCTTGTAAGATTTCAGCCAACTTAGTCCATCCGCCGAAAGCTCTTTTTTCACCTTGTGACATTTCTATAAACGCACATCCAATGTCATAAATTTCCTTAAGGGTATATTTTTCTTCTTCCCTGTTATCCAAATCAATGGAATCAATTAATTCTTCAAATTCTTTTAGGTTCATTCTCAACTCTCCTTTTATTCCTGAAATTTACTGCATGGATATCAAAGAAATGAAATCCACATTTTATTTGGTTTTTTATTTTCTCTCTTATCCATATTAGTATTTTTTGTTTTCCTACATATTTTCAGACTTGGATGCGTTCTTGCTCCATTTCTTAATTCCTATGTAGTTTGCATGATTATAAATATGCTTTAACTCTCTATCTGGGAACTCTTTGAGTAGAATTGCCCTTAATTCACGGTTATTATGTTCCGCATAAATTTGTCTTAGTTTCTGATCATCTGTATCAGTCCATCTAATAGGCAATTCTTTTTGACAAGAACTCTTTCTTATCTTTCTTGCATACAAAGCCTTTTTCTTACGCAAAGATTCTTCATAACATGCTGCACATATAACTCTTTTCATCTTACTAGTCTTAATGAACTCATTTCCGCATTGTGGACAAGTTAGTGTATCGTCCTCGAAGCACAAATCACATAAACTTTTCATTTGTGTCTCTAAGTCTGTAAGCTCATAGCCAGACGTAGCATTCCAATCTACCCATTTAGCATTGAATACAACATTCGTAATACTTTTAATGATATGTCCTGCAGCACTATGGTTTTTGTATTTTGTATGCTTGACATCAATTTTAATTTCCTTAGCTCTCTCTAAAGATGCAATAAATTTTGTGATGTATGTGTGTCTTTGTGCTCCAATGTTATAATTATCCTTACCAGTTGCCAGATAATAAATGTAAGACCTCTCTCTTAGGTTGAAAGTTGCCTTCTTCTTTTTGATTTGCATCATCTTACAGTATGCGATTGTAGACAATAAAAAAGACTTACAATCCTTTGTGGCCTTGAGCTTCTTAATGTGCTCAATTTCTTTAGCTGTGATGAAAACTTTAAACTCATGGCTTTTAGGAGCTCTTCTACGCTTCGATAGTTTGACCAATCTTTCGACCTCGTCTAAATCCTTTTGACAATTATCCTCTGCTAGTAAGAACCAGTTTAAAATTTGCACAGGCTCGTAATGCATACTTAATAATTTTTTAATGATAAGCAACTGCTGATATTGTTGTTCTACAGCCGATGCGTGAAAAGTTGGAATAACCTTAGTGTATCGAATGCACTCGTCTATATGTTTCTTCCAATCAATGACCACTCTATCAAACCTCCTTGTGATGAATGATTCCTCTACTCTTATATTATAGCAGAATATTTTTAAAAGTAAAGGAAAAAGACCTATTTTCTCACACATACGCGCGCGAAGTCACTTTCTGTCTAGCATTGTTGCAAGCAACAAGCCTAGAAAGAATAAGTGGAGTATTTTTCTTTTACCTATTTTCTTTTTCTACTACGTAGTAAAAAATAAATAACTACAAGTATAATATCTACTTATTATTCTACTCTTATACTGCGTAGCACAGAGTTTTGTTTCTTTTTCAAAAAGAAAGAAATAATAAAGAAAGAAACAGTTTTTTCTTCTTTTCTTATAAAAAGCGCAAAAATATGTCATGATTTAGTTGACCTTTTATAAAATTCTGATATAATATAATTGTAAGCAAAACCCACTCAATGCAGGGGTAATAAAGGAGGTAACAAATATGCACGGTAGTAATAGTGAAAAATTGAGTGTGGAAGAACTCGTATACAATTACAATTTAGAAAATAGTTGCAAAACAAATATTAGAATTTATGAGGGGAAGAATCCGAAGTGTTGGCTAATAAAAGCAGTGGCACCATATTGCGGTGGACATAAGGTTGTTTTTGATCCAGCTCATGAATTAAGAATCGGTGAGTACACAGGTGCTTATTATTGTAACACAATGTCAGAATTAAAAGAAATAGTTCAATATCTTTATAACGAGTCTCTTCTAGAAGACGCACCAAGTAAATCAGAAGATGTTTTAGATCAGAGGGACACGAAGAGATATTCATGCTTTAGTAGGCATATTAACGAATAATTTTTATAATGATTTTATAAGTTCAAAATCTCCACACAATGATGTGGGGCTTTTATAGATAGGAGGGCGTTTTAAATGCCAGTTGTACAGAATCTGTATCAGATTTTTAAATTAAATGCTTCGTTCTTGGTAGAGAATAACTGTAATGTAAAAAACTACACAATTACACAAGGACTTAAAGATGGGAATGTTGTTTCCATCGGGGATAATATTATATTTCAACAATTAAGATATATGCATGGTGATTATCGTGAACATACTGTCTTATTTAATCAAGTTCAACGATTAAGAGCAAACGAACATGCATATAAAAAGCAAGGTAAATACAAAGAGGCTAGTATCTTAAATCGACACATTACAAATATACTATTCGTAAAAGATATAGTGAATGTGTATCTTGACAAAAAGAAGTCAGACTTTCATGCGTTTAGAACAAAAGGTTTTTATCTAAATGATGTTCATTATGTTTATCTTTGTAGCGGCAGTGGTCAGATCAGACGTAACACTGCAACCTTTATCAATGAAGCTTATCAAGCTCAAATGATAAAAAATATTAACTGTGGCTTAGATGAGAAAACATCTCAATTCGTTTTAGCTAAATATAGCGCATATTTCGCCTTAGCGTTCTCTTCTATTTTATGGGTTAGAACACCAAGAGTATGCGTTGTAAAAGACTTTTATAGAACTCTTGCACAAGAGCCTGTAGATTTCATCTTACACGATGAAAACGGCAAAGGCTATCTTGAGGAACGTAAAATGGACTTAGAATTAAACTGCGCTGATGGACAAGGCTTAATTGACCCATACTTTGCACAGCTATGGTCTGAAGATATGCATCTGCAATATATACCAAGTTCATTTGTAGCTCGTTCTTGTTTTATTAAAGGTAATTTAGTTGCCTTTGATTTCAAAGAATATGCTCATCAACATAATATTTTTACTATCCGCGATAAGTGGGGTAAAGAATATAATATCGATGAAATAGATGTTTTGTTGTCTGAATCACAGTTTAAGACACACAAATATTATAGTAGTTGGGATGACTATGTTGCTTATGCTAAAAAAGCTAATATCCACTGGGGGGTGGCACGTTATAATAAACGTGAGGACGATGAATATGTTTTAGCTAATTATCAATACATTCAAGCTTTAACTCTTTCTCAAGAGGATATTAAACAGCTAATTCAACCAACTGTTAAATGGATTAACCAAATCTGCAGTGGTGATTTAATTTATACCCTATTGTACGCCTTTGGAACTAAAAACTCCGAAGTAGAGTTTGATAGTGTATATGGCTCAGCGCAAACAGCTGCAATGAAAGCTCTTATTAAAAATCAAGCTTTCTTAAAGGATTCATATATTCAAAGAAAGGTTTATAAGAATATTACAGAATCTATTAATCATGCTAAAATTGGCAAGATATGGATACATGGAAATTATCAATTTATGATAGCAGACCCTGTCGCACAATGTCAAGCAGCTTTAGGCCTTGAACCCACTGGAGTGTTAGGGCGAAATGAAATCTACTCTAACTTCTGGCGTGAGCGTAAGGATGCAAATTGCATGGTAGATTGTTGTCGTTCACCTATGATTGATCAACATGAACACAACCCCATGACTGTTATTGTAGACAATGAGGATGCAAATTATTGGTATCGTTATATTACCTCTGGGGTAATTTACAATACATATGATACTTCTTGTTTCCGTCACGAAGATTCAGATTATGACGGTGATATAGTTCTAACAACAGATAATGAATTTTTCATCAAAGGAGCCCATAAAGACCACAATATCATTACATATGAAAAAGGCCTAGCAACTCCTGCTAAAATGACAATACCCAATATCACCGCAACAGTTATCAAAGGTTTTGGTACAGGCGTAGGTGGATTCTCAAATACTGCTACAATTTTATATTCAATGGCAGCCATCTTCGATAAGCCAGGGCATGAAG